>Ga0209417_1001423_pt1 | contig 43866 bp, 49 predicted proteins | sample RifGroF2_FD_184002 | JGI IMG/M metagenome (GOLD analysis project Ga0209417, IMG submission 184002) | Groundwater microbial communities from Rifle, Colorado, USA - Groundwater F2 (SPAdes) (version 2) | ecosystem: Environmental > Aquatic > Deep subsurface > Groundwater | place: Rifle, Colorado...
AACGGCGGAGATGGCCAGCCACTCGGCGTAGATCTTGCCGTTCTTGCGCTTGTTCCACATCTCGCCCTGCCAGTAATGCTCCTGTCGCATGCTGGTCCACATGCGCTGGTAGAACAATTTGTCGTGCCGCCCGGAACTCAGCAGAGCCGGCGTCTTGCCTACCGCTTCTGCCTCGCTGTAGCCGGTCAGTTTGGTGAAGGCGCCGTTGACCCGCAGGATGATACCGTCGGCGTCGGTAACGACGATCCCCTCGCTGGACTGGAAGGTGATCGCGGCGATGCGCAACTCATCCTCGATCTGTTTTCGCGCGGAGATGTCGGTAAGGATGATGCGTACAGATGAGTTGTCACAGTTTTGTGAATTGACACAATCAAGTTGCGCGTGAAAGTGCGAGTCGCCGTTGCGCTTGAGTACCAGTTCGCAGCTTTGCAGCGACTGGCCTTGGCGTGTCAGGGAAAAATGGCGATACCAGTGATCATGGGAGTCGGCTGCGACGAAACCGGCGAAGCGGTGCTTGATCAGTTTTTTCCGGTCCACACCGAGCAATGCGGCGGCGGTGAGATTCACTTCGGCGATCATGCCGGCGTGGTCAAGGGTGACATAGCCGACCGGGGCGAACTCATACAGGTCGACGTAGCGGTCGCGCGATTCCTCAAGGGCGATCTGCGCCTGCCGCAATTCGTCGTTCTGCATTTCCAGCTCGATCTGGTGCACCCGCAGTTCGTGCAACAGGTCTTCGGCGGAGCGGGCGGATGTCTTCCGTGTCGGTGCGTCGGCAAGTTGTGCCTCGGCCTTGCTGCGCAGTGCGGCCGCTTCCCTCGGCTTCTTGCCCATGGTGTCCCCCCTGCGGTTGACTTGCCTGGATCAGTGACATCCCGGAATCACCGACGGTTGCAAACGTGTATCGCTTGTCTGGTCGGGAATGTGAGGGGTGTGAGCAGCTCCCCGCTGCTCGCTGATGGCAGGGTCATCATACGCCTCTCTGCCATCTTCAAGTGGATGATTCTATGGGGGTGTCGCGCGCGCAGCTTGTGGCTGTGACGATGATCAATTCTTGTTCAGGGGATCTCCGCATCCGGCATGCGGTCGAGGATGACGATCGTCTTGGCGAGCATGCCGCGCGCTTCGCGGTTGCGGTCGTAGTAGCGCGGGTTGGGCACCATGGCGGCGAGCTTGGCCGCCTGCTCGGGGCTGAGTTCCGCGGCGCTGACACCGAAGTAATGTCGAGCTGCCGCTTCCGCGCCGAACACGCCATTGCCCCATTCGATGACGTTCAGATAGATCTCGAAGATGCGCTGCTTGTCCATCACGCCTTCCAGCATCAGCGTGATGAGCGCTTCCTCGCCTTTGCGCCAGGGCGTGCGCTTGGTGGAGAGGAACAGGTTCTTTGCCAGTTGCTGGCTGATGGTGGAACCGCCAGCGACGATCTTGCCTTTCTTCAGGTTCTTCTCGTAAGCCTTGGCGATGCCTTCCCAATCGAAGCCTTCATGGTCGACGAAGCGCGCATCCTCGGAAACGATGAGCGCGCGCTTGAGGTTGTTGGAGATCTTCTTGTAGGGCACCCATTTGTGCTTCAGCCCGGCCTTGGGGTTCTTGTCCTGCATCACTTCCAGACGGTCTTCCATGAACGAACTGGTGGCGGGATTGAATTTGATCCACCAGACCACATGGGCGAATAGCCACAGCTGATACAGCACCAGCAATGCCAGCAATCCCAGCGAGATACGCCAGAGCAGACTTTTCTTTTTCATTTGCGCAACAACGCTAATACGGGTTTGGTATCGGGGCGCACATTGCGCCACAGAAAGAAGGCATCGGCGGCCTGCTCGACCAGCATGCCCAGTCCGTCGGAGACGATCGCGGCACCCTGCTTGCGGGCATAGGCCATGAACGGGGTTTCGCGTCCGTACATCATGTCGTAGGCCAAAGCCCCCGGCTTGAACAAGCCGTCCGGTAGCGGCGGCAATTCGTCCGACAGACCGCTGGAAGTTGCGTTGATGACGAGGTCGTAACGCTTGCCTGCGAGCTCTTCATAGCGCCGGGCGTAGACCGTGCCTGCGCCTTTGAATTCGTCGGCCAGCAGTTGCGCTTTTTCGATGTTTCGGTTGGCGATATCCAGCCCCAGTCCGGCGTTGAACAGCGGCCACACCACGCCCGCTGCGGCGCCGCCCGCGCCGAGCAGCAGCGCATCCTTCCACATCAGCTTGAACTCCAGATTCTTATCGAGGTCTGCCAGAAGGCCGGCGCCGTCGGTGTTGGTGCCGAGTATCTTGCCGTCCCTGAAAGCCAGGGTGTTCACCGCTTTGGCGTCGCGCGCACGCGGGGCGAGCTGGTCGCACAGGGCATACGCCTCGAACTTGAACGGCACAGTGACGTTACAACCCTTGTAACCCTCGTCGCGCAGGCGTTGGATGGTTGCGGCGAAGCCGTCCAGCGGCGCCTCGATGGCTTCGTAGCTCATGTACTGCCCGGTCTGTTCGGCGAACAGTTTGTGGATCAGCGGCGACTTGCTGTGCGAGATGGGGTTGCCGATAACGGCGTAGCGGTCGGTCATGCGGGTGCGCGCGTCAAAAAAGAGCGCAGATTATAGCGGATGCAGGTGGCCAACCTACAGGGTTAGCGGCAATACAACATGCACTTGCAATCCGCCCTCCGGATGGTTAGTCAGTGTCAACTCACCGTTGTGGCGCAATACGATGTTGCGCGCGATAGCGAGTCCTAACCCCGTGCCGCCGGTCTCACGCGAGCGCGAATGTTCAATGCGATAGAACGGGGTGAACACCTGTTCCAGCAGGTCGGCGGGGATGCCGGGTCCGTGGTCGCGGATGAGGATGTGGCACTGGCGCTCGTCGCGGCGCAGTGACACCTCGGCGCGCTGGCCGTATTTCACCGCGTTGTCGAGCAGGTTGGAGAGCGCGCGGCGCAAGGCCAGCGGATGGGCCTGCAACTGCACGGGCGCATGCTCGCTGTATTCCACCTGTTGTCCGGCTTCGACCGCGTCGCTGCACAGGCTGTCCAGCAGCGAATCGAGATCCAGCAGTTGCACGGGTTCACCGTTGTCCATGCTGCGCGCGAGTTCCAGCCCTTCCTGCAACATCAGCTGCATGGCTTGCATGTCGCCGACCAGTTTGTCGCGCAGCGCCTCGTCCGGCAGTTTCTCCAGGCGCAGGCGCAGGCGCGTAAGCGGGGTCTGCAGGTCGTGGGCGATGGCGGCCAGCATGCCGGTGCGTTCGCGCACATCCTCGTAGATGCGCTTCTGCATGCGGTTGAAGGCGCGTGTGGCGGCGCGCACTTCGCTGCTGCCCTGTTCCGGCAGCGGTTCGCCCGCACGCGAGATGTCGAGTTTGTCGGCGGCGTCGGCCAGCTGGCGCAGCGGCCGCGTGGCGATGCGCGCCACCAGCCAGGCGAGCAGGCCGATGCACAGCGCGAACACCAGCAGGGCGAGCGGCGTCGGCGGGGTGTAGGCGGGCTCGCGCATCGGCGGCATCGGGATGGTCAGTATCAGGGCGCTGCCATCCTCCAGCGTGAGGCGAACGCGCTGGCACAGCGGCGGTGCGGGCAAGCGGCGCGGTCGGTCCCTGTCGCCAGCGCCGCAGGCGCGTTTGTCCGGCTGCTCCGCCTCGACATGTACATCATCCAGCCGGTGCTGCAGCACCCTTTCCAGCAGGCGGTCGCGGCTGGCGAACGGCGGTACGTCACCGCGATCCATCTGTCCGTGGATGCCCATACCGTGAGGTGCGTGCAGGAAATCGTCGCGCTGTCCCGGCGGCAGCCCTTGCAGCGATTCCACCAGATCCTCGATCTCGCCGGCCAGATGGTGCGCGCGCACGCGTTCGAACATCTCGCTCTGTCTGCCGTGGGTAAACAGGATGGTGGCGGTGGCGGTCACGATGATGCCGATCACCAGGATCAGGAACAGGCGGCCGTGCATGGAACGGAAGAAAGCGATCATTCCGATTCACCTCTCAGAAAGGATCGTCATTCCGGCGCAGGCCGGAATCCAGCAAGAACAAACACTCCGCAAAGCGGACAAAACCACGACATGGTTCCGCTTACGCGGGATTTCATTAATGACTGGATTCCGGCCTGCGCCGGAATGACGTGCCAAAGTATTTGTTGTGATCATTTCATCCACCTCGCTTCACGGTAGCAACCAGCAGATAACCTTCGTTGCGCATCGTCTTGATGAGCTTGGGGGCGCGCGCATCGTCGCCCAGCTTCTGGCGCAGGCGGCTGATGTGCAGGTCGATGGAGCGGTCGAGCGGGTCGGTCTCGCGGCCCTGCGTGAGTGTGAGCAACTGGTCGCGGCTGAGTGCGCGGTTGGGTCTTTCCAGCAGCGCCTTGAGCAAACGGTATTCGCCGCCGGAGAGCACCACCACCAGACCGGCACTGCTCTGCAACTGGCGCGTGGTCTCGTCCAGCGTCCAGTCGGCGAAATGCCATTTCGCCGCTGTCATGGTCGTCTCGGTCACTGCGCCCTGGCTGCGGCGCAGCACATTGCGGATGCGCACCAGCAGTTCGCGCGGCTCGAACGGTTTGCACAGGTAATCGTCCGCGCCCATCTCCAGCCCGAGGATGCGGTCCAGCGGCGCGCTGCGTGCGGTGAGCATGATCACCGGGATGGTGGAGTGTGCGCGCAGGTCGCGGCACAAAGTCAGGCCATCGCTACCGGGCAGGGTGAGGTCGAGCACGATCAGGTCGATGGGCGTGGTGTCGAGCACCTGTTGCATCGCTGCCCCATCAGGCGCGGTGCTGATATGCCAGCCCTGTTCGCCGAGATAATCGGCCAGCAGGCTGCGGATGTCGGCATCATCGTCGACGATCAGGATGCGCGGTGCTGTAACGGAAGTGTCCATGGGGCGGACATTACATCGAAATGCGCGCGTGCGGGCAAGCGATACAAATCTGTACAAAAAGCTCGGTGGCAGACATACGCCGGATACACACAAGGCATCAAATGGGCACCGTGCCAGTACGGCACGACATTCAACCAACAGACAGGAGAAAGAACATGAACAAGACAGTGAAGATGTTACTGGCCGGTGCGGCGATCATTGCGGTATCGACAAGCGTCTACGCACGCGGCGGCGATTGCGGCTTCGGCGACGGTCCGATGATGGGCAAGGATAGCGCGAAGATGGAGAAGATGCGCGAGCGTCACCTCGCTTCGCTGCACGATGAACTGAAACTGACCGCGCAGCAGGAGACAGCCTGGAAGAAGTTCGCCGCGAGCACGCCAATGGCGAAGATGGATCGTCCCGATCCGAAAGAGCTGGAGAAACTGAACGCACCGCAACGCATGGAAAAGATGCTGGAACACATGCGCACCATGGAGAAGAACATGACTACGCATCTGGCGGCGCTCAAGGAATTCTATGCGGCGCTGACGCCGGAACAGCAGAAGGCTTTCGACGACGAGATGCCGGGTCGCGGCGGCCACCGGGGGTGGCGAGACGCTGCGCGGTGAAACGCTCAAACGTATCGAAAGGGTCGAATCATGAAGATACAGCGTAACTGGGTTACGCCCGTCACCGCGGGGGCATTTTTGCTCTCCGCGGTCACCGGGGTGCTCATCTTCTTCCATGCCGACACGGGGGCGAACAAGTTCGTGCACGAATGGCTGAGCTGGGTGCTGCTGGGCGGGGTGCTGCTGCATGTGCTGGCGAACCTCGGCGGATTCAAGTCGCATCTCGCGACGGCGCGCGGCAAGCTGCTGATGGGGGTGTTCGTGCTGGCACTGGCGGCAAGTTTCATTCCGCTCGGTGCTGGCGGCGAACCGCCCTTCATGCAGCCGATGCGCTCCTTGTCGCAGGCTCCGCTGACGACGCTGGCCCAGGTGGCGAAGGTCACGCCTGCGCAGTTGCGCGACAGGCTGGTACAAGCCGGGTTGCAGCCGGTATCGGATGAGCAGAGTGTCGGCGAACTGGTCGGCCCGGATATGAAGCAGCAGATGCGGGTGCTGGCTGCCATCCTGGCGAATGGCAAGTAGGGACGCTCAGCGGGCGGCGGCCTGTGGCATCAGGGCCAGCGTGTAGATACCGGGGCTGATTTCCGGGCCGATGTGGTGCAGCAGTTCGTTCAGTTCGGCCGCAGCCGCACCGGGTGCAGCCTGGGCGGTACCGTTGAGTTGCATGCCGTTCCGGGGATCGAAGCTGCCCGTTCCGTTCAACAGCAGCTTGCCGGAGAGGGTGGAGAGTTGCGCATCCACTGCGTTGCCGTTGCCGTTCAACACGATGCGGTAATCGCCCAGCGGGCGTATCTCGGAAAGACCGGAGGCGGCACGCGCCCAATCCACGGTGACCTGGCCGTTCAATCCGCTTGCATCCAGTTCCAGATGTTCGCTGTGTGCTTCAAACATGCCCTGCAACTGGTAAGGCCCCAGTTGCGGCACGATGAGTTCGAGTGCGGAGGCGGGCAGGGTGACATGCAGGGTGTCGATGTTGACGCGATTGGAGAACGGGATGTAGCGCACAATCATCGGCGCCGAATCGTTCGTCTGCACATGCATCGAGGCATCGAGCAGGTTCAGTTTCCAGCGGTAGTTGCCCAGCGTCTGCCGGCGCGATTTGCTCTTCAATAGCGCAACGCCGGAGCCGTGCCACAGGCTGCCCGTGGTCTGCGCCAGCGACAGGGTGCCGCCGGAAGCGCGGGTCAGAGCATAGCCCATCAGCGAGGCGGGTGCGAAAACCAGCATCCCGGCGAGGAACACGCTGCCGAACAGCAGTGCAAGCGACACGCGGCGGCGTAAGGTCATAGATCGGCTCCGTTGGTCAGCGTTGCCTGCACCTTGACCATGCCCGGTTCGGATGACGATACCAGCATCGCGGACGATACGCGGATGTGCTGGGTCTGTTTCAGCACATGCAGCCATTGCAGCCATTGTGCGAAGGGAATGCTCTCGGCGCTGATGCGCACGCTGTTCTGTTCGTCCGGTACCACCAGCAGCGGCAGGTTGGCGGCCTGCGCGGACTTCTCCACGGCAGTCCTGAGTGCGTCGCTATCCAGCACGGCGAGTTGCGCCTGCTGGCGTAGCGTCTGCGCCTGTCCGGCGAGCGACTGCATCTGCGCTGCCTGAGCGCGAAGATGCGGCAGCGTCGTCTGCAGTTTGGGTAGCGCATCGTGGGCGGGTTGCCACAACACTCCCCAGGCCAGCAGCGGCAGCAGCACCCAGGCTCCGCGCAATATGGTCTTCTGCTCGGTGGCACTCAGCGTGTTCCAGTGTTCCGCTTTCAACTTCGTGATCAAATTCTTCATCTTGCACCTCCGGCCGATACGCGCAGCTGCACGGTCATCGCACCGCCCGCATCCTGCGTGTCTGTCACTTGTGCCAGCAGTCCCGTTTCCGCGATGCGACCTTGCAATGTATCGAGCGCGGCCGCATCGGCAAGTGTCATCTCGATATCCAGTTTGCCGTCGTCATAGCGCAATGTGCGCAAATTGCTTCCGGGAACGCTGCCCAATGCGCCGGAGAACTTCTCCAGCAGCGGCGAGAAATCCGCATCGTCGCTGACGCCCGCCGCATGGCGCAGGCGCGCCACGTTGCGCCGCATTTGCAGGGGCGCATCGGTGATGGTGGCTTCCGCGCCGAAAGTCTCCTGGAAAGTCACGGTCATGCTGTCGAGCAACTGGCGTCTTTCCTGCGCGAGCACGATCCATTCCAGATTGCTGATGACCACTTCCACGCTGAACAGCAGCAGTGCGGCCATCAGGGCCGGACGCAGCCAGGGCAGGAATTCGCTGAAGCGCGGCGGCGGCGCGAACTTGCCCCACATCAGATTGGGTGCTTCGGCGGGAATCTCGGCCATGCGCCAATCGAAGCGCTGGCTCTCGAAGACGAGCGGCACGCCTGTCACCCAGTTCGGCGCCCGGATATCGTCGCCCAGCACGAACAGGCGCAACGCGGAGGGGGGCTCATGCTGCAAGCGAAGTTGCAAACCGACCGGTGTGCGCGCATCGTCGCCACTGTCCAATGCGCCGCCCATGCCGTGAGTCGTCACCAGAAAACCCTGCGCGCCATCCCATGCGATGCTCCACTCGCCGGCGCTCGTTGGAAGCAGACAGTACTCGGGCACGATGCTGCGGATGCGCAGTTTGGCTGCGATACTGGCGGCAAGGAAGCGCGCCAGCCAGTTCTTGTTCAATGTGTAGAGTACCGTGCGTCCGTCCGGCAGTTTCGCGCCGGGGGTGACATGCGCCTCGCTCACGTCGTCGATCAAAACATCCTCGAGCGCGAAGGGTAGAGCGGTCTCCAGTTTGCTGCGCTTGATCTTAGGTAACATGGCGGTCGTTGCAAGCACGCGCTCGGCGGCGACGATGACAATTGCTTCGTCATTCGGCGGCATCGCGGCCAATGTGCCGTTGCCGGAATCGCGCACACTTCCTCCATCATCCAACAGCGCCCAGGCGCAGTTGGATGCGGCATCCTGCCAGTGTGCGGTGAGATAGATGTGCAGATTCATTGCAGACTCTTTCTAACTTGTGAAGACCATAAGCCATTGCGTTTCAACAGTACATGCGCGGCCGAATATCCTTCGCCCTGGGTGGCATAGCCGGTCACCATGAAATATTGGCTGCTTACGGTCAGATTCATGATTCCTGTCCGCGGAACATTTGCCGGCAGTTGTTGCAAAAAATCCGTCGTGCTCCTGAACGGTGTGGTCTTGATCTGTGTCACGATCTGCCGCGCACTCTCCAGCGTCAATCCGGGCAGCACCGCCATCAACACTTCCGCCGGGGCGAAGTTCACGTTCAGCGCCGTGTTCGATTCCGGTAATACACTCACAAATGGCTGGAGGCGCTTGATGATGTGGGGATCGAAACCTTTCACCCAGGTCAGTTCGCCGATGTCGGAGAGCGGACGGTTGGCACAACGGTACGGCTTGGCGAGATTCATATAGTGCTCGTTCTCCGCGCCGTTCGCCGCCACCTCGCTGTTCGTGTCCATCCAGTCCGTCAGCGTGCTGCCCAGTTCCAGCGGCAGTCCAAGCGCGGCGAGCAGATGCTGTAAACGCGCCAGATCGGGTGTGCTGACTACTCCATAGCGCACAAGATTGTTCAGATTGAACAGACCCTGCTGATCCACGATTGTGCCCCGCACCTCGCCGCCCTCCACCGGAATGGCCGGAAGCCTCATTGCCCACATCTCCTTGCCGTGATCAAATTGGTTTACGGACGCATCGTCTGCCAGTACCGCGCGTGCCCAGTCTATCCCGGCTTCGGCGATACGCCGCGCCTGCGCACGGTCTCGTCCGTTCTCCACTGCGCGCTGCCAGAAACTCTGCTGCTGTGCCATGAACGCGGCAATGGTCGTCGCCATCGCCACGATCAGCAACACCATCACCAAAGCCATGCCGTGTTGTATGCGGGTATTCATCGCAGTGAAAAGAACCGTGTCAGCCTTTCGCCGCTCTTCAACACCAGTTCCACCTCCATACCCCGGGGCAGAAAGGTATCTGGAACCAAAGGTGGCCACTGTTTTTCCCAGGTTGAACGACTGCTGAGGTGGCGCACATTGAATTCGCTCACACCTTCCAGCACAGTATCCACTGCCGGTACATTGTGCGGAGCGTTATCCAGTGCAGCCCAGCGCAACAGCTCCAACTTGTTCTGACGCAGCCGATAGCCGATGCGTTGCGGTGGCAACGGAGCGCCATCGGCATCGAAACCGCTGTTGCGTGTGAATGCCAATTGCACATCTTCCAGACTGCCCGTGGCAGATACTGTACCCGCCCAAGCTGGCGCTTCCGCCCCGTTCGCCGTGCGCACCGGACGCTGCAGCGCCTGTGCCGTCTCGCCATCCAGCCGTGCAAAGAAACGTTCCAGTGCCTGCCACTTGCGTGTCTCCTGATCGATATGCGCGCGCGTCTGTGTCACCGCGTTCAGACCGCGATAGGCGGTGACGGCCAGTAATGCGAACACGAACAGCGCGACGAGCAGTTCGATGAGAGTGAAGCCATGGAGAGAGGATTTTTTCATCGCGGGTATTGCACCAGGTATCCGGTCAGTTCGCGCAGCGTGTGATTCGCGTCTGCCGGTGCATGCACTCGCACAATGATGCGGCGCAGGGTGGGGTTGGGGGTGGTGATAACCTCTTCCTCCCACGTGTAGGTCTGCCCCGCCTGGGCCTCTTCGCCACTCTGGATGCCGGGTGCGGGCCAATCACCGCGGGCCTGATGCTGTGCCATCCGGTTCTGTGCCACCCAGTCGCCGATGATGCGGGTACGCATTGCATCGACATGGTGGATGCTGGAGTTCGCTGTATGCGATACGGCGGTCATGGCGACCGCGAGGATGAAGAGGGCGACGAGGACTTCGAGGAGGGTGAATCCCTCGCAGTGGGCATACTGCCGGACACCACGCTGTTGTGCGGCACTCCTTCGACTACGCCCGGGACTGAAGACAAGGTCGAGCCATGAATGACTTTTGTCGGAGTGCATCCACTTCGAGTGGCTCGGGGCGAACGGATTTCTGATCACGTTCATGGTGTGTCTCCAGATATGGATTCCACCTTTCCAAGCCCGTTGCCAAGGATGCTGGAAGTCAGTTCGCTGCTGCGCAGGCTCACACGGAAACTTTTTGTCGACAGCTCCGGGCTGAGGACTACCAGGGCGCCCGGTTCGATACGGCGACCGTTGGAACTGACCTCGCCGATGCGCACCGATTCCGGCATCGTGCGCGGGTGCAGCAGGTTGTCGCGTTCGATGCGTACCCATTCACCTTCCCTGGTACGTAGCCAGAAGCGATAGCTGTTGCCGGTGCCGGACCACGCGAGTGCTTGGCCGCCGGCTTGAGAACTCATGCCGCCGTTCTCCATCAGGAAGGCAAGCCGTTGTGATTCTTCGCGCAACACGCTCTGTGCGCTGGGCATCAGTTTCAGGGTCACCATGCTGAGCATGATGCTGGCGACGACCAGTACGACCAGCATCTCCAGTAGTGTGAAGCCGCGCATCATATTTCCCCGGTTCAGTCCTGCCACGAGCCGATGTCGGCGTCGTTGCCTTCTCCGCCAGCCGCGCGATCCGTCCCGAAGCTGAACACGTCCACCGCTCCATGCAGGCCTGGTTGCAGGTATTGATAGGGCGTGCCCCAAGGGTCTTTCGGCACGCGGTCGAGGTAGCCCTCGCTCTTCCAGTTGGCGGGGATGGGCGGCATGGTGGTTTTCTTTACCAATGCCGCCAGTCCCTGCTCGGTGGTTGGATAACGGTGATTGTCCAGCCTGTAGAGGTTGAGTGCCTGAGAAATGGTGGCGATGTCCTGCTTGGCGGCGGTGATACGGGCCTCGTCCGGACGACTCATCACCTTGGGTACGACCAGCGCGGCCAGCACGCCGATGATGAGGATGACGACCATCACTTCGATGAGCGTGAAGCCTGGATTGTTATTCGTTTTCATGGCAATTTTCCTTGGCAATAAGATATCGGCGGAATCATTCCTCACTTCACCATCTGGTTCATCTGGATGATCGGCAGCAGGATCGCCAGCACGATCATCAGCACCACCGCGCCCATGAACAGGATCAGCGCCGGCTCCAGAATCGAGGTGAGTGCGGTGGTGAAACCGGAGACTTCCTGAGTCTGCTGTTTGGCGACGCGGTCCAGCATGATGTCGAGACGGCCGCTTTGCTCGCCGCTGGCGATGAGGTGGACGAGCACGGGCGGAAACAGGCCAGAGACGGCCAGCGCGCGGCTCAGCGTCACGCCCTCGCGCACCCTGCTGGCTGCGTCTTCCAGCGCGCGACGCATCGGCAGGTTGTTGATCACGCCGCAGGCGGCGGTGAGTGCGGTGAGCAGGCCGACGCCGCTGCCCACCAGGATCGACAGAGTGCTGGCCATGCGCGCGGTGTTGCTGCCTCGTATCAGTTTGCCGACGACGGGCAGGCGCAACAGTTTGAGATGCAGTTGGAAAAGCAATACTTCCTTGTGCAGTGCGCGCTGAGCAGCGATGCCGCCGATCACCAGGATCGCGATCAGATAGAACCATGTGGCGGAGAGAAAATCGCTGAGCGCGATCAGTGCCTTGGTGAGGAAGGGCAGTTCCTGCCGCGTTTGCTGGAACACTTCCACCACCGGTGGCACAACGAACAGCAGCAGGCCGCCGACAACGAGGACGGCAACGGTGATGACGATGGCGGGGTACACCATCGCCAGAGCGATCTTCTGTTGCAGGTCTTGCTGACCTTCGGAATAGGTCGCCAACTTGTCCATCACCGTGGCGAGTTCACCGGAGGCTTCGCCCGCGTTGATCAGTGCGCGGTGTATCTCGGGGAAGGTGTCGCGATGCTTGTCCATTGCGCGCGCCAGCGTGCTGCCCGCCAATACTTCCGATCTCAATGCGGCGATGACCTGACGCATGGCCGCGTTGTCGCCCTGTTCGATCAGTACGGCCAGCGCCTGCTCCAGCGGCAAGCCGGCTTCGAGCAGGGTGGCGAGCTGGCGCAGCATGAGGCTGACTTCGGAGCGCGGGATGCGTTTGTGGAACGGCAGTTTTAGACTGCGCGCGCCATTTTGAGAGAGTGGATCGGACTGCGCATCCAGCTCGACCACGAACAGGCCACCCTCGCGCAAAGTGGTGCGGGCGAGTCGCGCCGAGTCGGCTTCGATCACCCCGTCGCGGGCTTTGCCTGCTGTGTCGAGTGCGTTGTAGTGGAAAGTGGCCATCCCGGAATCCTCAGTCGCGCGTCACGCGGATGACTTCCTCGAGCGAGGTGGTGCCGTTCACCACCCAGCGTAACCCGTCATCGCGCAGATTGAGCATGCCGCTTTGCATTGCGTAGTCGCGCAGATGCTGTTCACTATCGCGCGAGTGGATCATGCTGCGGAACTTGTCATCCACTTCCAGCATCTCGTAGATGCCGGTGCGGCCGCGATAGCCGGTTTGGTTGCATTTGGCACAGCCGATGGGCCGGTAGATCACGTCCGGTTTTCCGTAGCGGGCGAGCAGGGCGAACTCGGCTTCATCCGGCTTGTAGGCCTCGCGGCATTCCGTGCAGAGACAACGTACCAGACGCTGTGCCAGTACGCCGACGATGCTGGACGAAAGCAGGAAAGGCTCGACGCCCATGTCGGTGAGGCGGGTGACGGCGCTCACGGTGTCGTTGGTGTGCAGCGTGGCGAGCACCAGGTGACCGGTGAGGCTGGACTGCACGGCGATCTGCGCGGTCTCAAGATCGCGGATCTCGCCGATCATGATCACATCCGGGTCCTGGCGCAGGATGGCGCGCAGTGCGCGGGCAAAATTCATTTCGATGCGCGGGTTCACCTGGGTCTGGCTGATGCCGTCGAGGTCGTATTCCACCGGATCCTCCACCGTCATCACATTGGTGACGGTCGCGTCGATGCACGCCAGTGCCGCATATAAAGTAGTTGTCTTGCCGGAACCGGTGGGGCCGGTGATCAGCACGATGCCGTGCGGCTGTGCGGTGAGCCGCATCATGGCAGCCAGCGCAGGCACACTCATGCCGAGCTTGGCGAGATCGAGGCGACCCGCTTCCTTGTTGAGCAAGCGCAACACCACACGTTCGCCGTGTCCGGTGGGCAAGGTCGAGACGCGCACGTCGACGGGTCGGCCCGCCAGATGCAAGGCGATGCGGCCGTCCTGCGGGAGGCATCGTGCCGCGATGTCGAGGTCGGCCATGACCTTGATGCGTGACACCATGGCGGAATGCAATGCGCGGTGCGGTTCGGCGATGTCTTTCAAACTGCCGTCAAGGCGGAAACGCACCACCGAGCGGGTCTCGAACGGCTCGATGTGGATGTCGGAGGCGTTGTCCCGAACGGCCTGTGCCAGCAGCGCGTTGATCATGCGGATGACCGGCGCATCGTTCACCGATTCCAGCAGATCGGCGGATTTTGGCAGTTCCTGCAACAGCATGGACAAGTCCATGTCCTGCTCGGCATCGTCGAGCAGGGTGGCGGTGGTGTCTTCGGCCTGCGCGTACGCATTGCTGAGGATGCGCTCGAAATCTGCGGCATCCACCAGGGTTGCGTCGACAGGCAGCGCCAGTTGGCGCATCACCTCGGCGATGGCTTCCGGTTTGGCATCGCTGCGCACGGCCAGCGCGGCACGATTCTCGCACTCGGTCAGCACCACCCCGTGCGCCCTGGCGAAGGTGTAGGGCAGGCGGCGTGCGGCTCGACGGTTGATCGTTGTTTGGATCATGGCTGACTGAAGAGATCGAAGGTGGTCGCTGCGGCGGGCGCGCTGGCTGGGGTGGAGGGGGGCGGTTCGGGAGCAGGTGTGCCGGGCGAATCAGGGCCGATCTGGATAAGCCCGGCATTGCTTGCGGTGGGCGGTTTTTCGGGTTTGGGCGGTAGCGATTTATCCTTGTCGTCGTTCGGCAATATCCAGTGGTCGGGCATGCGCGCATCCTGGCGTCGCTTGTTCATCTGGTCGTAACGTTCATCGGTGACCTTCTTGTAGCCATCCGACTGATACATGATGTAGGGGCGGATGAATACCATCAGGTTGGTCTTGGTGTGCTGACGGGTCTCGTAGCGGAACAGGTTACCGAGGATGGGGATGTCGCCGAGCAGCGGGGTCTTGCTGGCCACATCGGTGACGGAATCCTGGATCAGTCCGCCCAGCACCACGATCTGGTTCTCGTCCACCAGGATGGTCGAGTCGATGGAGCGCTTGTTGGTGGTGACGCCGGCGGCATCCCTGAGCGATGAGGCCAGCACGTTCGACACTTCCTGATAGATCTGCAGCTTGACGGTACCGCCCTGCATGATCTGCGGCTTGATCTTCAGTGTCAGGCCGACATCCTTGCGCTCGATGGTCTGGAACGGGTTGGCCGAGGTGCTGCTCGATCCGGTGTTGGTGTAGGAACCGGTGATGAAGGGCACGTTCTGGCCGACCACGATCTTGGCCTCCTCGTTGTCCAGCGTCATCAGGTTGGGCGCGGACAGGATGTTGGCGTTGCTGTCGGTTTCCAGCGCACGTGCCAGCATGCCGAGATTGAGTATCCTGGTGCCATCCACCAGTGTGGTCACGCCGTTCACCAGACCGAGGTTCAATCCCTGCCCGACCGAGGTGATGTCGGCCGAAGCGCCGATGATGTTGCCGGTCGTGCCGAAGTTGGTGCCGCCGATGATATTGGAGCCGCTCTTGTTCAGGCCGGTCAGGTTCTGCCATTGCACACCGAATTCGGCGGCCTTGTCGGCGGTCACTTCGACGATGAGCGCTTCGACGAACACCTGCGGGCGGCGTACATCCAGCCTCTCGATGACCGAGCGGATATTGTTATAGACCGGCTCGGAGGCTGTGACGATAAGCGCATTGGAGGCGATGTCGGCCTGAATCAGTCCGCCGCCGGATGGCGCGGCGATGGCGATCTGCTGAGTTCCGCCTGCCGGGCTGGGAGTGGCGGCGGCAGTGTCTCCGCTCAGCACCGAGCGCAGCGTCTGTGCGAGCTTGGTGGCATCCGAGTTCTTCAATGGAACCACGTGGATGTTGCCGGGCACATTGGCAGCACTGTCCAGCTTGGCCACCAGTTCCTTGACGCGGGCGATACGGCCGGGATTGTCCGAGCGCAGCAGCAGGCCGTTGGTACGACTGTCCGCGATCAGCACGAAGCGCTGGTTGTCGTCGCCGCCGACCTGCGGTGCTGAAACCTCGGGCATCAATTTGTTGATGATGTTGGCGAGGTCGACCGCAGAAGCATGTTTGACCGGGATCAGCATCGGGGCATCGGCATTGGGCTGGTCGATGGCGTCAATGAGTTTTTCGATGCGCTTCACGCTGCTGGCGTAGTCGGTGATCACCAGTGCATTGCTGGAAGGATAGGCGACCACCACATTGTTCGGTGCGACCATGGGGCGCACGATGTTGATCAGTTGCGAGGCGGATTCGTATTTCAGGATGAACACGCGCGTGACCAGTTTGTCGCCGCGGCCTTGGGACAGCGAATCGATATGCAGTTTGGCGTCGGCTTCCGGGATGATCTTGGTCACGCCGCCCGCTTCCACCGCGGCATAACCCTGCAGGCGCAACGCGGAGAGCAGGATGTCATAGCCCAGTGCCGGCGAGACCGGCGTGGCGGAGACGATGTTGATGGTGCCTTTCACGCGCGGGTCGACGAGAAAATTCTTTTTGGATATCTGCGAGATGGCGCGGATGACTTCCTGGATATCGGCATTGACGAAATTCAGCGAGACCAGTTCTTCCTGCTGCTGTTCTGCACGAACAGGGACCGCGACGATGAGCGTCAAACAGAATGCCAGCAGACTGAGTTGCAAGATGCGTTTGATCAAGGTCTTCCCCTAGATGAATTCCCTTGCTGTATCAGCAGCAGCTGTTCCGGAGTGAGTCGATCAAGCATCTGTCTGTCTGCGGTGGTCGCCGTCATGATGCGTACGCTCGACGAGGCGGTAGTGATGTTATCTGTCGCTGCGGGAGGTGTGTTCAGATCGACTCGCTGGCGGATGCCGTTGCGCTCCAGGACCACATAGTCGGCATGTGTTTCAATCAGCCGCACACCCGGTACAACCTGCTCCCCCAGGCCTACCCCGATTTGCCCGGATTCGGTCAACATCACTGCAAATCCTCTTGTGCTATGCGCGAAGATGCCGATCGGGCGGATACTGCTGAGTGAGGCGGAAGAAGTCGAAGCGTTGACCATGCCGAACAATTGTTCGGTTTGTACTGAGTTGGTTGTGATCGCAGTGGCCGGGATGGCATGTTCGGTTGGCGCGAACAGTACCCAGACATGTTTTGCCAACAACAGCATCGCCAACAGTCCGCCCCAGAGCGGCCAGTTCATCCAGATTCTGGCGGGTGTGGCAAAGAGCTTTCTAGCCAATGACATGCGACATCCTTTGTATATGGAGGGTGAATAAAACACACCTCCTGTTGGTTGGATGAAGGCAGGATTGACTATGCGAGGTCGTCAGGTCCTCGTCTGTACGGTTAGCAACATACCGCCGCTCAATGCCATTGCGCACACGATGGCGGCCCCGGCGGGAAGATCAAGCCAGACTGACGTCAGCAGGCCGAGCGCGTAGCCCGTGATCCCGACGGCGAAGGCGAAGAGATAGCGCCGTTTTGGCTGTCGATAAGTGGCCAGTGCGGGCACGATCAGGCTGGCGAACACCAGATAGATGCCGACCAGTTGTACCGAAGCGGTGATGGCGAGGGCGAACAGGGCATAGAAGCCGAAATAGCCCAAGCGTTCGCGGAAGAGGTTCCAGACGACGAGCAGCGCGGCGGTGAGCAGCGCGGTGGCGATGAGCTGGCCCTGGTTCACCCACAGTATCTGTCCGACCAGCAGGTCTTTCAGATGTTCGCCCGCGTGCACGTCGCGGCTCATCAGCAGGATGCCAAGGCTGGCGGCGAGCACGAAGGTGAGACCGATATAAGCCTCCTTCACTTCCGGCGCGCGCCGTTCTATCCAGGCCAGCAAAGCCGCACCCCCCAGCGCGCTGCCTGCGGCGATGAGCTGAACCAGCACCGGCTGTTCAAGCAGACCGAGCAGTTCGGCGACAATCACGCCGAGCCCGGCGATCTGCGCCACGGCAAGATCGGCGAAGATCACCCCGCGCTGCAACACGCGCATACCAAAAGGGATGTGCGTGGCCAGCACCAGCAGGCCGGCGAGGAAGGCAGGGAGGAGGATGCCCAGTTCGATGTTCATTGCACACCTTTCAGCAGTCTTGCGATGGTGTCATCGAACAGCCCGAACAAATCCCTGGCTCCATCGCTGCCGCCGACGGTATACGGCAGTTCCACTGCGGCGATATGCGCGCGCTGCGCGATCCATTCCGAGGGTCGTCCATCCTGATACGCCGCGCGCAGCACCATCTTTGCCGGATGCTGGCGCAGCGTATCCTGCACCTGCGACAGCCAGCCCGCGCTGGGTTCCAGGCCGGGTTTGGGTTCCAGCGTTGCCACTTCCTGTAATCCCAGCCAGTTGCTCAGGTAGGGGAAACCCCGGTGCTGCACGACCACCGCCACACCCTTGAGCGGCGCAGCCTGCTGTTCCCAGCGGGTGAGCGCCGCACGCCATTGCTGTTCGAACGCGGCGAGGCGCTGCTGATACTCCGCCTTGTTCGACGGATCGAGCTGCATCAGCCGCTGCGCAAGTGCGGCAGCGACCGGCAGGAAATTGCGCGCATCGGTTTGGATATGCGGATTGCCCTGGGTATGCACATCGCCATCGCCGCGGTCGAGCCGCGTCGGTACTTCCAGCATGCGCACCGCCGAGGCAGCTTCAAAGTACCCGTCGCCACCGGGTTGCACCTTGCTGTTGCCCGATTCGCGCAACACAACCGGCAGCCAGGCCATCTCCAACTCGGCACCGGTGCATACCACCAGATCGGCTCGACGGGCCTTGGCGATCAGGCTGGGGCGCGCCTCGATACGGTGCGGGTCTTGCAGGGCGGCGGTGGCGGTGTAGATGTCGGCCTTGCCTCCCGCGAGTTGCTGAGTGAGCGCCGCCCATTCCGGTTCGCAGGCGAAGATGTTGAGGGCGGCGACGTTGCCGCTCATCAGCAACAGGGAAAGAGAGAACAGGATCTTTTTCATCTCTCCTCCTAGTATGTATGAGCGCCGTGCGCGCCCAGACTCATGATGTACTGCACGAAGAGCTGGTTGTCGGCCAATCCCTGTCGCGAGTTGTCGTGCGCCAGTTGCAGGCGGAAACGCGAGAACTCGCTGGCACTGTAGTCCAGCATCCAGGTTGTGCGTGTCGGGTTGTAAGCGTAGTCGGCGATGACGTTGCCTGCGTTCGCCGCACCTATCCGGGCGACACCCGGATCGAGACGGTCGTAACGCAGTCCGCTGCGCCAGCGCGGCATGAACTGGTACACGCCCTGCACATACCAGCCGCTTTGCGTGACGGAGTAGCTGTCGGTGACGCTGGCCAATGCAGTGTCGTAAGTCAACTCGCCGCTCTCCTTGCGCCGGAAATATTCGGTCTGCACTTTCAGGTAGCGATCCTTGATGTTGCCGTTGGGGGCGTATTTCCACACCAGATCCAGGCCGACAGTCTGGCTGTCGCCGCTGAACAGGTTGGTCACTGCGTTGCCACCCAGGTCGGGTACGTCGGTACTTTCGGCATCAACGCGGCGTGTGCGATGCAGCGAGGCACCGGCGCGCCAGCTCTGCTCGATGCCGATGTCGTCACCAATGTGCGCGAATATCACGCCCGCGCCGCTGCCGTTTTTCGCGCGCTCGGTGCCGGGGAAGCCGCGGCCCTTGCCAACCTCGCCGCCGATCTCGAAGAACATCTCGGTCGGTGCCAGCCATTTCAGTTGCACACCGTCTTCGGCCAGCTGGTTCTCCCACAGCACGGCGTACACCAGCGGTTGATCGGTGAAATCCCAGGCGTGCGCGTGCTGCTCGTTGAGATAGCCGAGGCCGGAGAAGTAGCGGCCGAACTTGAGGTTGAGTCCGTCGCCCAAAGACGTGGTCTGCACAAAGGCATTCTCCACGCTGACGCCACCGGCCGGGTCAAGCGCGAGGGTGGCCGCGCCGCGGAACTGTGGATCGATGTTGGCGGAGATACCCATCTCCGATTCGCCGAGGTTGAAGCCCTGCTCATGTCCCGGATTGGGATTCATGGCGAAGCCGGTGGCGGGGATCGCGGGATCGCGTTGCAGGTTGCCGTAACTGCCGGACAGAATGAGCGAGAACGCGGGGTTGAAAGCGTTGTCCGCATTGCCGCTGTCGGCAGCGGCAGCCTGGATGGAATGGCACAACAATACGGCGATGGCCGCATTCGAACAGATACGTTTGAACATGTCTTACTCCGAAAAGGTCTACAGATCCCGCGCACCATGCGCAGGGGTTGTCGGGGCTTAAGCGGTGTAAGGCGGGGCGCGCGCCGCGAAAGCGGCGAAGGTGAACGAGCGGAACGCGACAGCAGGTTCGCTGTGCGTCTCGGCGAACGAGACGGAAAAATCGAAATGTACGGCGCTGCTGCCGACTGCACTGCCGACCTGCGCGTAGGCCGCGCATAATTCACACTGCTGGTCGTGCGGCAGCGACTGGTCCTGCGACTTTTCCGCCAGGGTATGCGCGATTCCATGCGTCAGCCCGCCAAGCTGTGCGAACAGCAGGGCGAGGACGAGGAATGTTTTCAGTAAGGCAGAACGGAACATGCGGCGCATTCTAGTGGCAAACCATGCGTATTCCAAGAGTGATGCCGAATTGGGCGGTATGAGTATCTAGGCCATTTGGCATATTGACGTGATGGGTATTGGGCTATAGGGTGCGGCTTGTTGGAGGTTGGCTTTCGGCAGCCAAGAACGGACATCAAGCCAAGTCATCAAACTGATAATAAACACCCTAGGTTCAGCATGAGCAACCAAAACGGAAAGATGAAGCAACTCGCCAAACTTGTAATGATCTTGATGCTTGGTGCAAGCATGAGTGCTTGTGCTGGATTAATCGGCCATACAGCTAGCTGGGAAGAAGAAGTGCAGTTGCATGATGGCAGAAAGATTATCGTCAAAGTCAAAGACAATCTTGGCGGCTATCCAGCGATTGAGAGCAGGGAGCACTCAACGATTGATGAGACCATTACGTTCAAGTTGCCAGATGAAAATCGTGAAATTGAATGGAAGATGGGGTATCGGGATGATTTGCTGGAACCGAACAGCCTGAACCTGATTCGTTTCGATGTGGTTAACGGCGTGCCCTACATTGCCACTTATCCGGCGGGTTGCATTGCCTACAACAAATGGGGAAGACCCAATCCGCCACAGGTGTTGTTCAAATATGAAGGCGAGCAATGGAAGCGCATCGCCTTGGCAGACTTGCCGTTAGAACTGTTTAACACCAATGCCAACGTCATCGTCGGGAGGCCCGCGTCGAGCTTGCTGAAATCCTTCTACACCGTCGAAGGTGTGGATGCAGCCAACCATGACATCTACGCCCCCGAATTCCGCACCATCCTGCGGGAGGCGGTGCCGGTAAACCAGCTTTGTCCAGAATGGGTTTATTTCGAGGGTAGTTGGGTTACACCGAGCGTAATAGAAAGTGAAAAGCGCTATCGGCAACTAATCCAATAAGAGCAAGAAGTAAAAAAGAGAGCATCTGACGGCGAGGAAAATAATATAGCTAAGTAGTGTTCGCTTTAGATAAGTATGAGTGACTCTTATGGGTTAATAGCAACCCCACTCTCTAATTAGCGGAGCTAGTTCCTCTACTCGCTCTCCAACCGATCCGTAGTCGTGAATATCCAGGTGCGCGTGATGCTGAGGACGTCGGTGTCCTTGCGGATGTCCGGCGGGAATGGCGGATACGGGGCGGCGAGTTTGACGATGCGGACGGCGGAGGCGTCGAGGATGCGCTGGCCGGAGGGGCGGTTGATCTCGATGCTTTCCACGTTGCCGTCGGCGCGGATGTTGACGGTGAGGGTGAGCTTGCCGTAGATCTTTTCGCGGCGCGCCATCTCGGGGTAGTTCATGTTGCCGATGCGTTCGACCTTGGAGCGCCAGTCCTCGACGTATTGGGCGAAGCGGTATTCCTGCGTGCGCGCGCCGATGAATTTGCGCCGCGGCAGTTTGTCGTACATGTCCAGGCTCTTGCTGATCTGCGCTTCCAGTCTGGCGATCTCCAGCGAACGTTGCACGAGGTCGCGTCCGTTGTCTTTCGAGCTGGATTGTTTCTGCTGGTCGTTCTCGTCGGCCACGAAATAGTCGCCCTTGCTGCGTGTCAGCAGGCGTTTCGATTCCTGTTCCAGTTCGCGCTGGCGTCTGGCGGCCTGTTCGGGCGAGAAGCGTTGTCCGTCGCCGAGTACCGGGAACGGGGTGCGGGCGCGATGTTCTTCGTCGGTGTTGCCGCCGCCTTCCAGGTTGTTCTGCGCGTAAGCGGAAGCATTGGTAGGGCGGTTGCCCGATTTGCTGTTGACCAGCACGACTTCCAGCGGCTGGCTGATGACGGGGATGTTCTTCCATTCCGGCATGACGAAACGGATGCCGAACATGAAAAATGCGTGCAGGGTGATCGAGAACAGCGCTGCGAATGCGATGCGTTGATGATGACGCCGTGCACTGAGGAGGAGTTCTCTCATGCAGCGACTTCCACGTTGGCCTGATAACGCGCATCGAAATTCAGATCAAGCAGGTCGATGTCGCCGATCTCCAGCGTCACTTTGGTGTTGGTGGGCGTTTCCGGCAGCGACGGGATGCGGCCGACCAGCGGGATGTCGGCGAGCTTGACCAGGTTCTCGCGCAGCACGGTCGCTTCGACCTGTTTCACGTTCTCCTGCAACAGCCAGCGCAAGCACCAATAACGTTCCATCTCACGCTGGAATTCGCTGTAGGTGGTGTAAGCGGTGTCGAAGTCGCGCAGGATGGCGAACAGGGTGGTGTCGTTCTTGGCGTAAGACGGAGCGTCGCCGCGCAGCACGCTGATGAGCTGGCGCTGGTTCACCAGGTCGACATAACGGCGCAGCGGCGAGCTGGACCATGCGTAATGCGCCACGCCCAGTCCCTGGTGCGGCGCTGCGACGGTGCTCATCTTTACCTTGCCGTTGTTCTGCGTGCGGTAGATGCCCGCGACATCGTGGTCGTCCAGCAGTTTTCCCCAGCTGCTGTTGGCGAGGATCATCAGCTCGGACACGACCTTGTCGATGGGTGAGCCGCGCAGGCGCTGGCCGATGGTGATGCGGTCGTCCTCGACATTGAAGGTGTAGTCGACCTGCGCTGTGCTGTTGTCGGCGGATTTGCCGCGACCGGCTTCCAGCTTTTGCGCGAAATCCCACAGCAGTTTGAGCTCGGGCGCGTAGGTGTAATCGAGCTTGCCCGCCGCCAGCGTCTCCTCGTTGAACAGCGGTTCCAGCGTGTCGTGTCGCAGATTGGCGGCGATGTGCAGGCGTTCGAGGCGGCTGGCACTGTTCACGATCTCCAGCGCTTCATTCACGTCCACATATAAAGAGAGCGCCGGGCAGACCTTGTCGGCGCACAGCGTGAAGGCTTGCACCACGTTGTCCGGCAGCATGGTGATCTTGTCGCCGGGCATGTACACGGTCGACATGCGCTGTGCGGCGATGGCGTCGATGTCCGAGCCGGGCGCGATGCCCAGCGTGGGCGCGGCGATGTGGATGCCGATGCGCCAGTTGCCGTCCGCCAACTTCTCGACCGAGAAGGCGTCGTCGATCTCGGTGGTGCTGGCGTCGTCGATGCTGAAGGCGTTGACTCCGGCCAGGGGCAGTTCGGGATGTTCTTCCACCGTCACGGCGGGGAAACCGGTGCCGCGCGGGAAGTTCTCGAACAGGAACTTGTTCAGGTGGTAATCATGGGTGGAGGGCAGTGCGCCGCACTTTTCCAGCAGGTGGGCGGCGGACAGGTGGGTGTGCGCACACGCCGCCTCCAGTGCCTTGACCTCGATGGTGTTGCGGTCCGGCTTGTACAGGACCATCTGCAGTTTGTCGGCGAATTCGGCGGGCAACTGGAAGTTGCCGAGCTGTTCGGTGTAGCGAGCCTGCAGTTCGGCTTGCAGGCGCTTCTTCTCCGCGCTGGCGAGTGCCGACTTCAGCGCATCGGGCGGGGCTGCCTTGTAGCGGCCCTTTCCCTTCTTGTAGAAATGCATGGGCGAAGAATGCAGACGGATCAGTGCCCCGGCCGACTCGATCGGGTTGGGGGCATGGCCGAAATACTCCTGTGCCAGCGCGCCGAACTCGAATTCTTCCTGCGGCGAGGCTTCCCAGAGGAAATCCACGTCGATGTCAGCGGCCACTTGCTCCGCCTGGGACATGAACTCGGACAGGGTGGGCTGGGCGAAACGCAGCATCACGTTGGCCGATTTGATCTTGCTGCGCTTGCCGTGGGTGTTCTCGACCTGCAGAGAAGTGGTGTTGTCGGCAAGGATATTCCCCACCTTGAAACCGCCGTCTTCTTCGTAAAATATGTTCATGGGGAGGTGCTGAAAAAATTCCGCCGGATTATAACCCGCCAGCCAGTCGGCGAACTTCCTTCATGTTAACCTGTCTGCTCGGTACTGCCCCGAGCACGGGGCAGACTCAATAGATACCCGGGAGAATGAATATGAAGAAGATTTCGACAATGATCATTGCGGCCAGCCTGCTCTGCGCCGCCCCGCTGGCGCAGGCCTGCGGCATGAAAGGCGGCCCGCAAGGCGGCTGGATGATGGAAGGGATGGACCAGAACAAGGACGGCGCCGTCAGCAAGAAGGAATACGACACCTTCCACCGCGACCATTTTAAGGATATGGACGCCAACAAGGACGGCAAGGTCACCCAGGACGAGATGGATGCGATGCACAAGAAGATGATGGACAAGTGCAAGCCGCGTTATGAAGACCGTTTCAACGAAGTCGACATCAATCATGACGGTATGTTGAGCAAGGATGAGGCCGAGATCGGCATGCCGATGGTGTTCGCGCATTTCGACGAGACCGATACCGACAAGGACGGCAAGATATCCAAGGCGGAGATGGACGCCAGCATGAAGAAGATGCACGAGAAGATGCGCGACAAGGGCATGATGAAGCGCGATGCCAAGTAAGTCTTTGTTGGATAGTTAAAAAAGAACAGGCCAGCTTAAAAGCTGGCCTGTTCTTTTGCGGACTGTGTGCTTACTTGAGCGTGAGGATGTAAGCGATCGAGGCCTTGAGATCATCATCGCTCACCGTCGCCGGTGCTGGGGCCATGGGCGTGGTCCCCCAGACGCCGGAACCGCCGGCGCGGACCTTCTTCGCCAGTGCGGCGACCGCTCCTTTATCGCCCTTGTATTTGGCGGCGATATCTTTCAGCGCCGGGCCCACGACCTTCTTGTCCACCTGATGGCAGGCAAAACAGCCGCTCTTGCGGAGCAGCGCCTCGTCGGCGAGCGCGTTGCCGGTCAGCAGCAGGCCGGAGGAGAGGATCAGCAAACTGGAAAACTTCATGGGGTGCTCCTTTGAATGAAATATCGATGTGCAGGGATTATAACGGCAGATCGCCCCGCTTCTTGAAACAAGTCTGTCGCACTGGTTTTGGTCAATGCGGGGTGAAATGTTACCATCCGGCATATTTTGCATATATAAGGAATCGATATGGCAGGGCATAGCAAATGGGCGAACATCCAGCACCGCAAAGGGCGCCAGGACGCCAAGCGCGGACAGATATTCACCCGTCTGATCAAAGAGATCACCGTCGCGGCGAAACTGGGCGGCAGCGATCCGGACATCAACCCGCGCCTGCGTCTGGCGATGGAAAAGGCCTACGACCAGAACATGCCCAAGGATAACGTCGAACGCGCCATCAAGCGCGGGGCCGGCGAGCTGGAAGGCGTGGACTACATGGAGTTGCGCTACGAAGGTTACGGCATCAACGGCGCGGCGGTGATCGTCGACTGCATGACCGACAACAAGACGCGCACCGTGGCCGATGTGCGTCATGCCTTCGTCAAGTACGGCGGCAATCTGGGCACCGACGGTTCCGTCTCCTTCCTGTTCAAGCATTGCGGCCAGATGATCTTCGCTCCCGGCACCGACGAGAACGCGCTCATGGAAGTGGCGCTGGACGCGGGTGCGGAAGATATCGTCAGCGACGATGACGGCAGTATCGAAGTCATCACCTCGCCGCATGATTTTGTGGCGGTGAAACAGCGCCTGGAAGCGGCCGGCTTCAAACCCGAGATGGCCGAAGTCACCATGAAGGCGGACGTCGACGTGGAACTCGGCGGTGATGACGCGGTGAAGATGCAGAAACTGCTGGATGCACTGGAAGACCTCGGCGATGTGCAGGAGGTCTTTACCAACGCGGTGCTATCCGAGTAATGCGAATCCTTGGCATCGATCCCGGTTTGCGCATCACCGGCTTCGGCGTCCTCGACAAGGAAGGCCAGCACCTGCACTACGTCGCCAGCGGCTGTATCAAGACGCCGGATGGCGAATTGCCGGAGCGGCTAAAAGTCATTTTGAGCGGGCTGGGCGAGGTCATCGCATTGCACAAGCCGGAACAAGTGGCGGTGGAAAAGGTGTTCGTGAACGTGAACCCGCAATCCACATTGTTGTTGGGGCAGGCGCGCGGTGCTGCGATCTGCGCGGCGGTGCAGGCGGACTTGCCGGTGGCGGAATACACCGCGCTGCAGGGGAAACAGGCGGTGGTCGGCAACGGCCACGCCGACAAGGAACAAGTGCAGGCGATGGTGCAGCGCCTGTTGAAATTGTCGGGCACGCCGAGTCCGGATGCGGCGGATGCGCTGGCTTGTGCGATCTGCCACGCACACGGCGGTATGGGATTGGGCGCGTTGGCGACCAAAGGTTTTCGAGTTCGAGGAGGAAGACTGGTATGACGCAGCCGCTGGAACCGACGCTGGAACTTTTCGCCAACCCCGTCGCGCGCTATGTCGCCGCGACCCGCCCCCCGTTCCTGACGGCGAGCCTGATGGCCTGCCTGCTTGGATTGGCAGCAGCTTGGCATAGCGATCTCGTGTTCGATATCCCGCTGGCGCTGGTCACTGCATTATTTGCCCTGCTGGCGCATGCCGGGGTGAACGTGCTTAACGATTACTACGATTCGCTCAACGGCACCGATGCGCAGAACACCGAGCGCATCTTCCCCTTCACCGGCGGCAGCCGCTTCATCCAGAACGGCGTGATGACGCAGAACGAGATGCGCAACTACGGTTTCGCGCTGATGGCCTGTGTGGCCGCGGCCGGATTGTGGCTGATGGCGCGCTCCGCGCCGCAACTGCTGTATGTCGGTCTTGCCGGGCTGTTCATCGGCTGGGCTTACTCCGCGCCGCCGTTCCGCCTGAACAGTCGCGGGCTGGGTGAGCTCTGCGTGGCGGCAGGCTTCCTCGCCATCACGGTCGGGACCGATTTCGTGCAGCGCAAGGGATTCAGTGCAGAGCCTTTCATCGCGGGTCTGTCGTACGCGCTGCTGGTCGCCAACCTGCTCTACATCAACCAGTTCCCCGACCGCACCGCCGACACGGCAGCAGGCAAGCTGCACTGGGTGGCGCGGCTCGATGTGGGCAAGGCGCGCTGGGGCTATGTGCTGATCGTGGCACTGTCTTATATATGGCTGCTGTTGAGCGTCATGCTCGGCTGGTTGCCGCTGTGGGCGTTGGCCGCATTCCTCGCTCTGCCGCTGAGCGTGAAAGCCGCGCGCCTGCTGTTGCGCCACGCCGCACAGCCGCAGCAACTGGGCGATGCGATCAAGGCGACCATAGGCGCGATGATGGTGCACGGCGCGTTGCTGTCGCTGGCGATGATTTTAAGTAAGGGAAACACATGATCGGAAGACTGAGCGGCATCCTGCTGGAAAAGAACCCGCCGCAGATATTGCTCGATGTGCAGGGCGTGGGTTACGAGGTGGATGTGCCGATGAGCACGTTCTACAACCTGCCCGCGCTGAACGAGAAAGTGGTGCTGCACACGCATTTCGTGGTGCGCGAAGATGCGCAGCTGCTGTACGGCTTCGCCACCCATGAAGAACGCATCGCCTTCCGCCAGTTGCTCAAGATCAGCGGCGTTGGTCCCAAGCTCGCGCTGTCGGTGCTGTCCGGCCTGAGCATCGGCGATCTCGCCGTCGCGGTGGCGAACAAGGATGCATCGCGACTCACCAAGATACCCGGTGTTGGCAAGAAAACCGCAGAGCGTTTGCTGCTGGAGCTGCAAGGCAAGTTCGCGGTGAGCGGTGCGAGCGGGGCGCAAGGCGCGCCCGTTGCATCGTCCGGCAGCGACATTGTCAACGCGTTGCTGGCATTGGGCTACAACGAGAAAGAAGCGGACTGGGCGGCGAAGCAGTTGCCCAAGGATGCCGATGTCTCGGGCGGCATCCGGCAGGCGCTTAAGTTATTATCCAAAGCATGATCCAGAACGACGACCTTACTTCAGAGCCGCGCATCATCTCCGCCGCTCCCGCTTCGCAGCAGGAGGAGGCGCTGGAGCGCGCACTGCGTCCCAAGCAGCTCGACGAATACGTCGGCCAGGAGAAGATACGCGGGCAACTGGAGATATTCATCCAGGCCGCGCGCAAGCGTAATGAACCGCTCGACCATGTGCTGCTGTTCGGTCCGCCCGGTCTGGGCAAGACCACGCTGGCGCAGATCATCGCGCGCGAGATGGGGGTCAACATCCGCCACACGTCCGGCCCGGTGCTGGAACGCGCGGGCGATCTTGCCGCGCTGCTCACCAATCTCGAACCCAACGACGTGCTGTTCATCGATGAGATACACCGGCTGTCGCCGGTGGTGGAAGAGATCCTGTATCCCGCGCTGGAGGATTACCAGATCGACATCATGATCGGCGAGGGGCCGGGCGCGCGCTCGGTGAAGATCGACCTGCCGCCGTTCACGCTGGTCGGTGCGACCACGCGGGCGGGCATGCTGACCAATCCGCTACGTGACCGTTTCGGCATCGTGGCGCGGCTGGAGTTCTATACGGCGGAAGAGTTGCAGCGCATCGTCACGCGCTCGTCGGGTCTGCTCGAATTGCCCATCTCGCAGGATGGCGCGCTGGAGATCGCCAAACGTTCTCGCGGCACGCCGCGTATCGCCAACCGCCTGCTGCGCCGCGTGCGCGATTACGCCGATGTGCGCGCCGACGGCAATGCCACACGTGAAGTGGCGGACGCCGCGCTGACCATGCTGGATGTGGATTCACGCGGGCTGGATGTGATGGACAGGAAACTGCTGCAGACCGTGATCGAGAAATTCCTCGGCGGGCCGGTCGGCGTGGACAATCTCGCCGCCGCCATCGGCGAAGAGCGCGACACCATCGAGGATGTGCTGGAGCCTTATCTTATCCAGCAGGGCTACTTGCAACGCACGCCGCGCGGGCGCATGGCAACGGCGAATGCCTATGAACATTTCGGTCTGGTGCAGCCGCGCAGCGGCAACAACAAGGAACTTTGGGATGAGTAAGCACAAGGCGATTTTTTCGTTGCCGGTACGTGTCTATTTTCAGGACACCGATGCCGGCGGTGTCGTCTATCACGCCAGTTATGTGAACTTCATGGAGCGCTCGCGCACCGAGTGGCTGCGCACCTTCGGTTACAGCAATGCGGGGCTGATGAAAGAACTGGGCGTGGTGTTCGTGGTGCGTTCGCTCAAGCTGGATTATCTGCGACCGGCGCTGCTCGATGATCTGGTGGCGGTGACGTCACAGATCAAGGATATCGGGCGCAGCCGGCTCAACATTCACCAGACGGTGATGCGCGGGGACGAGGTGCTGGTCGAGGGTGAGGTGCATCTGGTGTGCGTGAATGTCGAGACCTTCAAACCGGTGAGTGTGCCGGATGTGTTGCGAAATCAATGGAAAGACTGATATGGAACTGATCGGGGATATGTCGTTCATCAATCTGGTCGCCAATGCCAGCTTGCTGGTGCAATTGGTGATGGGTTTGCTGCTGCTGGTGTCGCTGATGTCCTGGTGGTACATCTTCCTCAAGCTGTTCGCGGTGCGTTCGGCGGTGAAACAGTCGCGCGAGTTCGAGGACGCGTTCTGGAGCAATCCGAATCTGGCTGCGCTCTACCAGCAGGCGAACAATCGCGGTCGCCGCGATATCGGGGCGCTGGAACGGATCTTTTCGGCGGGTTTCGCCGAGTTCATCAAGCTGAAGAAGACCCACGGCGTGGACAGCGCGGCGGTGATGGACGGCACGCGCCGCGCCATGCGTGCCAAATACCAGCGCGAGGTGGACCATCTCGAATCGCACCTTTCCTTCCTCGCCACGGTCGGCTCGGTGAGTCCGTACGTCGGCCTGCTCGGCACCGTGTGGGGCATCATGAACGCGTTCCGCGGTCTGTCCAACGTGGGGCAGGCGACGCTGGCGCACGTGGCACCGGGCATCGCCGAAGCACTGGTGGCGACGGCGATGGGCCTGTTCGCCGCGATCCCGGCGGTGGTGGCATACAACCGCTATGTGCATGACGTCACGCGGCTGTCGTCGCGCTTCGAGAGTTTCATCGAAGAATTCTCCAACGTCCTCCAGAGGCAGCCATGACACGGTGCGCGATAGCGATGGGTGCGGGACAACAAAGTTGCGGTGAAGGCTCATGCGCGAAGCGCGTTATGCCGGAACCAATGGCTGCCTTGCACCTCCTCCCGCAAACGGCTGTCTTCGCCAGTAACGTACCTGCAAGGGGTAGGCCGATGGGTTCCCCGCTGCTGCGCAGCGACCCATTCGCACTGTCGGAGGTGCAGCCGTGAGCTACAGCAGGCGCAGCGAACATCGTCCGATGTCGCAGATCAACGTCGTGCCCTACATCGACGTGATGCTGGTGCTGCTGGTTATCTTCATGATCACGGCGCCGCTGATGAATCCCGGGCAGATCGATTTGCCCAGCGTGGGTAAGTCGCTGGCACCGCCGGTCGCGCCGCTGGAAGTCATCATCAAGAAAGACACCACGCTGGCCCTGCGCGACCACGGCAAGGGCGGGCAGGAGTCGCCGGTGTCACGCGATGAACTGGTGGCCCGTTTGCAGAAGAGTCTGAAGAAGAATCCCGAACAACCGGTGGTGATCTCCGCTGACAAGAATGTGCGCTACGAGGAAGTCATCAACGTGATGGACATGTTGCAGCAGCAGCACATCAAGAAGATCGGATTGCTCGCCAAGGGCCGATGAGTACCGCGCTGACCTATCAGGAGCCTTATCGTCTTCCCGCCGGGATGCTGGCGCTGGCGGTGCATCTGTTGTTCTTCTTCGTGCTGTATTTCGGTTTCCGCTGGCAGGCGCAGCCGCCGGAAGAGTTCATGGTGGAGATGTGGGACAGTCTGCCCGCAGCCGAAGTCGCCCCCGAACAACTGCTTGAACCGCCCGTCAAGGCGGAATCGAAACCGCTGCCCAAGGTCGTAGCCCCTGTGTTGCCGCCGGTGAAGGCGGATATCGAGGTGCGCGACAAGAAAAAGAAACAGGCCGAAGAAAAAGCCAAAGCGGCGGCAGCTACCAAGGCAAAGCAGGAGAAGGAGTTGCGCGAGCTGGAGGCGTATTCCGAGCGTCTGCGCAATTCTGAACAGGCGCGCATCCGCGCCGAAGTGGATGCGGCGACGGCGACGCAGGTGGGGCGTTATCAGGACATGATCCGTGCCAAGATACGCCGCAACATCGTGATGCCGCCGGATGTGCCCGAGTCGGCCAAGGCCGAGTTCAAGGTGACGCTGCTGCCGGGCGGCGATGTTCTGGATGTGGAATTGCTGCGCAGCAGCGGACACACGGCATACGACAATGCGGCGGAGCGCGCCATCTACAAGGCGCAGCCGCTGCCGGTGCCGACCAATGCCGATCTGCAAAAGATGTTCCGCGAATTGAAGTTGACGATCAGGCCGTAGAAAGGATGCATATGCGTGGTTGCTTGGGATTGCTTTTCGGGTTGTGCGTGGCGTCGTCCGCACAGGCCACTCTGGATATCGAGATCACGGGGGCGGGCGAACATCAGACGCCGATCTCGGTGGTGCGCTTCGGCGGGGAAGAGCGCATCGCGGGGCAGACGATCAGCAGTGTGGTGTCCAACGATCTGTTGCGCACCGGGCTGTTCAAGCTGATCGATCCGGCAGGCAAGGCGCCGCATGAGCCGGGCGATGTGAGATATGTCGAATGGGCGGGTGTGGAAGCGCTGGTCATCGGCAGTGTGCGCGCACTGGGAGACGGACGTGCGGAAGTGAGGTTCCGCCTGCTCGACGCGGTGAGGCAAACCGAATTGATCGCGCTGGCCGTGACGGCAAGGAGCGATCAGGTGCGCGCCATCGGGCATCGCATCGCCGATCTGGTGTATGAAAAACTGACGGGCAGTGCGGGCGTGTTCAGTACGCGCATCGCCTACGTCAACCGCGAGGGCAAGCAGTTCCGGCTGGTGGTGGCGGACAGCGATGGTTACGGTGAGCAGACCTTGCTGTCGTTGAACGAGCCCATCATGTCGCCGGCGTGGTCGCCGGACGGAAAACAGATCGCCTATGTGAGTTTTGAGCGCGGCCACGCGACCGTCTTCGTGCAATCGCTGGCGACACAGAAACGCACTGTGCTGGCGGATTTTTCCGGCAGCAACAGCGCCCCGGCCTGGTCGCCGGACGGCAAGCAGCTTGCCATCGTGCTGACGCGCGACGGGAGTTCGCAGCTTTATCTGGTGGGCGCCGACGGCAAGGACCTGCGCCGCATCACCTTCAGCGAGACCATCGACACCGAGCCGGCCTTCTCGCCGGACGGCAAGACGCTGCTGTTCACTTCGGATCGCGGCGGCAAGGCGCAGATATATCGTGTGGCAGCAGAGGGCGGTTACGCCGAACGGCTGACCTTCGAGGGCGGCAACAATTTCTCGCCGCGTTTCAGTCCCGATGGCAAGAGTTTCGTCTATTCGCAGTTCAGCGGTGGCACGTTCTACATCGCGGTGCAGGATTTCGAGAGCAAGCAGGTGCAGATACTGACACCCGGTGGATGGGAAAAGAAACCCAGCTTCGCTCCCAACGGCAAGCTGATCCTGTTCGCAACCGAGTCGCAGGGTCGTGGTATATTGGCGACCGTATCCAGTGACGGCAGAGTGAAACAGAAGATGGTTGCCCAGCGCGGCGATATTCGCGAGCCGATCTGGGGGCCTTTCCTGAAGCAGTAGTCTCGATGAATAAAAGGAGAATGCAATGAAGAAATTGATATTGGGTCTGGTATTGGCGAATCTGCTGGTGGCTTGTGCAAGCGAGCCGATCGAGGAAGAAACGCAAGCGCCGACAGCGGCTACAGAACCGGCGGCGACCGAACCTGCCGCTGCGCCGGCCGAGACCGCTACAGCCGCGCCGGCACCAGAGGCGACCGAAGCTGCCGCGCCTGTCGTCGAAGCAGCGGCCATGCCGACCGAAACCAGTGTGCACTTCCCGTTCGATGTGGATGCGGTGCAGGCGGAAGACCGTGCCACCGTCCAGGCTCTCGGCAAATATCTGAGCGAGAACCGCGCCAGCAAAGTTCGTCTGGAAGGCAATGCGGATGAGCGCGGCAGCAGCGAATACAACCTGGCTCTGGGGCAGCGTCGCGCCAACAACGTGAAGAAGTTGCTGGTCTTGTCGGGTGCCGCAGAGTCGCAGGTCACCACGGTGAGCTACGGCGAAGAGAAACCGCGCGCGACCGGCCATGACGAAGCATCCTGGGCAGAAAATCGCCGCGTGGATTTCGTCGCCAAGTAATCCGGTATGCGTTTCTGGTTGCTGGCCTGTTTGTGCGTTGCGAGCAGTTCTGCCATGGCAGGGCTGTTCGCGGATGACGATGCGCGCAAGCAGGTGAAGCAGCTGGAAGCGCGCATCGTCAAACTGGAACAGGCACTGGCCTCGACCGAGCAGGAAAAAGAGCAGTACATCCGTTCGACCCTCGATCTGCAGATGCAGATGGAAGCGTTGAACACCGAATTGCGCAAGTTGCGCGGTCAGAACGAAGAGCTGATCCATAGCTTGCAGGACGCCGAAAAGCGCCAGAAGGATTTCTACGTCGATCTGGATTCGCGTCTGCGCCGCTTCGAGGGCAATGAACCCGCGGCCAGTCGTCCCGACAGCGGCAAAGGAGTCGTCGCCGATCCGGCCGGCGAGAACCGTACTTTCGAAGCAGCCTACAGTCTGTACAAAGCGGAGAAATACCAGAATGCCGCTGCGGCCTTCCGCGACTTTCTGCAGAGCTATCCGCAGTCCGTGCATGAAGCGAACGTCCTGTACTGGACGGGCAATTCATTCTTCCTGCTGAAAGAATGCAAGAGCAGTATTGGCAGTTATCAGACTTTGATCGAAAAACACCCGGACCATCCGCGTGTGCAGGAAGCGATGCTCAACGTCGCGGAGTGCCAGTTGAGTCTGAAGAGCAAATCCGCCGCACAGAAGACCCTGAAACAACTCATCTCCCAGTTCCCGGGAAGCGATGCATCGGAAAAAGCGAAGAAGCGCCTGGCTGCGATCAAATAAGTAGAGCAATGGCCATTCCTTCCGCAAACGATTCGTTGCGTATCAGCGAAATATTCTTTTCCCTGCAGGGCGAGACCGGCCGCGTCGGACTGCCGACTGTGTTCGTCCGGCTCACCGGCTGTCCCTTGCGCTGCGAATACTGCGATACCACCTATGCTTTCAGCGGCGGGCAGAACATGACGCTGGCAGCCATCCTCGCCGAAGTGGCGCGGCACGATGCGCGTTACGTCTGCGTCACCGGGGGCGAGCCGCTGGCTCAGAAGAATTGCCTGCCTTTGTTGCAGGCCCTGTGCGATGCGGGATATGCAGTCTCGCTGGAAACCAGCGGCGCGCTGGATGTGAGCGGCGTGGATGCCAGAGTGCAGAAGGTGGTCGACATCAAGACGCCGGCCTCGGGCGAAGTGGAAAAGAACCTGTGGGCCAATCTGGAACATCTGGCCGCGCAGGACGAGATCAAGTTCGTGCTGAACGATGCAGCCGATTATCAGTGGGCGAAGCAGATTCTGCAGGAGCGACAGCTCGCGCAACGTTGTGCGGTGCTGTTCTCGCCGGTGCAGGGTCACCTTGCCCCGCGGGATCTGGCGGAATGGATATTGCGCGACCGTCTACCGGTGCGAATGCAGGTGCAGCTGCACAAGTTGTTGTGGGGCAACGAGGTCGGAAGATGAAAAGAGCGGTGGTATTGTTGTCGGGTGGTCTGGATTCCGCCACGGTGCTGGCGATGGCGCGCAAGCAGGGTTTCGAGTGCTACACCTTGAGTGTGGATTACGGCCAGCGCCATCATGCCGAGCTGGCAGCATCGAAACGTGTGGCGGAGTCGCTGGGCGCGCGCGAACATCGCATCATCAACATCGATCTCACCGCCTTCGGCGGTTCGGCGCTCACCGATGCCAACATCGCCGTGCCGGAGCAGGCCAGCAGCGGTATTCCCGTCACCTATGTGCCCGCCCGCAACACCATCATGTTGTCGCTCGCGCTGGCCTGGGCCGAAGTGCTGAAGGCGCAGGACATTTTCTTCGGTGTGAACGCGGTGGATTATTCCGGCTACCCCGATTGCCGGCCTGAATATGTGGCCGCCTTTGAGCGCATGGCCAATCTGGCGACCCAGGCAGCGGTTGAAGGCAAGCCGCTCACCCTGCATGCACCGCTGCTGCATCTTTCCAAGGCCGAGATCATCCGCGAGGGCGTGCGCATGGGGGTGGACTATGCCCAGACGGTGTCCTGTTACCAAGCCGACGAGCTGGGACGCGCCTGCGGACGCTGCGATTCCTGCCGTTTGCGGCGCGAAGGATTCCAGTCTGCCGGGGTCGCGGACAGCACGCGCTACCAAAACGCGTAAGGCTTTGCTGCTTGGTTTGACAGTCAAAGTCAAACCCGTATAATGCGCGCTCCCTTTTGGGACCGGGTCGGTAGCTCAGTCGGTAGAGCAGCGGACTTTTAATCCGTTGGTCGCGAGTTCGAATCTCGCCCGACCCACCAGTTTCACCCGCCGCTTTAGCTCAGTTGGTAGAGCAACCGCCTTGTAAGCGGTAGGTCGTCAGTTCGAATCCGACAAGCGGCACCAATTCCCCATCGTTCCAATTCACCTGTCGACGCGGACAGGCGATGTCTATATGCCGTGTTTTCGCGGCACTCTCCTGCGATATTAAGCACTTAAGCTTGTCTTAAGTCTGACCTTCTATCCTGCACCCGTCGAAGTGCAACTTAAAGGAGGTCAATCATGTCGCGTATAAATACTTTGCTGGTTCTGCTGTTGGTCGTAATGAGTGGTCTGGCGGTGCAACCCGCATGCGCCGAAACATTCGGCCAGATCATGGCCGAGTTTGCCAGGTCGGCAAAGTCCAGCCCCGGGTTCCAGAGTTTTTCTGCAGCGAACGGCGAGCAGTTCTTCAAGTCAACCCACGGCAACGACTGGAGCTGTGCATCTTGCCATACTGAAAATCCGGCAAGCAGCGGCAAGCACGCCAAAACCAGCAAGGTCATCAAGCCGCTGGCGCCGCTGGTCAATCCAGAGCGTTTCACTGATCCTGCCAAGGTCGAGAAGTGGTTCAAGCGCAATTGCAACGACGTGCTCGCGCGCGCCTGCACGCCGCAGGAAAAGGGAGATGTGCTCGCCTACCTGCTCACTATCGGGAAATAAGGAGGCCAGCATGCCGTTCGACTATCGAAACACATTGCGCATGTTCGCAGTCATCTTCTTGCTGGGCGGGATGATATCCGTCGCGCAGGCCGATGAAGATCACGAGCATCACGAAGGCGGCCGCAGAGCTGTAGCCACCAATGCCGCCTGGCAGGAAGAGTGCGGCTCATGTCATGTGGCCTTCCCCCCGCGCTTGCTGCCCGCCGAGTCCTGGCGCGAGATGATGTCCGGGCTGGACAAGCATTTCGGTACGGATGCGAGCCTGGAGCCTGCAGTTGCGCAAGAGATCGCTGCATTCCTCGAGCAAAATGCCGGTAAGCGGAAGCCGGATCCAGTCGCCAAACCCCTGCTGCGCATCAGCGAGACGCTCTGGTTCATTCGCGAGCATGACGAGGTGCCGGGCCGCATCTGGAAGAATCCGCTGGTGAAGAGCCCGGCCAATTGCGCGGCTTGTCACACCAAGGCGGAGAGCGGCAAGTATGGCGAGCGCGATATCCGTATGCCCAAATAAGAGGGACGAAGATCATGAGTGAGCGGTTCCAGGTTTGGGATGTGCCGACGCGGGTGTTTCACTGGTCAATGGTGCTGTCCTTCTGTGGGGTCTTTCTGACCTCGGAGTCGGAGCGTTACCGCGACATTCATGTGATGCTGGGCTACACCATGCTGGGGTTGATCTCCTTCAGGGTGCTGTGGGGATTCATCGGAACGCGCTATTCACGCTTCACTTCCTTTCTGTTCACCTCGGGTGAAGTCCTTACTTATGTGTCCGCGTTGGCCAGGGGCAGGGCAGAACGCTATGTGGGACACAATCCGGCCGGCAGCGTGGCGATCTGGCTGCTGCTGTTTCTGACTATCGGTTCGGGCGTGAGCGGCGTGCTGCTGTTTCAGGATGTCGGCGGTGACATGATGGCAGAACTGCATGAGGTGCTTTCCTTCGCCATGCTGGCAGTCGTGGCCGTGCATATCGCCGGCGTTGTGATGAGCAGTATCCTGCATCGCGAGAACCTGGTGAGTGCCATGATCACTGGAACGAAAGAAGCCGACCCCGAAGCCGGCGAAGAGCGTTCGTATGCCTGGCTGGGTGTCATAATGCTGCTCGCGGTGGTGACGTTCTGGGCCGGGTATTCCGCGCTCAGCGCGATGGCGCCCGCCGAGGTTGCTGGTCATGCCGAACAACGCGACGACGATTGAGATGCTGCGAGAGGTGATATGCGCGTACTGGTGGTCGAAGATGATGCCCTGCTGGGCGATGCCATACAGGCCGGCTTGAAACAAGCCGGCTACGCCGTCGACTGGATGAAGGACGGCGTCGCGGCCGATCACGCGCTCGGCACCGAAGCCTACGCGGCCGTCGTTCTGGATCTGGGATTGCCGCGGCTTTCCGGTCTGGAGGTGTTGCAGCGCTTGCGCAGTCGCAACTCATCCATACCAGTACTCATCCTCACTGCACGCGATACCGTGAACGACCGCATCAAAGGTCTGGATGCGGGTGCGGACGACTATCTGCTCAAACCCTTTGACATGGGCGAATTGGCTGCGCGATTGCGCGCACTGATCCGCCGTGCCAGCGGCAAGGTCGATCTGCTGTTGCAGGTTGCAGGGGTCAAGCTCGATCCCGCCGCCCATCGCGTGACCTGTCGTGAGCAGCCTGTCGATCTTTCGCCCAAGGAATTCGCAGTACTCCATGCCCTGATGCTGAGCGCGGGAAAAGTGCTGTCGCGCGCGCAACTCGAGGAGCAACTGTATGCATGGGGAGAAGAGGTCGAGAGCAATGCGGTCGAGGTGCACATCCATCATCTGCGCCGCAAACTGTTCCCCGAACTGATAGAGACGATACGCGGCGTGGGTTATTTGATCGCCGCCGGCAAGGTGGATTGAGATGCAGGGACATTCATTAAAGAGACGTTTGCTGGTGCTGGCGCTATCAACTGTGGTGGTGGTGTGGGTGGGTGCGTCTACGTTCATCTACTTCGATGCGCGCGAGGAGTTTGACGAGGTGCTGGATGCCCATCTGGCACAGGATGCCGCACTGCTCTCTGCCCAGGCGGCGCACGAGCTCGACGAGCTGGAGACGGACCACGCGCCGCTGCTGCACAAATACGCGCGCCGGGTGGCGTTCCAGATATGGGAGGGCGGAAAGACATTGCGCATGCACTCCGCCAATGCGACGCAGCGGCATCTGGCTGATATCGAGGACGGCTTTAGCGATAGTGTCATCGATGGTCAGCGCTGGCGCGTGTTCAGCGCGTGGGATGAGACGGGGCAGTTCCTGATCCATGTGGCGGAGCGGGCCGATGTGCGCGAAGAGCTGGCGCGCGATATCGCGGGCAATCTGCTGGAACCTTTGCTGTTTTCGCTTCCCCTGCTAGCCTTGCTGTTGTGGGTTGCGGTCGCGCGCGGTCTGCGTCCGCTGGATAAACTGGCGGCTGAACTGGAACGACGCGATCCGGAGACACTGACGCCGCTGGATGCGGATGCCGCGCCGCGCGAGGTGTTGCCGCTGATCGAGCGGCTCAACCGGCTGTTCGCGCGTATCGATTCCACTTTCCAGCGCGAGCGCCGTTTCACTGCGGATGCGGCGCACGAATTGCGTACGCCGGTGGCGGGGATCAAGGCGCAGGCACAGGTGGCGCGCGGCGCGACCGGTACTGCCGAACGCAACCACGCGCTCGACAACGCCATTCTGGGCTGCGACCGCGCCGCGCATCTGATCGAACAACTGCTCACGCTGGCGCGCGTCGATGCTCTCGATGTCGCAGGGGCTCAGTCATGCCGGCTGCGGGATATCGCGGCCGGCGAGATCGCGATGATCGCACCGGTCGCATTGGACAAAGGCGTGCATATCGAATTGCCGGAAGGGGAAGAAGTCGCGGTGCGCGGCAACCCGGAATTGCTGCGCATCCTGACGCGCAATCTGATCGATAACGCCGTGCGGCATACGCCGTCGGGGACTAGCGTTCGTGTGGCAGTTGTGCAGCAGGAAGGTCTCGCCAGTCTGTCGGTGTGCGACGACGGCGCCGGTATTTCGGAACAGGAGATGAGCAGGGTATCGGAGCGCTTCTATCGTCCCGCCGACACACAGGCTGGCGGCAGCGGGTTGGGCCTGTCCATCGTCAGAAGGATTGCCGAGGTGCACGGCGCTGCAGTGCACTTCTCGCGGGCTGACAATGCCCGCGGCCTCTGCGTGGCGGTCACTTTCCGCTTCTAGTCCCTGCCTGCGATCAGGTGCTACCGAACTTGGTCTCCACCAGCACGCCGATCTGCTTGAGGAACGGCGTGGGCAAGATACCGCCGGCGCAGACGATGATGCCGTCGTTGGGGATTTCCATCATCTTGCCATCCTGTTCGAGTACGAGTGTCTTGTCTTCGACCATCTTGACGTTGGATTTCAGACGCACATCGATCATGCCTTTGTCGGTCATCGCTTTCAGGCGATCACGGTTCTTCGGTTTGCCGCGGCCGAAGGCATCGCTGCGGTAGGAAAGCGTGACGGTGGTGCCGGGTTGCTCGGCGATGGCCATGGCCGCCTCCAGCGCGCTGTCGCCGCCGCCGACCACCAGCACATGCATGTTCTTGTATTGCTCCGGCTCGATCAGGCGGTACACCACTTTCGGCAGGTCCTCTCCAGGCACGCCCAGTTTGCGTGGAGTGCCGCGTCGGCCGATGGCTAGCAGCACGGCGCGGCTCTCGTAGGACCCCTTGTTGGTCTTGACGATGAAGCCCTTGTCGGTCTTGGTGATGTTCTCCATGCGTTCGTTGAAGTTTAGCTTCATGCCGGTCTTCGCCACGATGCCGTGCCAGAACTCGAGCAGCTTCTCCTTGCTGACTTCCTTGAAACGCATCTCGCCGACCAGCGGCAGTTTGACGGGCGCGGTCATGACCACCTTGTTGCGCGGATACTGGAAGATGCAGCCGCCGAGCGAGGTCTCCTGTTCGACGGTGACGTAATTCAGCTTCTTTTCGATGGCGCCCAGCGTGGCGGAAAGGCCGGCCGGCCCCGCGCCGATGATGACCACGTCGTAGGGGGTGCCACCGCTCTTGAGCTTGGCGATGTGTTCGATGGCCTGGGTGCCCTGGGTGGCCGCCTTGCGGATCAGGCCCATGCCGCCGAGTTCGCCCGCGATGAAGATGCCGGGGACATTGGTCTCAAAGGAGGGGCTGACCTGCGGGATGTCCATGCCGCGCTTGGAGGTGCCGAACACCAGCGTGATCGCGTCGTGCGGGCAGGCGACAGCGCAGGCGCCGTGGCCGATGCAGTGGGTCGGGTTCACCAGCACGGCCTTGCCCTTGATCATGCCGATCGCATGTTCAGGACAGGCGGTGATGCAGGTGCCGGAACCCAGGCAGAGATTAGGGTTAATCTCCGGATGCAGGGAAGGCGGCTCGGTCAGTCCGGCCACGATGGATTCGTTCAGTGTCTCGATGGACGCGCGTTCTTTTTTCTTGCGGCCGCTCAGATAGATAAAAGCGATGATAACGAGCGGAATCAAATAGATAGATAGGTCAAATATGTCCATGTCACAGAGTGGGTCTAGTGGTTATTGTCTGCATTCTTAAGCCCGGCTTAAGACAGTTTGTGTTTGAATGAAGTTCGAATCAGGAACTAATGCCGGATAGCGCCAGTCGCATGCCGGGCATTTTATGCCGTGTTGAATAAAACGCTAACGACATAATTCCTGTTTGCCGTTCCGGCAGGGCGATATTACAATGCGCGGCCCTTTTTTATCAAAGGGTTATTTGGATAACTATATATTATGAAGTCGAGCAAACATTCCGAGCATCTCCCCTGGCTGATATTCATTGGAATCGTCGGCCTTATCACGTTCGGCGGATACTTCCTGGTGTATCCGCAGACGCTTTACACCCCCGGCGAGGAGATGTTCGATTTCGGCTATAACCTCGGTCTGGCGGGCGGCCTGATGATGCTGACTCTGTTGCTCTATCCTTTGCGCAAGCGCTGGCGATTCCTGGAGAACTTCGGCTTCCTGCCCACCTGGTTCAAATGGCATATGGTTCTGGGCATCCTGGGTCCACTGACCATCGTCTTTCACTCCACCTACCACGTCTACATCCCCTATATCCATCCCACCGGCTCGATCAATGCCGCCGTGGCCATGTATTGCATGCTGCTGGTGTCGGGTAGCGGCACCTTCGGTCGATTCTTCTATACCAAGATCCACCACGGTCTCTACGGTCGTCAGGCAACGGTGAACGAACTTAAGGGTGATATGGAACAGAAAGGGGATGTGAAGTCCGCATTCCACTTCGCACCCAAGGTTGAGGAAAAACTGAATCATTTCCATGCCAAGGCCGAAAAATACACCAAGAACACCGGTCTCGGTCTCGGCAATTTCATCATCACCAGCCTGCGGGTATGGTGGCTGTCGCTCTATCTGCCCTGGCAATTGCGCCGGGTCATGAATGCACAGGCGAAAGAGAAGAATTTCACTGACGCGCAGAAGCAGAGCATGAAAGGTATGTATGAAGAGTACCGCGACAAGATACATACCTATCTTGTCGCAGTCCGTGATGCTTCGCAGTTCCACACCTACGAGCGGCTGTTCTCGCTGTGGCACGTCTTCCATATCCCGCTCGTCTATTTGATGGTGTTCAGCGCGGTCTACCACGTCTACGCTGTCCACGCCTACTAAACCGCGAATGCAATCCATGACGACGATACTTCGATCCTTTGCCGCAGTCTGTCTTTTGTTTGCGCTGCTACCCATGCAGGCGCAGGCCAACAAGTTGTTGATGCCAGGAGAGGTCATTCAGGGCCATGCCAAGGAAGAAGAGACGTGCGAGAAATGCCACAAGAAGTTCGACAAGGGCGCGCAGAACCGTCTGTGCAGCGACTGCCACAAGGATGTGGCCAAGGATGTCGAAGGCCAGCGCGGTTACCACGGTCGCATCGAGCAGGGCAAGGATTGCAAGGAATGCCATACCGACCACAAGGGGCGCGATGCCAAGATCGTCGTGCTGGACAAGGCGACATTTGACCACCTCAAGACCGATTACCCGCTGAAGGGAAAACACGCCGACACCAACAAGGTCAAGTGCGAGGACTGCCACAAGAAGGACAAGAAATACTCAGAAGCACCGAGCCTGTGCAACGACTGCCACAAGAAGGACGACGACAAGGCGCACAAGGGCAAGCTGGGCACCGACTGCGCGAAGTGCCACTCCGAGAAAGACTGGAAGACCACCACCGTCGATCACGACAAGTTCGACTTCAAGCTGCGTGGCAAGCACACCGACGTGAAGTGCGACAAGTGCCACATCGACAACAAGTTCAAGGACACGCCGAAGGATTGTGTGTCCTGCCACAAGAAAGACGATGACAAGGCGCACAAGGGCAAGCTGGGCAAGAAGTGCGAGTCCTGCCACGTCGATCGCGACTGGAAAGAGATCAAGTACGATCACGACAAGCTGACCAAGTATCCCTTGTTGGGCAAGCACAACGAAGTGGGTTGCACCAAGTGTCATATCGACAACAAGTTCAAAGACACCCCCAAGCAGTGCAGTTCCTGCCACAAGAAGGACGACGACAAGGCGCACAAGGGCAAGTTCGGCAATAAGTGCGAGTCCTGCCACGTCGAGAAAGACTGGAAAGAGATCAAGTTCGACCACGACAAGACCAAGTTCCCCTTGCTGGGCAAGCACCGTTCGCCGCTGAAGTGCACCGAGTGCCACAAAGGCGATCTGTACAAGGACAAGCTGGAGCTGACCTGTATTTCCTGCCACAAAAAGGACGACGACAAGTCGCACAAGGGGAACTTCGGCAAGAAATGCGAGTCTTGTCACATCGAGCGCGGCTGGAAAGAGATCACTTTCGATCACGGCAAGCAGACCAAGTATCCGCTGCTGGGCAAACACAAGGCAGCCAAGTGCGTGAGCTGCCACAAGAAAAACCTGACGGACAAGTTGCCGAAGGATTGCTACTCCTGCCATGAAAAGGACGACAAGCACAAAGGGCAGGAAGGCAAGAAGTGCGAGTCCTGCCATGACGAGAAATCATGGAACAAGACCACCTTCGATCACGGGAGCATGTCGGTCTTCCCGCTGCTGGGACGGCACATGCTGGTGGAGTGCAAGAAGTGTCATGCCGCACCGACATTCAAGGATGCCGAGACAGATTGCTGGTCGTGTCACCAGAAGGACGATGCCAAGACGCACAAGCGCCGTTTCGGTACCGAGTGCCAGGATTGCCACAACGTGCGCGACTGGATGGCATGGGATTTCAACCATGACAAGACCAATTTCAAGCTGGACGGCGCGCACAAGAAGATCGCCAACAAGTGTTACAGCTGCCATTCCAAGCCGATGGGCAAGAAGGTGTCGCTGGCCAGTTCATGCGGCAGTTGTCATGACCGCGAGGATGTACACAACGGCAGCTATGGCGACCGTTGCGAACGCTGCCATATCGGCAACGACTGGAAACAGATCAGAACGGATGTGGTGAAGACTGTAGTGAAGGCGCGCAAGAAATAATCTGCCGCAAGCGGGCAGGGTGGTGTTGAAGGGAAATGCCGGTCAGATGTGTCCTCTTGGAGAAGGGGAGAAGTCGGTTTGGCCGGTGTGCATGGAATGAATAATTAAGAGGAGCTGGGCGATGAAACGACTGGGAAAAATACTGGGCTATCTGCTGGCCGCGATTCTGATGCTGGGGGCCATGCAAGTGCAGGCTGCCGGGCCAAAGGCCGCGCCAAAAGCCGATCTCGAATTCAACCATCTGTCGACCGGATTTCCGCTGGCTGGCGGCCATGCCACCACCTCATGCGAGAACTGCCACGTCGGCGGCGTGTTCGTCGGCACCCCCAGGACTTGCGACGGCTGTCATGCCACAGGACGCCGCGTGGTGGCGACGCCGAAATCGACCAAGCACATCGTGACCGACGCGCCTTGC
>Ga0209417_1001424_pt1 | contig 43859 bp, 44 predicted proteins | sample RifGroF2_FD_184002 | JGI IMG/M metagenome (GOLD analysis project Ga0209417, IMG submission 184002) | Groundwater microbial communities from Rifle, Colorado, USA - Groundwater F2 (SPAdes) (version 2) | ecosystem: Environmental > Aquatic > Deep subsurface > Groundwater | place: Rifle, Colorado...
AAAAACAGAGGCTTTTCCTGACTCTGTTAGTGTAGACTACTGCCGGAACGGTAGAACCTGTGGGAGGCACTCCGGCGGAGCCGGAGGATTCATTGATTGGTTGACAAATCAAACCATTTATAGGTATGGTCACCATACTTTTTCAATGTTGAAAGTGGCGTTTTGTCGCTACTATAAGCGTTAGAACGCCGCTTTTAACAAAACAGGTACGCCGGGACGAGGAATCACTTCGTAATCGGTACGCCAGCGGCTTCAATAGAAAGAGGTACGTCCATGACGACACGCCTTCTCGACGATGTCTTTTCCAAGGGCTTCGAGACCCTTCGCCTCCTCATCTTCCACTCTAATTTCACTGTCAAACTCGGTGACGCAATTCGCGCCAAGGGAGGAGTGGACCGAGCACTTTGTGCCCTGCATCGGGAATTCTTCCCCATCGAGACAGTCGTTCCTGTCCAACCCCACGTCGACAATAACCCCTACGAGCTCCCTGTCGAAGTCAAGCTCGCGGCCCTGCGGCGCGCCAACGACGAGGAGGGTTGGGGTATCCCGGTTGAAACCATCAATGGTCTCGCCGAGAACGTTCCTGTGTTGCCCAAAGGCGGTCTCGTGTTTCTCTCCTTCCGCATTCGCTTCGGCGAGGGGGACGAGGGCGTCGCGCTCACTTTCGAGCGCCACGTCGACCGGATAAACGCTGTCTTCGGAGAGAAGTTCTCGCGGTGGCCGTTACTTCTTTCCGGAAAACATCCATCCAACGACGAGTCAGTGGAGCGTCTGCAACTCCTGAACGGCAACCACACACACAAGCCGATCGTGGAGTGGTGTGTGATCGATCTCGATACGCATCGCGAGCGGAAATCGATCACGGCAGTGCGTGGCCCGAAGTCGGTCGCAGACGAGCTCTTCGTCTTTACGTGGCTGTTTCCGGATTACATCCGGGATATCAACTATGAGATGGAACCCGGCTTGTTTGCTGGTGGCTATAAACTCAACATCCCCGAGAGCGTCGGCGGGCCGTGGATGTACGTTCCCTGCGTGAACCTGAATCTTGTCAGCACGCACCTGATTGCCGGTTGGCGTGATAATGACGACTCGCGCTATTCGGTGCCTACCCTCATAGAGTAGACACTAGGCACTTGAACGTTTTGTGCTAGGAGAGACTTGGAACTTGTTCCTTGGTTCTTCGTCAGCAAAGCGGACTCTCGCCGCATCCGGTTTCTCGACCTCTAAAAGGTCGTGTCTCCAGATGCGGCTTTTTTTTTCAAAAAATTTGTGAGAGCTCAGAGACTTAGGGAGAACGGGAAGGGCGAGAACCCGTTAAGACCGAAATTGCGAGTTTTGCAGAGGTTTCTTTATACAAACTCATAAAATCCACAACGGCTTGATCAAGAATCACATCTTTGATTCGAAAAGGTTTGAGGAGCACCAAACCTTTAAAGGTCGTGCAACGGCTCAGTGCAACATACAGCTGTCCGTGGGCAAACGCTCCCCAGCCTACATCCACAAGAATGCGGTCAAATGTTTTTCCTTGTCCTTTATGAATGGTTACGGCCCAAGCAAGAGTAATGGGATATTGTGTGTAAGAACCAATCACAGACTCTTCAAGATCTCCATCACCGTCATGTTGATATTCAAATAATTCCCATTTATGTTGGCACACCTCTACAGAAGAACCATCTTCCAATTCAACTTCAAGCAAAGGAAATTTGGTAAGGTCTTTTTGTCTGATACGAGTAATGGTTCCAAGAGTTCCATTCACCCAACGTTTTTCAGGATCATTGGTGGTAAACATGATCCGTGCACCTTCTTTTACACAAATGATCGACTCCGAAGGCATTCTCCGGTCTGGAAGCTCGCCCGAAGACTGTGCCTTTAATTTCCATTCTTTTCCGGAAAGTTGCTTTAGTTCATATTCATTGCGTTGCTGAGCCATCTTATTGGTTGTCGTGAGATGAATAAATCCTGTTTCTTCTGCCGGATCAAAATAAGGATCATGACGTTCATTCCACGCATCGGCATCGGTTTGGTCCGTTGTTCCCGTGCGTAGCCTTTCCAATAAATTGATAAACGATTGTTCTTTTTGACGATACACTTTTTTCAACTCGATCAACTGTATGTTTACCTCGTGCATGACATTGGCAGAAAAAAAATAGGGAGAGACATACTCTGTTTCAAAACGAACTGTTTCATCGCGCGTAACAACAGGAGGAAGCTGGAATAAATCTCCGATAAAAATCATTTGAACTCCTCCGAAAGGTTCTTTCGGTCGCCCGCGATTTAAGCGCAGCGCGCGATCAATACAATCTAAAAGATCCGCACGCACCATGGAAATTTCATCAATAATAATCGTCTCGATTGTTTTAAAAAGAGGCAACGCATCGGGAAACGCTCTTTGAACCAATTCAGGACGAATTGCTGGATGAAAACCAAAAAAGGAATGAATAGTTTGTCCCTTTACGTGAAGGGCTGCTACACCTGTAGGCGCCAACACCACATGTTTTTTCTGTGTCTGTTTGCGAAAATATTCAAGAAGGGTCGATTTTCCCGTTCCAGCACGACCTGTCAGAAATAGATGGTCATCTGTTTCATTCATTGCTTTATACGCCGCTTTAAATTCCTTTCCAATCGTTATTTTTTTAGACATAGTCGTATACAGCAGTATAACAAATGGAACAAGAAAGATTTTACAAAAATAATCGTACTAACCGCAACTCGTCGTAAGAATACTCTTCTCCAAGCAATGCTCTGACTGGTGTGAGCGCGTTGGAATGCGTTTGAAGAAACGCGTGTTTTATTTTTTGGAAACGCTTAAATTCGGGTTTGAGATGTTCTATATCAATAAACTCTCCTGTCTGAACAAGCTGTTCTAGGTGCTGAACAATCGTTGAACGAGCCAATTTGCGTTCCTTCATTATTTTTTCCAAAGAATATTTCTTCTCAACGAGTTCTTTTGTTTTTTGTACAGTAGACCCGACTCGTTCTTTTTTTAACAAAACAACTTTTTTCTTTGGTGTGGTTACCGTAATCCCCTTCTCTTGGACGTATTGTACGATACAATTCACAAATATCTCTCCATACTGCTTTAATTTTGTCTCTCCAACTCCAAAAATCATTGAAAATGAATGTGTGTCTTGAGGAAATACTCGTGACATTTCTTGAAGACTTCTGTCTCCAAACACGACAAACGGAGGAACACCTTGCTCATCAGCAAGGCTTTTTCTTAATTGACGCAAACGGGTAAAGAGGTCGAAATCGTAGTCTGTCTCTTTTTCTTTTTTGGTGCGTTTCAAAACAGCAAGCGTTTCCATTTTCGGCAACAAGATAGGTTCCCGTTGTTTTAAAACGAATTTTCCTTTATCGCTGACTCGCAGGGTAGGATATTCCCCAAGCTGTTTTTCTAAAAATCCATATCTCAATAGTGAATCGATACAAAGCATTATCTCCTGACGAGAAGCGTCTTTAGCAATGCCATACACAGACAATTGATTATGTTTATTCTCAACAACGCGATCCCTGGCAGATCCGCGAAGGACATCGCACACGTATCCTGCTCCAAACCGTTCTCCTGTGCGCAAAACCCCTGAAAGAATTTTTTGAGAAAGGATCGTGGCGTCCTGAAGTTCAACAGATGGCGCCTGACATACGTCGCAGGTTCCACAAAACGATTCTCCCCATTCTTCTCCAAAATAACGCAATACGTATTGTCGTCGACAGGCAACAGATTCACAGTACCCAATCATGTCAGATAACTTCTTTTGCGCTTGGGCTTGTTCTAATTCGTCTTGGATTTGTGCAATAAAATAATCCTGTTTGCGTTTGTCTGCATAGGTATAAAACAACACACACTCACTTGGCAGACCGTCGCGTCCGGCACGACCGGTCTCTTGATAATATCCTTCAATCGTTTTTGGCAAGTCCATATGGACGATCAATCGCACATCAGGCTTATCAATCCCCATTCCAAACGCAATGGTTGCCACAATAATATTCACCTCATCACGAATAAACGCTTCTTGTGCACGCGTCCGCTGTTGTTTCTCAAGTCCGGCATGATAGGCAAGAGCTTTAAACCCTTGCGTATGTAAATCAGATACGAGACCTTCCGTATCTTGTCGAGAAAAACAATAAATAATGACGGATTCATTTTTATGGCGAGATAAAAGCGTTACGAGCTGCTGGAACGCTTGCTGTTTTGGCTGTACGCAATAAAAAAGATTGGAACGATTAAAACTGGAAAGAAAGACACGAGGTTGAGGCATGGCTAAATAACGGACAATATCCTGACGAACACGCGTCGTCGCTGTCGCTGTTAACGCAATGATATTCACGTGAGGAAACAGTGTGCGTAATTGAACTAATCGTCGATAATCTGGTCGAAAATCATGACCCCATTCAGATACACAATGAGCCTCATCAATGGCAATCAATCTAACATTCAATTGCAAAAGAAACGATTCAAATCCTAAAGTTCCCAAACGCTCAGGGGCCAGATAGAGAAGTTTTAATTTTCCTGATACGGCTTGTTCTTGAACGATCTGGATTTCTTGCGCGCTTAAACTGCTATTGAGATAGCTTGCAGGAATACCGTTTGCATTAAGTCCATCCACTTGATCTTTCATCAGGGCAATAAGGGGTGAAATAACTAAAGTGATTCCATCTCGCATGAGTGAGGGTAATTGATAACACAAAGACTTTCCTCCACCTGTTGGAAGAAGCACAAGCACATCCTCCCCGTTCAACACGGTTTCAATAATCTCCTGTTGATAAGGTCGAAACGCATCGTATCCAAAATAGGTCTTTAATCGCTCTAACATAAGGTCTAAAGGTTGATCAACAAAAAACCCTCCAAAAGGAAGACACGGGTAAAAGAACTATGAAGCACGTTTATTTGAAAAGGAAATTTTGCTCAGTCCCATCATCACTAAAAACAGAACAACCGAACACAACACGATGCTGGCCCCACTTGCCAAATTTAAATAATAAGACCCTATTAACCCAAAAACAACAGAAAAAATGGAAAGAGATAAAGAGATCATCCATGTTGAACGAAAACCCAGACGAAATTGTTCAGCCGCAAGAACAGGGATAACCATCAATGCTCCAATAAGTAGAACTCCTACCACATTAATAGAGATCGCAATGACAGTAGCTCCAAGTACCGCAAGTGTGCGATTAAGAAAACGAACCGGAAGGCCGCCGGATGCTGCCACGTCCTCATCTAATGAAACCGCAAAAAAAGAACGCCAGAAAATTCCTGCAAGAAGACAGACAACAGCTCCCATAAATGCAATCTGCCTAATTGTCTCTTGACTGACAGTGAGAACACTCCCAAAAAGATAGTTAGCAACATTGACGCCTCCTGCAGGACGCAAACCAATAAGAACGACTCCCAAAGCCAAGCCCCCAAAGAGAAACAATGAAACAACGGTATCAGAAGAAAGAGTCCGCTGTTCCCGAATGCGTTCCATGCCCAGGATCGCGAGCAAGCAGGCAATCAACGCCGACCACACAGTGGAAATTCCCAAAAAAAGTCCTCCTGCTACTCCTGCAAGAGAGACATGAGCCAATGTATCGGCAATAGCCGAATAACGTCGTACCACAAAAAAAATGCCGATCGTCGGAGCGACAACCGCGAGAATAAGCCCGGCTTCAAAAGCTCGGATCATGAAATCATACTGAAGAATTGTTGGCATATTAGATTCCGTGATGTTGGATAAGCTCCGACTTAGTCGGATGATACAGATCGTGTAATTGCGTCCCTGTTAACATACAAGCTTTGGACCCGTGACAGACAAGCTCGTGACGCAAACAAATCGCGGAGTCAGCCTCTTTAGCAAGCCGATGCACATCGTGAGAAACAAACAAAATCGTTTTCCCTTGTGCATTGACATGACGAAGGGCTTCATAAAATTCTTCACGCGAGTCTGGATCTAATCCATCAACTGGTTCATCCAAAATCAAAATATCGGGTTCAGCGGCCAGAGCGCGAGCTAATAACACCCGTTGTCGTTCACCACCCGAAAGAGAAGCGAATGTTCGATTACGCAGATGAGAGATAGACATTATTTCAAAAGCTGTATTTACGGCTTGCTGATCAGATGGACCCAAACGATTCCAGAATTTAAGTATTTGTGTTCGTCCAGCCATAACAATCTCTTGAGAGGTCGCTGGAAAGGTTGGTTCAATGAGCCCTCCGCGCTGTGGCACATAACCTATACGACGTCGGACATCGCGAGTTGTGTTTGAACGACCAAAAATCTGTACAGAGCCGGATGTGGATGGAAGCAGACCCAACAGAACTCTCATGAGAGTCGTTTTTCCTCCTCCATTTGGTCCAATAACAGCTGTGTAGGATCCTTTCTTTACGGAAAAAGAAAAATTCTCAAACAAATGTTCGCCATTGCGAACATAAGAAAGTCCGATGGCTTCTATCGCTGGTGTAGACATTACTGACATAACATCGCTGTACGCAGATTATTAAGATTATCGCGCATAATACTTAAATAATTTTTTCCTAAACTAAACTCTTCTTGGGTCAATCCTTCAAGAGGATTAAAAACGAGCGTTTGTGCGCCGATCTCACGAGCAAGAGTTTGTGTAAGTTTAGGATCTACTAACGTTTCAAAAAAAATATATTTTACTCCCAACTCTTTGGCAACTTCTGAAAGCTTGGCAAGCGAACCCGCCGAAGGTTCTTCATCTGGAGAAAGACCCGTGAGAGAAAGCTGCTGAAAATCGTAATCATGTGCAAGATACGCAAAAGCAGCATGAGAAGTGACGGCTACACGAATATCACATTGAGCAAGTCCTTGTTTATACTCTTGATCGAGTTTCTCAAGTTCGTCAATAAAAGAGTCAGCGTTCAACTGATATTGTACGGCATGTTCTGGATCAATGACGGTCAACGCGTCGGCAATGGCTTCTACTTGATATTGGGCACGTTTTGGACTTAACCAAAAATGTTCATCAAATAACTCTTCTTCATGATCTTCACTTTCTTCTTCATTTTTTGTTGCAGGTAAAAGATTTGTCATAAAATCACTCATTTCTAAGATCTTCACTCCGTTTTGTTCTATTGAAGAAGCCAAATCAGAAGCCCAGGCATCAACACCGCCTCCATTGAAGACAAAAAGATCCGACTCATAGATAGTTTGAATCTGGCGAGGAGCTGGTTCAAAATCATGAGGTTCAACACCTGTGGGAGTTAAGGATTGAACATGAACAAACTCCCCGCCCACTTGACGTGAAAATTCAGCCAGAGGATAAAAACTCGTAGTAATTTCTATTTTTTCAGAGCGAGGGGTTGATTGATTTGTCACAAAAAACAACAAATAAATAATCATCGCCACAAGAGCGATGACAATAAAAGCAATAATCAAACGAAATATTGATTTGGACATAAAAACTCTTATATTTATAAATGATATCAAGAGATCAGTAAAAAACGAAGTTAATCATCCATTGCAATATACCCATAGGGGGTATATGATTTTCTTATATGGAAATAAAAATGAATAAAAATCTTATTCGTCGCCTGAGTATCATTGAAGGACAAATTCGGGGTCTACGAGAATTGATTGTCCAAGGCGCCTATTGTATCGATATCATCACACAGACATCGGCAGTAAAACAAGCTCTTTCAGGGGTTGAAGATATTCTTCTTGAAAATCATCTGGGAACCTGTGCGATCAATCAGATCAAAAAAGGCGATGAGGAAAAAGCTGTCCAAGAAATCATCAAGGTCTATAAGCTCAAACGTCGTTAAATACTTAAATTTCGTTTTATGCATCAAAAAATTATTCCTATCCGCGGCATGCACTGCCATTCTTGTGAACTTCTTCTGGAAGACAGCCTAGGTGAGATTCAAGGAGTCAAAAAAGTTAAAGTAGATTTTCGCAAAGGTCGCGCGACGATTGAACACGATGCAGACATTCCCAGCGAAAATGAAATCGCAAACGCGGTGAAACAGGCTGGATATGAAGTCGGAGAGCCAGGTCTACTGCCATGGATCACCAAAGACCCTACAGACTGGCGTTACATATTCCTGGGACTCTTCCTGCTTGCTGTTGTTTATTATGTTTTGCGCGGCACAGGACTCTTGGATGTTGCGCTAGATGAAAAGGAAGTAACCCTAGGTTTCGCTCTGCTTCTTGGTCTTGTTGCCGGCGTGTCCACCTGCATGGCGCTTGTAGGCGGACTTATTCTAGGCGTTGCGGCTCGACACGCTGAGCTTCACCCAGAGTCCACAGCTTGGGAAAAATTCCGACCACATCTGTTTTTTAATACAGGACGCGTGTTGGGTTACGCCTTCTTAGGGGGACTTCTGGGACTGCTTGGGGGATTTCTACAGCTTTCTATCGGTTTCTTGGCACTGCTGACACTGATCGTAGGAGTGGTCATGATTGTGTTGGGCATCAAGCTCACAAATCTCTCTCCACGCATTTCTGCAAGTTCACTAACTCTCCCCTCTTCTATCGCGCGTTTCTTTGGTATCTCGGAACATCAAAAAGAATACAGCCATAAAACATCTCTCTTGACGGGAGCTCTGACATTTTTTCTTCCTTGTGGGTTCACTCAAGCTATGCAGCTTTACGCGGTTAGTACGGGAGACTTCAAAACAGGCGCGCTCATTATGGGAGCTTTTGCTTTGGGCACGGCCCCTGCCCTTCTTGGAATTGGCGGTCTCTCTTCGATTATGAAAGGGACAAAAGCTCGAATATTCTATGTGTTCGTAGGAATCCTCGTCATCGCTTTTGGGATATACAACATTCAAAGCGCTATGGCCATTTTGCCTGCGCAATCGTCTTCTGAAAACGAGCTTAATTACACGCCGGTCAATAACGATGTCACGCAAGAAAATGTTCAAACCATCAATATGATCCAATCTGCTTCCGGATATTCCCCAGAAATTCTGCGCGTAAAGGCAGGGCTTCCTGTGCAATGGGTCATCACATCTGAATCTTCGTTTACCTGCGCTTCGAGTCTTGTCGTTCCCTCTTTGGGAATAAGCACGAATCTCAAAAAAGGAGAAAATGTGATTGAATTCACTCCGACAAAAACAGGTTCCATCCCCTTTTCCTGCTCGATGGGGATGTATCGCGGAACCATTATCGTTGAATAAAACCTCTCTCAAAACTCGCGATCTTGCGGCTTACGGGCGCCCGCCGACTCCACTCTCCCTATAGGAATAGGGTTCGTAGAGCTCGGCAGCCCGTGCACCGCAATCTCATCGAATTTTGAGAAAGGTCTAAATAAAATATATGACTGAACTTACATTCAAGATCACCAATTTAACTTGTGAAGCCTGTATCAAGGTATCGACGAAAACTCTTCAAACATTACCTGGAGTTAAGAGCGTATCCGTTGATTTGCAGACCGGCTCTACACATATCACTTCGGAGGAACCCATAAATCCAGATGATGTCGCAAATGCATTAAAAGCCAAAGGCTACATTGTCGCATTCTAATCCTACTCGTATGGATAAACTCTTTCGCGTTTCTGGAATGCATTGCGTCTCCTGCGAAACGCTTATTAATGAAGAGGTTTCAGATATCCCCGGCGTAACCAATGTTCTGACAAACGCTCAAGACGGAACATGCCGTGTCTCAATGGACACGGATATTCCTGATGAGACGATTGTACAAGCGATCAAAACAGCAGGTTACGAAGCGACTGCGGAAAAAAAACCGTCTGAAATACAGACATCGGTTCCTCCTGAAAAATCGGTAAAGCTTGTGGAACAGGAAGGCCAAAATATTCGCTTCCAATATCTCACCCAAACACGCGGTGAGGGAACGATCGATCTGGATCAAAATGGCCGTCCGGCTTTCCACGGCACGATCACCAAAGAAAAAAGCGGAACATTAAAATTCCCTGCCAATCTAAAAGAGAACGCGCAAGAAATTGCACGATCGTTTGAGACGCTTATTCAGGATAAAACAATCGCATCGCCACAGCCTCTTACAGAACGGTTGTCGGACATGTCTTTAACAGACAAACGTCTCGTGCAATCCCAACAAGAGCAAAAAACAACGCTGCACCTCTCTGGCATGCACTGCACCTCCTGCGCAGGCGTTATCACGAAAAGCCTTAAAAAATTAACGGGCGTGGTGGAGGCTCAAGTCAGCTTTGCTACAGAAAAAGCGCGGGTCACGTTTGACCCAAAACAAACCGATGAATCAGCCATCATCGCGCAGATAAAAAAGGCTGGCTACCGGGTCCAAGTCGCCAATACCGCCAATCCAGAGGAAGATCGCGTCCGTCGACATCAAGAAATTCGCTCCTACTGGCGCAAATTCGTGATCGGCACCGTTGCCTCCCTTCCAATGCTCTATTTCATGTTCCTGGATTTCTTTTTCTTCCTTCCCGGCCGAGCGCTCCTTCTACCTTGGGTGGGTATCGTCTCCTTTGTGTTGGCAACTCCTGTCCAAATTTTTCTTGGTGCTGGATTTTACAAAGGCATGTGGTCAAGCCTGAGGATGAAGACGTTCAACATGGATAGTCTCATCGCCATCGGCACAAGCGCTGCGTTCATTTACAGCGTTGTAAATATTCTTATCTATGCTTTCACAAAAAATTCGATATTGGGAATAGGCGGCGAGAAAATTCCAGAACTGTATTTTGAAACAGCGGCGTTCCTCATCACTTTCGTTCTCATGGGCAAATGGCTTGAAAGCAAAGCCAAAGGCCAAACGTCCGACGCCGTGCGCAAACTCATGGATCTGCAAGCAAAAACGGCACGTGTGATGCGCCAAGGAAAACCAATAGACATTCCTATTGGGGAGGTTGTGGAGGGTGATATCGTCATTGTTCGTCCTGGAGAAAAAATTCCGGTTGATGGAGTGATCATGACAGGAGATTCTTCTGTTGATGAATCCATGCTCACCGGAGAAAGCATTCCCGTGGAAAAACATCCGGGCGCTAAAGTGATTGGAGCCACCATGAACAAAAATGGCGGCTTTGAACTGCGTGCTACCAACGTAGGATCGGAAACCGTACTGGCGCAAATTATTCGTTTGGTTGAGGAAGCTCAGGGATCTCGCGCACCAATTCAGGCGTTCGCGGATCGCATTTCTGCACGATTTGTCCCAGCGGTCATCTTGATTGCGATAGCAACGTTCCTCGTGTGGTTCTTTATTCTAGGTTCAACACTGAGCTTCGCACTCATGGCGTTCACGGCCGTCATCGTCATCGCCTGTCCCTGCGCGCTGGGTTTGGCAACACCAACCGCCATCATGGTCGCAACCGGCAAAGGCGCACAAAATGGAATTCTCATCAAAGGCGGAGAACCTCTTGAGGCAGCCTGTAACGTACGATCTATTATTTTTGATAAGACAGGAACGCTCACAAAGGGCAAGCCGGAAGTCACAGATGTTCTGGTAACCGGTTCCTGTGATGAGGATGAAGTGATGGAAATCGCCTCGGGACTCGAAGCCAAATCCGAACACCCTCTTGCCGAAGCGATCTGTCGTTATGCGCAAGAAGAATCCCTCGTTAATGCCCAAGTCACAAACTTCCAAGCGATTCCAGGCCACGGCGTCAAGGGCGACGTGAAAGGTGCTACATACTACTTTGGCAACCGAAAACTCATCAGTACACTCACGATCGACATGAGTCGTTTGGAGAGAAAAATGCGCCGTCTTGAAGAAGAAGGCAAAACCGCGATGCTGTTTGCCAATAATAAAGAAATACTGGGAATCATTGCCGTGGCAGACGCCATCAAAACCTCAACGCCCAATGCGATCGCCTCTCTCAAAGGGATGGGACTCACCATTTACATGATCACCGGAGACAATACGCGAACCGCTTCAGCCATCGCGCGACAGGCAGGTATTGAAGAACAATATGTTCTGGCAGAAGTCTTGCCTGAGGATAAAGCAAACGAAGTGAAAAAAATTCAAGCAACAGGAGTTCGAGTCGCGATGGTTGGCGACGGACTCAACGATGCCCCAGCCCTTGCTCAAGCGGATATCGGAATTGCGATGGGTAGCGGTACAGACGTAGCTATGGAAGCCGGTGGCATCGTGCTGATGAAAAGCGATATTCAGGATGTCGTGTCGGCTATTGAGTTAAGTCGAGAAACTCTCACAAAAATAAAACAAAACTTATTCTTCTCGTTGTTCTATAATGTCATCGGTATACCGATTGCCGCGCGTGTCTTCATCGGTCTTGGAATCGTTCTTCGGCCTGAGCTTGCGGGTCTTGCCATGGCACTGAGTTCCGTCTCGGTCGTTTCCAATTCCCTGCTCTTGCGTCGGTTCCGTCCAAATCATCGTAATTGGATTTCCACCTTTGCTCCGATTGTCATGACCTCAGTATTTACCATCGCATTCATCTTACTGGCTCGTATAAGTGTGATGACTAATGGTTAATGAATCGTCAAACAAAAAACAGCTCAATGCTGTTTTTTGTTTTGATGGTCCGTTTAATTTAAAAAAACGTTTCCACAACAGACGTGAAAACGTTTAGAGAAAAACGGAGATTTATTTACAGGAGTCACCTTACAGGAGTCATCACTCCGGTTCGTTTATCCGTGCGGTAATAAATCCTAAAATGTGTACCGAGTGTACCGGATCGAGCCCGAATCTCCCAACCATCACCCGATCCATCCTCGATACTAACAGAGGCGACGTGAACATTCATCTCCAGTCGAGCAGGATGTCCATCATTTTAAACGATGAACGTCACAGGACGAGGCTTGTCGAACGTTCGATCAAAAAGAGCCAGCATGAGATCGTACTTGTTGGGACCATTCACAATCTGACGTGGAGTCATACAACACCTCGTGAGCAAAAGACTCCTCTACTGACGCAGGAGTCAAACGTCTAAATCTCAATGATTAAGATTCACGACAAAGGCATACACCCAATGAACCACCGAAGTGGTAAATCTCGTCGTAGACGAGGTCGCGACTCGTGCATCGCTACTTTGCGTAACTAATGATATGAAGAATGATAGAAATGACCAGAATGATCATCCCTCCAGTACCGACGAATGCTGCGATGAGCAGTGGACCCATCCCAGAAAAGAAATCCTTCTCTACGTCCGAGAAAGCATCTGCGTTCATCATTCCCTTTATTCGTTTGAGCTGATTTGTGATGACGTAACCATAACCCACCATTGTGACGATGAGCCAAAGATACCAGTAAGTCGAAATGATATCCATCGAGTTACTTCTCCATGTTTGAATAAATCCGACATTTTCCCAAAATAGGATACCTGTCGAAAGGTCGTCGTAATGACGAAGGAATATACAATAAAACCGACTTTTTTGTCAATGAATCCTTTAAAAGTGAATCCTTTAAAAGCTTGCTCTGGTTAGATTATTAAATCGGTTGACACTTAATTGAGAACCAAAAAAAATAATTAAGATACACGGCAAAACTTAGCCAAGCCAAATAAGACATCAGAAACCAAGCAGCGGATTTGGATATTTTTCTAAACGTTATGATTGTAAATTAGTATATTACCACACCGACTCTCCAAAGAGTTCATCTTTTGTATCATTGATAGCATCGGCTTTCGTCTTGTGAATAGTCCCGTCAATATGGTTAGGCGGTACATAGACAGTCGCAATAATCAATGGTTCACTTCCTGTATTTATCACATTATGCTTGATCCCAGGAGAAACAATTAGCACATCTCCTGAACCGACAACAGATTCCTCTCCATCCAAAATGGTTTTTCCTCTTCCTGATTGGAAATATAAAATTTGTTCTACATACGAATGCGTTTCCTCACCAATATCTTCTCCGACAGGAATATTCATCACAACAAGCTGACTTTTATGAGTAGTGTGTAGAACGGTACGAAAATTTTTATTTTCAGTTGCAATACGAAGAATATTTGTCATGTAAGACATACGACATTTTTAATGATAAATCTTTTATCAAATTTAACTCGACGTCCAACCACAAGGCTTTCAATAAATGGAGTAATTCCATGAAATGCCAAAAATAACCAACCTACTCTTCAAATTCGTTGCCCAACGCCATCTTCCACCTTGCGATGATCATTGTTCGTGATATGTCATCACGCGCAACGTGCGAACTTTTTGCACTTAAAATGCTTCACAATCTTCCAGTCAGAAAATTACTCTTTATCCGTAAAGATAACTAATCGGTCGGTATATTGATTCGTGTTTGTGTCCCACGTTCCATTACAAGTAATAAGGTTCAAATGGGCCTTGTCGTCGATTGAAGTAAAAATCTCGGTTGCATCTGCTCCAGCTGGATATATACGAATTTCACGCACTCGAAACGAAAGAGACATCCCTTCATTTTCAACAATGATTATGTCACCGATCGTTAAATTATCCAGGTCAGCGAACACACCAGCATCACCTGTGGGGGAATCGACATGTCCCGCAATGACGGCACTTCCCATTTCACCTGGACGGGGACCTAGTTCATACCAACCAGTATCGAAAGGATTTTTAGGCACGTCCATCGACCCGTCTGCTGCCAACCCTACGTTTTGTATTGGTGCATCCACGCCAATACGACTTATTTGCAAACGCATAGGAAGTTCAACTTCTTGCGCTGGTGTTACAACTTGGTCTGATTCGGGAACAACAACGAGAACTTGAGAACTCGTCTGAGAAACCACCCTCTCTTGAGAGACCGCGAGTTGCGATGGAATTTCTGTGAATTTTTCCAGGACGCCCGGTACAGGATTACCACTGAGATTATGCCAAATTAAGACACTGAATACTGCCGTAGTTTGGATTTTTTTGTAGTGACGCCCTTGTTTGTTAATAAAAATTATTTCAATAATCGATTATTTTACCGACTTTTTCTGAAGCGTGTAAAAAACGAACAGACTCAAAATTAAGAAAAAAGAAAGACTAATGATCCACCCAAAAAATCCACTGTAGGCAGGCAAAAATCCGGCATTAGGGAGGGAAGGAACAGATGTTGTTGTGACAATGACCGTCGCGATGGCGAGATCTCGCACTGTAAAACCATTGGCTTCACCGGTTGCTGTTGCGGTATTTGTTGTGGTTTTGGTAAGCGTCGACTCACACGTATAAATCCACGACTCGGATGGATCCAGAAGTTCATTGCCATTTGTGTCACCAGAAACAAAGTTCATTGGCGAACATTTGTCATCCATAAGCGTGACATTATTCAGAGGTTCAGTTCCTGGATTTGTGATGGTTTCTGTGTAGGTGATCGTTCCACCTCCAGCCAAGAGTGCGAGTGGATCTGGGACTTTTGTGACGTGGATCAATGGCGGTACGAGTTCTTCACCGACAACAACGGTTGCGCTTGCAATGTCTGACGCGCTAATGCCGTTGGCCCATCCAGTAGCAACAACGATGTTCGTATGTGTTTCTGAAAGGATGATGGCACATTGATAGACCCAAGTTTCGTTTACATCAAGAGCTTCATCGTTATTTATGTCTCCAGATTCAAAACCAATGGGGCTGCATGTATCGCCTACCATTGTAATGTCTGTGACAGGAACGGTTCCGATATTTCGAAGTGTGTACGTGTATTGTACTAATCCAGAACCATCTGGAAGAGCTAAAGGATTTGGAACTTTTATCACATCAATAAGCGGTGGAACAAGTGGAACGGATACGGGCTCGCCAATATCGTCGTTTGTAATCACACAGGTCAGCTGCTCTCTGGAACTTAGAGTCAGTTCGCCATTGGCGTCACAATCACCTGAAAACGTTTGGGTGTAACCTGAATACGCCGTTTCTCTCACCGTAAATAAAGCTCCGCCTTCAATGGTTGGGTAATTGTAGGTGACTCCAGAAAGAACCACATGGTCGTTCACAAACAGTGGAAAGTCGTTAATGGTACTTTTTCCACCGTTGTCATTGATCACTGTTTTTACCACCGTGATGGTTCCCGCAAGAAGGGAGCTTGAAGATCCACCTGATGGGGGGACGGTACAGACGGGTTCTGTTATTTGGTTACTATCCATGGTCACTTGAGCGATACGTGAGAATGCCCTTCCTTCCAATGTTGCATTGGAGGCCAACGAGATCAGCTCAGAATTTGCGATGATCGTTCCAACCATCTGCGCTCCAACACCGATCGTCATAGCAGCTGGAATCTGCCAGTAGACGTTGCATGCTGTTGCTCCATTTGTCAGAAGCACTCGTGCACCGGCTGAAACGGTCACACTCGATGAACTACGAAAAATATACACCCCTCCCCCATTAAGAGTAAGAGTTCCATTAAGCGTTGTTGCTCCAACCGTGTAGACGCCAGGAGTGACGGTATTTGTTCCAGCCAGGTCAAGAGATCCTGTTGCCGCCTCTGCATTAAGGGCATTATAAGCAGATAAAATAGCAGCCTCTACTCCAGAGGCTGGAACGTTTATGCTTCCGTCGACTTGGGCTGCGTCATCAAGATTTGTGACAGAAGAATCAGCCCCTACATTTCCCCAGATATGGGTCGTTCCGACAGCAGAGTTGTTTGTCGCTCCAGCTTTTCCAAAAACCGCATAACTCTCTGCAAGACCTAACGAAGGTGCTGTTGCTGCAATGACAGGAACAACGCCACCCATGAAACCCAGGACAAAAGAAAGAACCGCTGTTCCTGCTATGAATCTAAGATAAAAGAACTTCATAAAACAATTAATGAATAGCTCATTTAGAAATTTATAAGCATATTATAGCAATAATTCTAAAATAAATCCTGCAATCGAAAAACGATCACCTTTAGATGATCGTTTTTCGTGGCAGGGGCTCGCGAGCGAGGTTAGAACGTTAGTGATCTGTGAATTCTTTAAGGAGAGGGTGATCTGGCATTAACTCACGAATAATATTTTTTTCATTCTGAAACCATTCCGTGACGGCATCAATATGGGATAACCCTTCGGATTGACGACGACGCAGAAATTCAAACTTCTTTTGAAAGAATTCATGGTGTTTTTGGATGCGTGTCGGTTCCTCTAACGTCCATAACCCCTCTTTGAGCGCCAGTCCTTCTTTTTTGGCTAACACTTCTTGATCCAGATATCGATTTTTGGTGAGGTCGAAATCAATGGCCTGTACGACCGCCACACCTATGCCAAAAATATGGTCTGCAAAAATTTTTAGCCGCACCTCACGGGTTTTCTCGCAAAAAATTGTCACTGTTCCCGTCAGATTATGTGCCTGGATTAATTGCTCTGAAAATAACAGATTCTCCAAGGTAGACAGAGATTGATCTTCGGAGAGAATTTTCCATTCCAAGGTATGTCTCTTAACCTCGTTGCGAGCAACGAGATGGCTCAAATGCCCAGCAATGAGTTCCGCCTCTGTTCCTGTGAATGGAGGATCACATTTTGTAGGTCCGCCACAGGGAATGATCATCGCAGATTTATTCCTGGCGATTTCGTATATCGTATTAAAAACAATAGCCAGATAGGTCTGATAACTTCTATCTGTTTCAATGCTTGTCGGAATTCCGTAACCGCAAATGATAAAAATTTGCATGCGCAACTACCCTATCAACAAAAGACAAGACCAGCAATTGGGTGCTTTTTTGTTCTAACGTTTTTTATGACTTAACCAAACAGAGCAGGGCTAGTAAGGGAGGTTAGAACTCTAATGATATTGAATAAACATCGTGGTTTGGTATTTAAAAAAAGAGTCTCATAAATCGTTGAGGATTCGAGAGACTCTATTGAGGAATCTTTGAAAGATCTATACCTGAATATTCGTGGAAGCCGAGCAATACCCCGGTCTGAGTGTTCAAAACTTCCTCACGTCCACTGAAGCGATTGAAGTCTCCAGAAGAACGATTTGTATAAACCAGATCATTCTCTGTATAAACATAAGGACCACGACCACCGACGAATTGACTTGCTTTATAGGTTTTGAGAAGCGCGCGTTTCAAAAATGCAATCACGCTATCTGTATAGAAACCACCGTAGCTCATCATCCAAACCGGATTTCCTTGATACCAAATGGCTGTTGTACCGGCAGACATCGGCGAATGAGGATTTACACAATAACAATCGAGTAAACGGAAATCCCCATCTTTAAAGTCGATCGCTTTGTACCCTGGCATCTGAGGAATGGTGATTTTCTGACCGCCACCAGTCGTAGCCCAGCCTTCTACCATTGCTTTGAAAAAGAACGCCTGAATTTGTGTTGTATCCATAACACTATCTCCTCATTGTTTGATCAACCTGAGTAAGTTAATCACTAAATATGGCAAATAACAAGAATCATAGAGCTTTCGAACAATTTGGAATACTGTATTGTTTTAAACGTACACACCTAAACTTCGCTGATATTTTTTTAAAAACCCAATTCAATCGAATCGGGGTTTCCTGCTCAATCGAGCAAAGATAGATTTACCCTATGAATGCACAAACTCACCTAAGTCAATATGTTCTAATTGTGCTGTTGGTGAGAGTGTGGCATCAAGCTGTTTGATCCCTTGTGTCTTAGCTTTCTGATCAAATTTACGAATAGTCTGTTCAAGTGCCTCACGTTGTTCCTCGTGCTGACCAAAGGCAGTGAACGCCTGGCGTGTAGTACTGACTAAACGTTCCCTAGCAACTGCATACGGAACACGAAGATAATAAACTTGGTCGAACAGATCCAGCACGTCGAATACATTGTCACTGACTCCAAGAACTACCACCGGCTCTTGTTCTGCGAGAAATGTACGAAGGGTGTCACGATTCCACAAAATGTGTGCGTGTTGAACCACTCTACATCCGCGTCTTTCAACTCTTCCGGAAACGGATCTTCCGTTCCATCTTCACGAACCCAACGACAGACAGAAGGGCCCATCGCATCCCCATCAATAGTATGAATACCCATCGTTCGCCACGCGTTTGAAAGATACGATTTCCGGAATAAGGTACAAAAACGTCGTGATATTTCCACGATATTTATAAGACTTCATTCAGTCTTTTTTTGTTTGGAGCAATCGTCGAGGCAAGAAAAATCGTGTGGAGGATTTTCTGGATGTTGATTGGCTTTGCCCCATGGTGGACATGGACCAGTTTCTTCACATGACGAAAGTGTCCCTCCAGAGAGTTGGTGGTCTTGGGGATCTGTTTGTTTTGCTCGTAGGTAAAGAGATACTTTTCGTGACGCAGCAGACATAAGGCAGCACGCCTGACACCTTCATGACTCCAGCTCTGTTCTTGAGAGAAAGGATGAATGGTCTTCTCGTTTAAAAAGTCTCGGTATCTCTCTACATATTCTTTGAGCCGGACATGGAACAGATGGCTGTTAGTTCTCTGGTGCAGGGTTCTCACAAGAGCAAGCAAAACCTATCCCGCTTGTGTCTGTGGGTTTCTTGTTGTTCCTTGGATAACGAGTCTCTCCATGTGCACATGACACATCTGGTAGGGAATGCCGAAAAAGGCAGACTTTATGCCAGAAAAACCATCTCCTGTGACCGAGAGGATGGTATATCCAAGAGTCTCCAATCCTTGTCGTAGCCACGCGTAGACTTCCGTAGTTTCTGTGTCTTCAAAGGACCAAAGAAGATTCTCTTTCTCGTAAGGATCTCGTGCCACAACCGTGCACCAGCTTCTGCCTTCCTTGCGTTCTCCAAAATACGTCCCATCTACGACCAGATGAACGGAGCGAGGATGATGTTGTTTTGAGGGAGATTGGTATGCGCTGAGCATGCGCCGGAGGAGGCGTCGATCCATGTGGTAAGCAACAGACAACTGCTCTACGGTCTGTTTGCCAAAGACATAATCACACCAACGTTGTTTGCCTGGTTCTTTTCGTATCTTGCGAGTGTTACTAAAGCGGGAACCACAAGAACGACACAGGTAAGTCTGTACGCCTCTGGCTTTTCCGTTGTGAACACATCCCAACGTCTTACAGACAGGACACGCTCGTTTTTTTTGTTTCATAGACCTTCAATCTTACAGATAAAACTAAAATAACCGCATTTCTGCGGTTATTTTAGTTTTAAATTTGCTTTTTTATCACGACGTTTTTGTCCTTTATTCCATTTCTTAGGTAAAGAATCTTTAATTGAAATCGTGCTATACTAAAGACACACGATGATAGATTATAAGGACGTTTCATTCTCTTGTTTTTTCATCTATGAACATTCATACGATTTCTAAAAGGGGTTTTACCCTTGTCGAACTGCTTATCGTCATTGCTATTGTCGCCATTTTAGTTGCCATTATTTTTGTGGCGTTGGATCCTGCCACTCGTTTTGCGCAAGCTCGTGACGCCATTCGTCAAAATAATGTTGGAGAGATTCTCTCCGCAATCAAACTCTATCAAGTCGATAACGGTGAAGACCACCTTGCTAGCATCAATGCTCTTACACCTGGAGATGTTTATATGGTCGTTAATGGAACGAGCATGGTCACTGGTTGTGCAGATCATAATACTTCCTGTGATACGGTTGTCACGGATGATATGGATTGTGTCAATCTTGCGGGTCTTGTGACAGGAGGCTATTTAGCCTCCATACCTGTCAGCCCTGGTGTAACTGTGACATGGGATGATGGCAGCGAAGTTTCAGATAATGGTAGTGGGTACACTCTTTCTGTTGATTCCAATGGAATTATAACCGTTCGAGCGTGTGAATCTGAATATGTTAATAATCCAGAAATTGAGATTTCACGATAAAAATTTTTGTCAGGAACAATAAATAGGTAACGTCACAAAGATTTGGTTTTTTAGGGTAAAAATTACGTAAGTTTTTTGGATAAAAAGAGTGGTCCAATGACCACTCTTTTTAAACCTTGAGTGCTTGACCTTGTCACAGTTTTTCAGTAAACTAATTCCGTATTTATGGGCGTGTAGCTCAGGTGGTTAGAGCGCAACACTGATAATGTTGAGGTCGGAGGTTCGAGTCCTCCCACGCCCACCATCCTACGCTTCAACAGTATTATTTAGTGTTGAAGCGTAGGATGTCACCCATAGCCGCCGAGGCCGACGGGTGATGTACGTAATATTCCTTTAAAGCTTCGGATGGTCTTCGGCCAGATAAAGAGGAAAGATACATCTTGCCGAGGTAGCTCAGTGGTAGAGCAGAGGACTGAAAATCCTTGTGTCGCCAGTTCAATCCTGGCCCTCGGCACCAGAAAGAAAAAACAGTCATAAAAACGACTGTTTTTTCTTTCTGGTGCCGAGACCTACTCTTACCAGATATCCAGACTTGAATTTATAAAAAACACTCGCTTTACAGCGAGTGTTTTTTGCTCTTACTTATCTCCTATATGATTGCAATGTTTATACCAGTTGTTCGGCCTAAATGCCCGAACGATTAATCAATCTATAAGATTGATCTCGACCTAGAATCAATGTTCCAGTCTAGCTGGAAAATGTCCCTAAAAAGGAGGTGATCCACCCACAGCTTCCGCTACGGGTGCCTTGTTACGACTTCGTCCCTGTTATCGATCCCACCTTCCGCCGCCCTACGGCGACGTTCGGATGTTACCGACTCCCTTGACGTGACGGGCGGTGAGTACAAGACCCGAGAACGTATTCACGGCCACGTGGCTGATTGGCCGTTACTAGCGATTCCGGCTTCATGAAGTCGAGTTGCAGACTTCAATCCGAATTGAGATAGGCTTTGTGGGATTCGCTCCGGATTACTCCTTGGCTGCCCATTGTACCTACCATTGTAGCGCGCGTGTCGCCCTGGACGTAAGGGCCATGCTGATTTGACGTCATCCTCACCTTCCTCCCGGTTGCCCGGGCAGTATCCTGCGACACTTGTAACGCAGGACGAGGGTTGCGCTCGTTACCCCACTTAAGGGAACAGTTCACACCACGAGCTGACGACAACCATGCAGCACCTAAACAGCACCTTCGAAAGCGGCCATCCTTTCGGACGGCTTGCAGCTGTTTTTCAAGCCCAGGTAAGGTTCCTCGCTTAGTATCGAATTAAACCGCACGCTCCACCGCTTGTGCGGGTCCCCGTCTATTCCTTTAGGTTTTAAGCTTGCGCTCGTACTACCCAGGCGGAGTGCTTAACGCGTTAGCTTGGTTCAACGGCTCCGAGAGGGTCGATACTCCCGAAACCTAGCACTCATCGTTTACGGCGTGGACTACTCGGGTATCTAATCCGATTCGCTACCCACGCTTTCGTCCCTCAGTGTCAGGAATGTTCCAGTAGATTGCTTTCGCCTTTGGTGTTCTTGCTGATATTAACGCATTTTACCGCTACACCAGCAATTCCATCTACCTTTCCCATCCTCTAGTTTTACAGTATCACCCGCAGCCTCCAGGTTGAGCCTGAAGATTTAACGAATGACTTACAAAACCACCTACGGACCCTTTACGCCCAATAAATCCGGATAACGCTTGAGGTCTCTGTATTACCGCTGCTGCTGGCACAGAGTTAGCAACCTCTTATTCATAAGGTACCGTCATTTGTTCGTCCCTTATAAAAGCTCTTTACGACCCGAAGGCCTTCTTCGAGCACGCGGCATTGCTCCGTCACACTTTCGTGCATTGCGGAAGATTCTTGACTGCAGCCTCCCGTAGGAGTCTGGGCAGTGTCTCAGTCCCAGTGAGCCGGGCCACGCTCTCACGCCCGGTACCCGTCGTAGCCTTGGTGAGCCATTACCTCACCAACTAGCTGATAGGACATAGGCCCCTCTCGAACCGGCGGACCTTTCAATGAAATGACCGAGGTTACTTCATCAATATCGTGTATTAGCCATCGTTTCCAATGGTTGTTCACGAGTTCGAGGTAGGTTACCAATGTGTTCCGCTCCCGTTTGCCACTAATTATTTTTCCGAAGAATAATATTCGTTCGACTTGCATGCCTTAGACATGCCGCCAGCGTTCATCCTGAGCCAGGATCAAACTCTCAATAAAATACCGTTCTGTGTGCAAGCACGACAGAAGGTTCTGATGTTTTGACACAATTTAGTGTGTCTGGAATAAACGTTGCAATCACATAGTAGACAAGATCCAGTAACCTCAAATATCTGTGATAGAATGGTTACACATCTGATCTCCATGTGATTTGGAGATATTTATTTGTAATGAGCGGGGGCATTGTATAAAAGGCTGTAGAACCTGTCAATAGCTCTTGAGGGATGTGTGGGGACAGGTTCCTTAAATTGACTTTTGAGCTAATTTGAGGTATTGTCTATTTGTTCTGAAGCCGTGTCTGAGCAGGCTCCATGCTGCCCTGGTCGACAGGCAAGACGGTTTCAAAACACTTGCTCGATTTAAACGTTGTAACAGCTATGGCTGACAAGTATTTCGATCAGGAGTTTGTTGAGTACATTATTCGTGGAATCGTCAATAATCCAAATGACGTTCGAACAGAACGCATTGTTGATGAACGCGGAGTACTCATCACTCTTTACATTAACCCAGAAGACATGGGTTATGTCATTGGTCGACAGGGTCAGACAGCTCGTGCCGTTCGAACATTGCTCAAGATTGTTGGCGCAAAGGAAAATGCTCGCGTCAATCTCAAGATTTATGAGCCAGAAGGTTCTCGCCGTCCACGTCGCGAAGATCGCGACGCAGCACCTGCGGCAGACTTCAGTAGTTCTGATGACGATGCGTCTGTAGATGATCTTGGAATCTAACTAGATCAAACAAAGAAAACCAGCTACTCTAAACAGTGGCTGGTTTTTTCTATACCTAGAACTTCCTCACTTGGCGCATAGCTTTGTCGAAATCTCCGTTTTTTGTTCACTGTATGTGAATACAGCTCACAAAAAGCCTCGATTTCTTCGCGCGTCTCGCATCCAATTGAGAAAGTTCTATATCTTTATTTTATGTTCGCAACGAAACTTCAGCGTTTAGGGTATCGTCATTTTTGTAAACCATTCTTTTTTCGACGAGATCCTGAATGGACTCACGACGCTGTTTGTCTTTTAGGGGAATATCTTGGTCGTTATAAAATGACTCGTGCGTTTGTACGCGGGATGTATGTTTATGAACATCCATCACTGCAACAAACCATTTTGGGAATTTCTTTTCCAAATCCCATAGGTTTGACAGAAGGGTTTGATAAAGATGCTCATCTCACTCGTATTCTTCCAAATGTTGGATTTGGGTATGAAGTGATTGGGTCTGTGACCGCAGAACCTTGTGAAGGAAATGCAAGACCTCGTTTATGGCGTTTATCTGAGTCTCAGGCGCTGGTTGTTTATTATGGTTTGAAAAATGATGGAAGTGATGAAATATATCATCGCCTAAAGAAGGAGGAATTTAAGATTCCTCTGGGAATCAGTATCGCCAAGACCAACAGTCCGCAAACCGTTGAATTATCTGCTGGCATTCAAGATTATTTAAAGGGATTTACGAGAATGCTTGATGTCGGTCATTTTTTTGTGATCAATATTAGCTGTCCAAATGCTTTTGGGGGAGAACCGTTTAACGATCCTGTCCGTCTGGATGCGCTCCTTACTCAATTGGATAGTGTGAAAACAGACAAACCTCTTTTTTTAAAGATAGCCGCTGATCTTTCTTTTCAAGAACTTGATAGACTCATTTCCGTCATGGATCGTCATCGAGTACATGGAATGATCTTGTCTAATCTGACGAAAAAGTATGATCGTCCGGAAATCAGGCAAGGAGAATTGCAACCTTTTATGAAAGGGGGTATCAGTGGTCGCCCGACTTTTCAAGCTTCCAATAGTCTTATTGCCCATGCGTATCTTGAAGCAGGCGATCGATATATCATTATCGGAGCAGGGGGAATTTTTACCGCAGAAGATGCTTATGAGAAAATCCGCCAAGGAGCTTCTTTGGTGCAGCTTGCCACGGGAATGATTTTCGAAGGCCCACAATTGATCGGGGAGTTAAATAAAGGTTTGGTGGAACGTATACAACGCGATGGATTTCAAAACATTCAACAGGTTATCGGAAGCGCTCACAAAAAATCCTATGCCTAAACAGAAGAAAAAACAGTTTGATGTCATAACCATTTTTCCTGGTGTTGTTGAGCCCTATGTTCAGATGTCTATTCTTGGACGAGCTCAAAAAGCTGGATTGATTGATATTCAGGCTCATGACTTACGTCAGTGGACAACAGACAAACATCACACGGTGGATGATACGCCTTACGGAGGTGGGGCTGGAATGGTGATGAAAGTAGAACCATTTGAGAAGGCAGTAAAAAAAATAAAACGTCGATTCAAAAAAACACACGTTATTATCACCTCTGCCTCAGGGAAAACATTTACCCAAGCAGATGCGCAGCGACTTTCACAATACGATCAAGTGATTTTTCTCTGTGGACGCTATGAAGGGATTGATCATCGAGTAGAAGAACATCTTGCAGACGAGTCTTTTTCTATTGGGAATTATGTTCTCACAGGAGGGGAACTTCCAGCTTTGGTCATGATCGATTCCATTGTGCGTCTTATTCCAGGAGTGATAGAAGCAGAATCACTCAAAACAGAATCACATAGTGAAGAAGGGTATTTGGAATATCCTCAATACACGAAGCCAGAAAATTACAAAGGATGGAAAGTGCCAGAAGTATTGCTTTCAGGGAATCACAAAAATATAGAAGAGTGGAGAAAAAAGAAGAATAAATAAAAAAACGTTGTCATGTGTGGCAACGTTTTCGTTTTTGTTGGAGACGAAATCATCGAATAAGAATCCCGAAATTTAGTGTCGGTTGTAGAATAACCCCTGCCTCAGGATGGCCAAAGATTTTAGAAACTTGGAACGTCCAACTGATGGTCATTCCATTGAGAAAAGAGTATGTGGCACCTGGACCCATAGACCAGGAGACAGTTGTGGTTCCATAGGGAGTGGTGTCCTGACTAATGGAGGGTACCAGATCAATCGCGAAGTGGCCCTTTGACAGAATCAATTCAAGCCTTCCGGTTGCTACGAAACCCCAGTTTCCTGCTCCGGGCGCTACTTCAAAGGTGAGACTTGGGATGAATACCACATTTTCTCTTAGCGAAATGTAGGCGCTTGGTCCGGCGTACACATATTGTCTGACCCAAGAATCCTGTGCCATGTACGGTCTGACCCAGGAACTCTGTGCGAAGAGACCTGTGAATCCTCCGTTCATTGCGAATATGATCTTGGAATCCGTGTCACTGGTTTCATGGGCAGAGGCTGGGGTCCAGAGGGAACTCAGGCAGATCGCTGTGAGCAAAAAAATTTTTGTTCGTCTCGTCACCACGGTCATCATTTGTTTCAATACTCCTTATGTGTTCTCCTGTGTCTGTTTTGCAGGACAAATTATGGAGAAAATTAGATCGTCTAAAAAATACGAACAACCTCACTTAAGGAATGAATTGACCAACTACGTTCGTCGGACAAACACCGGGGTCGATAGATTATATTGGAAGTTCCATACGTTATCACTGTTGCCATCCAGTATCCACGATACCCTTTAGCAAACGCACGATCCATAAAATTTTCTAATTCTTCTTTCGAGTACCAAGAATTCTCACTGTTTTCGATGTAGATCCAGTTTTCTGAAGGTCTCCTGTCTGTTTCAGGGCGTCTACAGGCAGACAGATGGAATCGTGGTTTATGTCCCATTTCCAACTTACCCTTGTAACGTTTCGTTATGTCGCTTCCAGGATCGATAAATGCTTCCAACGATCGAAATACGGCTTGTATTCCGATGATCATGTTTGAATATGCATAAAAGTATCTGTCATCCAATGACCATTTCATGTCTGGCCACAATGATTCAGGAGACTTAGGAATTCCACCAATACCAAAGCCCTGCATCTCGATGGTTGATGAGAGATGCCTCGCCAACGTTGCGGTTGATAGATCTTTGTCAGAGAGCTCAGGCTCGATGAGCTCTATTAATGTAATGAGCTGGTTTCGATGGGCTCCTTCTGGTAATCGCTCCAGTGTTGCCCTAATGTTCACTATTGCTTCTGACAAAAGGTACGTATTGACTTCTTCTACAGGAATCGTATTCATCCCGTTTCCTTTCTGTAAAGGAGTTTATTCCCACAAAAGAACATTAAACAATTAAGCTTTTCCCCCTTGTTTGTCAATGATCAGTTGTCCGCAAGCAGCAGCGATGTCGTCTCCCATGGTGCGGCGTGTAGTGGTAATACAGCCAGAACTTTGAAGAATGCTCATGAAATGCTGTTCTATTGAGAGTAAGATGGCGGATCAGACTCAGGATCCTTTCTATTGCGACGCCGTTCAACGAGATTAGAACGCCTTGACAACAACTTTGAAGGCCAGCGTCACACCAACCGGCCCTTCCCACAGCGGCTTGGTCACTGCGACAGGAAGCACTACGCGAATTCCAGGAACGATGAGGATCGACGGAGCGAACGTACCTCCCACTACGTGAGTCAAGGGGTCATCCCCGTTCCCTGGTGTGAATTTATACAGCCCATTAAGGACAATCCCGAAACGTCCGTAGTTACGTCCACCACCGACCGTGAGCGTTGGACTGGGAACGAAAACACTGGCAAAAGTCGTGACAGATCCCTCCAGAGCCAGGAAGGATCGGTCATCGAGCGGGAGGATTCCCATCGCACCGACCCCGATTGTAAGCGGCGCCCCCAATTTCGTTAGGGGAAATCCAGTCAGATATGTGAGGTGGATCGAAGGGGACGGAACAGACGATTGTTGGTTCTGACCATAGACCGGCAGCGCAAGAAAGGTCAACAGACCAAAGAACAAAGAAACGAGAACGCGACGGGAATACATGACTTCCTCCGACAATGGGGTTGAGCGATCTAAACTCTGTTTTCCGATACTCTCATGTATCGGACGTTTATTTAAATCATAATAGTATGTACTAGTCAAGTTTATTTATGCTTAACATAGCCAAGATATATCATTTTATAATAGACAGATTATTTGATTATCTTTATTAAATATGCTAGTTTAAACATAAAAGTCTATCATTATTTTTATGACAATATGATTAAAAAAGACTTGGAAGACATAGGACTAAACAAAAATGAAGTCTCTACCTACCTCGCCCTGCAAGAAATTGGCAAAACAAAAGCGGGTGAGATTATCAAAGAAACGGGCTTGCACCGTAATTTAGTCTACCAGTCCCTCGGCTCATTGGCCGAAAAACGCTTGCTCACGAAGTCCACTGCCGGAAACGTGGCGTTGTTCCAGGCTACAGACCCCATCCACCTACTCGATGGCATTCGCGAACAAGAGCTGACGGCGCAGCGCGTGATCGAGGAACTTAAGGAAAAAAAGAAAATCGTGGATCAGGAGATTACGGTGTACGAGGGTGCGGAAGGTATGCGTGCGTTCAATTTGAAAAACGCCGAGAACCTCAAGCTCAACGAAACGATTTATGTCTTGGGGTCAGATGGTCAGAAGTTCGAGCAGGCTATGGGCGCTCGAGCCATGAAAAAATATTTCTCGCTGGTTGAGAAGAATGGAAGCATGAAAGTCCTGATGTATCAGGCGCAACAGGACATGTCGGAGATGTACACGGTCATGCGCAACGCCGCGGAATTTTCGCTTCGCGTCCTTCCGTATGATATGACTCCTTCGGTCAGCATTATCTTTACGAAAGAGAGCGTGGGATTCTTGCTATTTGAGGAACCCATGACGGTCATCGAAATAAAAAATATACACCTGGTCGAAGTGTACAAACAATACTTCGATATTTTGTGGAACCAGCAGATTCGCGTTGAGACAGGCATGGACGCCGTCAAACGGGCCTTCTTGAAAATCGTGGATGAACTCAAATCGGGCGACTCATACTATTCCATTGGAACTCAGATCGGGGAAAGCGGCTCCGAACTCGCGGATTTTTTTGAAACTTACCACAAGATCCGTGTGCAAAAAGGTGTTGTGTGCAACCTGCTCAGCTACAAGCAGGACACGAAGACGATCCGGTCCCGTTTCCACAAGGCGGGAGATGCCGACGAACAGGTCAGTCATGTCCGACCTCTTGCTCAAACAGTCACGGGTTTCATGCAAACCATCCTGTATCGTGAGAAGGTTTTTATCCCGATTTATGGGGACCACCCAATGGCGATCACATTTGAAAATAAACAATTCTACGATGGTTTCAAGCAGTATTTTGACGAGCTGTGGAATCAGAACACGGAAATGCTCTCCGGCCTTCAGGCGATCATTGAGCTCAATGATCGCGTTCTTGAGGAAGGGCAGGATCTGTACCTCATAGGAGCCAACGGGTTCATACCGAAGATCTTCCCCTTGTGTGAGTCGACGTTCACCAAGCGGCGGGAGGAAAATGGATTGCATCTTCACATGTTGACCCGAGAACAGGTGCACGGCACGCCGTTTTCTCGACTGCCTCTATCGAGCGTGAAGTACCTTCCGTCCCACTTCGAAAGCCCCATGGTCATCTGGATCTTTGGTGACTATGTGGCTCACGTGCTCTGGCAAGAACCGCAAACAGGCTTTCTCATCCACGACAAGAAAACTGCGGAATACTTTATGCAGTATTACGAGACCTTGAAACGGATGGCAACGTAGTGATCTCGTGTATATGGATGCTCCGTGTCAAATTATTCTCTTGCGATATCGCTTGGATATGTTCCTGGTTGTTTAACACAGGAGACTCGGATTTAAGCAGTTTGATCTTTATTCGTTAATACGATCAGTTGTCCGCAAGCAGCAGCAATGTCGTCTCCCATGGTGCGGCGTGTAGTGGTAATACAGCCAGAACTTTGAAGAATACTCATGAAATGTTGGATTGCAGATGGGGTGCTGCATTCAAATTCCATTCCTGTCAGATTATAAGGAATAAGATTTATACGGATTTTACCGATTCGACGGACAAATGTGGCAAGAGCCTTTGCTTGCTCTGGCGTATCGTTTATTCCTTTTAGCATGACGTATTCAAACGTGAGATGATGTCGGCGGTTTCCAAAGACAGAAAGGTAGTTTTTTGCCCACGCTTCTAATTTTGGAAGAAATTCGTCGTAGGAGGTTGGAACAATTTTTTTACGTGTGTCTGCTACGGCACTATGAAGTGAGATTGCAAGACGGATATGTGGCCATTCTTTGTCTGTAAGAATTTGTTCCAGTCGCGGAAGAACCCCTACGGTTGAAACCGTAATGCGGGTGCGGCCAATATCCGTGTACGTCAAAATGGTGTTCAGAGTTTTCTTTACTTCTTCGTAGTTAGCCAAGGGTTCACCCATGCCCATGAAGACGATATTGGAAACACGGCTGTCTAACTTTGGATTGTTTTGTAAATATTGTTGCCAAAAGCGGTATTGATCGATGATTTCATCCTCTAAGAGGTTTCGTGTGAGACCCATTCTTCCTGTGGCACAAAATCCGCAACGCATAGCGCAGCCCACTTGAGAGGAAACGCAGATCGTCCAGGCATCGCGGTTATTTTTCATGAGAACCGTTTCAATTTGTTTTCCGCCCTCAACGTTTAAAAGGGTTTTATGTGTATCGCCATTTTTACTGACTTGAATGGTTTGAGGAACAACGGACATCCAAGGGATTTGGACGAGATGTTCGCGCATGGTTTTTGAAAGAGAGGTGATTTGTGCCCAAGACTGAGCAGAAGAAAAAAGGCCTTGTTCGATTTGTTTCCATCGAAAAGTTGGTTCATGTGGGAAAAGGGTTTCAAATTGTTCTCGTCGAGATGGCATAGTCATTGCATTGTATCAAAAAGGCTGTGCAATGGAGCACAGCCATGAATCGTCTTATCTTTTATCGAGCGAACGGTTTACACCTTCTGGCCTTGGTATCTTTAAACCAAAGTTGCACCGTCTTTCGTTGCCTGGGAAGGGTTGAATAAGTACGGGGTCCTTTATGAGAACTGAGAAACTCCACATTTTCCGGACGCATGTAGTCTCGCTGCGCAGGAATACGATGAGAAGGGGATGTGGATTTGGGTTTTATAACTTTCCTCATCGTCTTGATGATAGACCACAGTATCAGTCCAATGAAGAACAAACATGCGGTTGTGGCGAAGAGCTTTCCATAAAATTCCGCTGTTAAGAAGAGACTCGTCTTTAGATCTGTTCTTTCGAAAAACCAGATGGAACCTATGATTGAGAGAAGAAAAGGTGGTGAGAGAGTAACAAGTTGCATACGAGCGCAACTTCCAAGAGTCGTTTTCCCCCAACTCTTGGGCCAGAAATAATTTGGATTTTTGAAGTTTTCGAGCGTTTCGCTGATACCGTTTGAAAGCAAATGAAACACAGGTGTCCAGTTGATCTGTCTAAAACCAGACAGGAGAGCGATCAGCGTCAGGCTTACTCTCAAGATCCAGTTTAAGAACATGATAGGAGGCTGGATCGAATAGGCCCACAGACGCCTTTTGTCGTACTCGCACTCATTGATCGGAGGCTCTTGAAACCACAGATTAACCCAGGGTTGTTCCCAAGCAGGGGCAGGTTTGGCAAAGCATCCTGCTGGTACAGGAACATTCAACGAATCTGTCGCATACTGCTTGAATCTGGAATCTTGTTCCTCAACGTCGATAATCCCCCAATACTCCCTCCATCGACTATCAATCTTTTCGCCATTATAATCTAATAGTTCGCGATTCCATTCCCTGCAGTATTTACGAAGCACGATTCTTTTGAGTTCCTTCTCATCCTGCTTGTAATCCCAGACAACCACAGCATGGATGACATTTTCTCCGTCTGTGGCAAAGGATACATAACTCATCCCGTCTTTGAGTGGAGCAAGAGTTCTTTGTTCCTTTCCAATATCGTACCGATCTCCGGTTGGAGCCGTGATCAAAAGCACGTACGGTTTCTCAACACACAGCCCATCCAGGAGTTGGAGGAGCTTTGGGTCTACGTACCAACTGACGCAGATGCTTCCTGTTTGCGTTGAAGGTTCCTTGATCTGAATTTTTAACACGAACTTCCCCTTTCCTTATTGTTTGATTTATCCTTACTGTCACTTGGACAGAGGAAATTAGCAGATTGAAAGAATCCTGTCAATCAAAAATGAGCCATTTGGCTCATTTTATTTACTCCGTTTTTTCTTCAGGAGCTGCTTTAGCAGCTTTAGCTGCTTCTTCGGCTGCTTTGGCTTTAGCTGCGGCTTCTTGTGCTTTGGCTGTTGCTTCCTTTGCTTTTGTTTCTAGTTTACTTTGGCGTTTCTTTGAAAGATGAGTCACACCACGCTTTTTGCCTTCAACGATTTTTTCATCGATAAAAAGGTTCCAGACAGTGTTTGTGACTTCAGCCCCTTGTTCAATCCAATGTTTCACGCGATCTGTTTTGATAACAAGTTCGCGTGGATTTTGTCGTGGATTGTAATGTCCTAAGATTTCAGTAGTTTTAGCCCAAGGATCACGGTGTTTTGGCATCACCACGATACGATAGACTGGGGCGCGTTTTGTTCCAATACGGGAAAGTCGAATAGATTGCATAATGTGATAAGTTTTGAAGGGATCTATTGTCTAAACATGAGCGTGTTTGACGGATGACGCAAACAATAAAGGAATTAGAGACATTGGTCAAGAATTTACTTTCCTGTTCATCGTTTTTTTGGAAGGAATGTTTTGTTAATTTTTATTGTCTTTTTTTAATAACGTTTATTTTTAACACTAAAATAAGCTTAAATTAGCTAATTAGTTGTTTGTTACTCTTGACAAAGTTGTCAAAATCTGGTAGAGTGGGGCTTACAAGTGAGTATTAAAGATCTTTCAAAAAACGATGGATTTTCTTTGAACGGGCTGTCGAGCCCTGCGAACCCTATTCACATAGGGAGAGTAGGGTCGACGGGCGCCCGTGAAATGAAAAGGCGCGTTTTTTGAAAGATCTTTTTTCATCTCAGAAATCCGGAGGAATACTCTATCCGTCGTGGTAGTCCCTGAGGGGAGCCTACCAAGGAGGAGAGAGACAACCTTTCCATCGAACTTCGAAAGGAGAACGAAGGGAGGGGAGATCAAGTGGTGTAAATGGGCCTTGGCTCACTTACTCCACACACCCGATCTCCACGATCTACATTTGGGCTTGCCCAAATCACTGGATCACTTCTCCGGATTTCTGGGATGAACGAAACTTCACCAAAACTCGCGATCTTTCGTTTCATGGGACCCCATTGGCTCGTCACCGTACTGTGAGTACGGCTCTGTCGCCAACCCGCCCGGCCTTATGTCCGTTCGGACGGGTTTCCCCATTCAACGAAATCTCATCGAGTTTTGGTGGAATTTCAAACAGTATTTGAGGAGGTTCTAAATAAATGGGAATCATGCCGGGAACCCAGTATTATTCCGAGATGCAGTTTGCACCTGAACAGCGTCCTGGGGACGCTGGGTACTGGTATGTATGGTGCGCTTCTGGCGCACTTCAGGTGTTGAAGCGGCTAGAGTACATCTCCTATCTGGATGAGAGTCCGGAGGAGGTGTATATGATCCATTTCGCGAACAACGCTTCCGCTCGGATCGATCCAGGTCATCCGCTCTGGAAGGAGCTCTCGGAGGTGGTTCGTGCGGGATATATCGTCGAGGTCTTCAAACTCACTCTATCGGGTGGTTATGTCCCTTGGGACGGGACGCCCGAGAGCCTTGAAGCTTTCGACGCTATCAAGATCAAAAAATGAAAAGGAGGTGGTCTGTGAAGCCTTTTTATTAAGGCCAGGTCTTTCTGCGCCTTCCCTGTCGGGCTTTGACAGGGCGGTTTGGTCACCCAGACTGTAGTATAGTTTTCCAAACCCGTGGTGGCGCGGGGGATATGGAGGGTTAATGGGTCTATAAAGAGAAGTATCTGGGGGACGTAAGTCCTGGTCATCGACCAGATATCGATTCATAAATTGATGACCCGGCGTACTATGCGTGGGTTCCAAAACGGAGAGTTAGGAACGCAAGACCTCCAATTGTTAGTACGAAGCGATACCGTTTCAAGGAATCCCCTCGATCCTATGCACGTGCAGTTCATGAGGATCCAGACGTCGGGAGTGCTACGGCACTCGAAGGGTCGCGCCAAAGCATGGGAGCTCTGGGGAACTGAGAGCTCAAAGGTCTGGCAAGCCATCAGTTTCCAAACAGGCTTTCTGATTTGAGCCTGCTCCACTTTGATGAGTGGAGAAATCGAAGTCTCCGGGTCACTGGGGTTAGTGACACATTTTGACCTTCGTTTAAGAAAACGGGGCGGGTAGATATCAGACGTCCTGATATCCTCTGTCCATTGAGACAAAATGGACAGCTCATCATAAGAAGATGAGTGACAGGTCAGATGACTCATGAATGGAAAAGTCATCATCATGAATAGGGAGATTCAATTCATGAAAGACTACAAAATGTGGTTTGGGTAAATCCAGGCCACCCGCACGAGGCCCCGGTCGACCTTCAACGAAGGCATCCGGGGACGCGTCGCACTTACCCCGGTTGCCTCACTCACGTTGTTGGCCCGGGGACCTCAATTGAATGCTTAAGTAAGAAGCTTGAGAATTCGATTGAGGATAACAACGCGGAGGAGGTTTTTATGTTGTGTCCTGATTGGGAGGACGACCCTGCTGATCTAGAGTGGGGTTGTGATGAAGGCGATTTTGCTCCTGATGTTCGGCGATCCGAATTTCAAGAAGAGCTTCATCGCCGTCTCAAAGAAAAGCGTGAACGGGAGGCTGGACTTCCCAAGCTCGCCCGAAATGAAGCTCGCGCTGAGGCACGTGAAGAACGTGCAGTGCGAGAAGATCGTTGACTCAATCAACGACCCCCAAACGCGAGACGAGACTAAGGATCTCGTCTTCAAACAAAAACACACCTGTATTTTTCAGGTGTGTTTTTGTTTTATCTTCTTGCAGTTACTCCACTTGTTACGTCTTCTAAATGAATAGACAAAAGGTTTGAGATTCCTTCTTCGCCCATAGTCACTCCATACAAGACATCGGCTTGTTCCATGGTGGCACGGTTGTGGGTGATGATGATGAACTGCGAATTCTTGGAGAGTTCTTGAAGAATCGAGGCAAAACGGACGGTGTTGGATTCATCCAGTGCTGCGTCTACCTCGTCCAAGAGAACAAACGGAGATGGGTTTACGGCCATGATGGCGCTGATGAGGGCAATAGAGGTGAGGGCTCGTTCTCCTCCAGAGAGGAGATTGAGGGCTTTGAGTTTTTTGCCAGGGGGTGTGGCTTGAATTTCTACTCCAATGATCGGGTCTTGGTGTTTTTCCAATTTTTTTTCCACGAGTTCTTCTTTTCCGCGTGCCTCTTCGCCTGTATCTGAGAATGCACGCTCTGCTGACACTTCCGTTTCTGGTTCAGGAAGAAGCTCTTCGCGGGTTAATTTGACCAGTGCACAGGAACCCCCTCCAAAGAGTATTTTGAAATAGCGTTCAAATTCTTTATTGATTTTCTGAAAGATCGTTTTGGATTGTTTATCAATTTGTTCATCCAGTTCCTCGATTACCTGTTCTGTGTCTTTGATTCCTTTTTTGAGATCGTCCATTTGTCCATCTAAAAATTCGTATCGTCCACGAGTATCTTCATATTCTTTCATGATCTCCGGGTCGATTCCCCCAATGATTTCAAGTTTATAACGCAGTCGTTGGATTTCTTGATAGAGATCCGTTATTTTTTGAGAAACTGTTTTTTCTTGAGAAGGACGTTGCGAACGAATGTTGGCGGCACGCTCTTTCAGAAATTCATTCATTTCTCGAATCAATCCCTGTTGGCGTTCTTCAAATCGAGCGAGAGTGATTTGCATTTCATTACGGCGATTTTCAAATAAATGAATTTGACGCTGTTTTTCACGTAGATTGCGCTGTGTTTGAATGAACTCTCTTCTTTCCGTTTTTTCTTGTTTGGCGTAATTATCGATTTGGTTTTCCAATTCTTTTGCTTCTTTTTCTACAACAACTTCCTGCTTTTTGAGATCTTTTAATTTTTGAACAAGAACAGGATCGGGTTTTATATCCTCCGGATTAGGACGTTGGAGGCTTTTTGAAAGGTGACTGGAGCGTTCAAGAAGTGCGTCAATTTTTTTAAGAATATCTGAAAGTTCTTTTTTATTTTTGAGTTGTTTGAGTTCCTCGACCAGCCAATCGATTTCTTGAACGATTTTTAACAGAGGAAGAGGCGCCCAGTTGGACTGCGCGCGAACACGCGTTAGTTCAATATTTTTTTCTGTTTCAAATTGTTCGTTTCGAACAGCGTTATGTTTTTGTTGTGTTGTCCGATACCGCTCTTGCAGCTTGATAAGTCCTTCATCCGGCGTTTGTTCGGTTTGCTCGAGGCTTTCAACACTCTTTTCAAGTTCAGAGAGGGTCTTACGTTCTTCTTTAATGGCATCGTTGGCTTGCTCGAATTGTTTTTTTGCTTCCTCGAGCTGATCCATCAACATCCACCATTGGTCTCCATAATAGAGCGTTTCAAGCTCATAGAGTTGGGTCTGAACTTCCTCGCGCTGTTCTAATCTGCTCACTTGTCTTTTGAGGGAACGCAAGCGTGGTTCGATTTCGCGCAGCAACATTTCTATATCAATCAGATTTTCATGTGTGCGTTTGAGTTTTAAAATGGCTTCATGTCGCTTGATCTGAAACGGTTTGACGCCCGTGGCGTCATCAAAGAAAGCTTTGCGCTCTTCAGGGGTGGAGACCAAAATATGATCAATCATGCCTTGACCTACCACACAGTAAGAACGCTGACCGACATTAGCTTGCGCCAAAAGCAAATGAATATCCTGTAAACGAGCATGAACTTCATTGAGTAAATATTCAGATGTTCCGTCTCGAAACAAGCGGCGGGTGATCGTAACATGAGAATAATCAATCGGCATGGAGCCATCTTCATTATTGAGACAAATACTGACTTCGGCAAAACCAGAACGTCCTTTTCCTTCAGATCCAGAAAAGATAACATCTTCGGAATTTTTCCCCCGTAAGAGTTTGAGACTTTGTTCTCCTAAGACCCATCGAATGGCATCCGCAAGGTTGGATTTTCCAGATCCGTTTGGTCCGACAATAGCCGTAATAGGTGTACGATCTTCTGTTGGGGGAAGAAAAGAAAGAGCCGTTTTTTTGGCAAATGTTTTAAATCCCTGGAGCTCGATTTTCGTCAGGTGCATACGCGTTGATTATAGCATGGGTGTTGACCGTTTTTTTAGAGTAGGATAGCTTACAGCGTTTTCTTCTTATGGAATCCTATCTTCATCATCAAATTCATAGCCACCTTTTGAACGCGCGCCACCCCGTGTTTATTTCCGATGAACGGATTGATGGAGATAGTTTGGGTTCTGCTCTGGCTTTGGCTGACTATCTTGCCCAACAAGGCAAAATTGTTCCTGTGTATGTTGCCTCATCCATCCCACAACAATATCAACAGCTTCCTCGTATTCATCAATGCACCATGGATCAAAAGATTTTTGAACATCCAGAAATTGATTTGATTGTGGTTTTTGATTGTTCTGATGCCTTTTTCGTTCAAAAACTTCTTGAGCAGGTTTCTTCCAATCCTGTTGTGATCAATATTGATCATCACAAGACCAATAGCCGTTATGGGCATGTGAATCAGGTTATTGTCGACGCCCCAGCCACGGCAGCAGTCATTCATCATTTTTTTGAGGTTAATCACATCCTCCCTTCTCGTGATGCGGCTACTTGTTTGCTTACGGGATTATGTTTTGACACAACAGCGTTTTCTAACTCTGCCACCAATGAACGAGCATTGGACGCTGCCTCCAAACTGTTGTTACAAGGAGCACGCATTCAAGATGTGATCCAAACCATGTTTCACAATCGTTCCATTTCCGCTTTGCGCGTGTGGGGGCTTGCTTTGGAGAGATTAGAAGAAGATTCAGGGCAGGGGATGATCACCACCTATTTAACTCGTAAAGATATTGAAGAAAATCATGTGACCGATGATGAAATTGATGGACTTTCCAATTTTTTGAATCTCGTGACAGATATGGATACTCTTCGGGTATTGCGTGAGACACCCGATGGCCATGTGAAAGTTTCTCTGCGTTCGCTTACGAAAGATGTTTCAAAAATCGCTCAAGCTTATGGGGGAGGTGGGCATATGCGCGCCTCAGGTTATGTCATTTCTAACGCTCGTTTGGTGTGTGATGCCAATCATTGCTGGAGGGTGGAATCTCAACAAAAAACCATGTAGACTAGCCATTGTATGAATTATTTAGATATTCGTTCTCAATTTGAGGATCCTACAGATTCTATTCTTATCCCAACGGTGATTGAAAAGACACACGCGGGAGAAAGGGCTTACGATATTTATTCCCGTTTGCTGAAAGATCGGATTATTTTTCTTGGAACAGAAATTGACGATATGGTCGCCAATTTGATCATCGCTCAGATGCTTTTTTTGGAGAGCCAAGATAAGACAAAAGATATCAAACTCTATATTAATTCTCCTGGCGGTTCTGTAACTTCTGGTTTGGCGATCTATGATGCCATGCAATATGTAAAGCCCGATGTTTCCACTATTTGTGTGGGAATGGCTGCTTCCATGGGAGCTGTGTTGTTAGCCTCAGGTGCTAAGGGAAAACGTTTTGTTCTTCCAAATTCAGAAGTCATGATTCATCAAGTTTTGGGAGGCGTTCAAGGGCAAGCTACGGATATTAAAATTCATGCTGAACGCATTTTGAAAATGAAAGATCAGCTCAATAATATTTTGGCTAAACATACAGGAAAGAAAAAAGCTCTTGTTGAACAGGACACAGAACGAGATTATTTCCTGAATGCTGAGGAGGCTGTGAAATATGGATTGGTTGATAAATTGATTAAATAAACATCAGAGTTGAATATACGAGAATGTTCAATTCATGGGTATATCTCGTGGATAGACCGTGGAAATCATTTCATTAAAAATAAAAAAATGGGTTTTTAACCCATTTTTTTATTAAATTGAAAACTTGCCACCCTATTTTGAATACGGTATTATGAGTCATGTCCAGACACTTGACAATTATTTCAGATCTGTGTAGACTTAGCCGTTACCTGAGTTTTCTTTTCGCTCTCAGGTGAAATTGTACAGAGTGATCTGCGGGCACGACAAGCATGGGATTTCAATGTGTGGATACATCAGGCTTTGCGCTCGATCTATCCTTACATGAAATTTCTTGCCTGCAGATCACTCTGTGGAATGAACAAAATGATTCGCCTTGTGTGGATCATTTTTGTTTTTTAGAACCCATCTCACTCATGTATCGATCTTACGACTGGTATAAGGCGAGTGCAAGCCATTTACTGTGGATAGGTAGTTTTTTGATTCTAAGGTTCCTCCGGTTTTTTCTCTGTATCTGTTAGAACAGGTGTTTCTAGATTTTCTGTTAAATTTTGTGTTTCTTCTTCTAATTCTAAAATTTTTTCTATTCCAACCAAACAAATTTCTGGCAGAGGTCGATAGTGGGATTCAAACGTTGTTTCCTCTTTTGCCCCGTCGGGTCGAATAATGGTGTAGACAAAGGACGTGTCTGCTCCAACGTGAGCGCTCTGACACTTTTGTTTTCCTGGCTCAAGATCTGTGGTTTGAGTGTATTTGGTTTCCCCTACAGGAATCCAACGAGAGACGGTTGGAGGTTCATAGAATCCTCTTCTTCCGTCTGAGGTTCCCCAAAGAGCGAACTGTAGTTCCTGAGTTTCTGTCAGATTTTTTGCCTGAAAAAGAATGTAGTGTTCTGTGTCATTTGTGAATTTAAAATCTGGAGCGGGTTCGTAGATCGTGGCGTCTGTTCCAGGGTTTCCATTGGCAGGATCATTATAATAAGACACAACCAAAGAATGATTTCTTCTCTCTACGACAGGAAGTCCTGAATTCATAACAGATCGAAAGGTGGTCGTTCCAATTTGGCACAGTCCTCCTCCGAGTTCTGGTTCGATTTTGTCTCCTTTAATGACCAGTTCTGGTAAGTACCCATTGGCTGATGTGAAAGGGGAGAGAGCTTTAACCAAGGAAAATGTTTCTCCAGGAGCAATCAGGAGTCCATTAAGGAGGTTGACTCCGTTTTGAATATTTCCGCGTCGATTTGTAGGACTTCCTCGATAACTTGACGTTCCTATTCCCAAAATTTCGGTAATACCAAGATTATTTACCTCTTCCGTTTTTACTTCTGGTTCATCTATTTGAATGGGAAGTTGGATGGGCTGTGAAGAAGCTGATTGAATAGCTTGTGTCACGCTTTGTTTAAGGGTTTCGATGTCTACTGTTTGTCCGTCTTTACTTTCAAGGAATTCAACGACTCGTCCGTTTTCAATGTTCAGACGGGCATTTTGTGCTGGCTGATCCACTTGATCTGCAATCGTTTGGATCCAGGCCGTTAGTTTTTCTTCTGAAAGTTGAATTTTTTGGGTTCCAGGTTCAATCATTTGTGAAAGAGCTTCATCAGTAAGTTCCCAAAAAGTTTCCTCTTGATTGGAGACAATCACATAAGGAGCTGTATTTAGGGCAGTAAGAACCCGTGTTTTTTCACTGGAAGCTTTTTCTGTAGAAACAGTTGCTAGTTGATTTTCTAAAGACAACTCAATAGGAGTTGTTCGTAATAAAGAGAGATTTTTGGAGAGTGTTTCAAAAAAGGGATTCCACTTAAACACTTTTCCTATTGTTCCATCTTGAACGGTAACTTGCCACTCACCCTCTGGACGCGTAAATAAAAATTCAGCGTTTTTAGAGGGCTGTTCGACTCCTGGATAAAGAGACGAAATACTCATTTTAAGACGATCTTCTTGAATGTACAGAGGAATTGTTATTTCTGTTTTTTTCGTAAGTTGGATAAACATCTTCCAAGCATCTGTTAGCGCGTGCTGCGCATGAGGACGCATGGCCGTTGTGAGAACGGTATCTAAATCAAAGGAAACATCTTCTATAAGATCTGAAGAAACAAGGGTTGCCAGATCAAGCGTTTTTTTTTCGCCATTCACGTTTATTTGAATTCCTTGTGTGAGTAATGTGTCGATTTTTTCTTGAAGTTTCTGTCGTACTTGTTCGGGATCCATTCCACTGACTTGGGTTTGAGCAATGAAGGTGTTTGGCGGGATTCGTCCTTCAAACGATTGCGCCCAGAGATACAGACCTGTAGTAAAGAGAAAGACTCCAAAAACGACGGACACAAGAATGATTTTGACAGTCATTGAAAAACTTCCCGAAAGTTTATTCAAAAGGGTGTTTCTCTCTTCAGAGTGGTGTTCTTGCATAATCTGAAAAAGGGAGGTGGGATTAAAGATCCTCTATTTCTAAGACAGAAATTTTTTTGTCTTTTTCTTTTTTTTTCATTTTTATCGTCAGAATTCCTTGTTTGAGGGTTGCCTCTACTGTGTCTGCGTCTACGCGATTTGGAAGAATAACGGTACGAGAGAATGATCCCCAATGACATTCTTGAACATGAATTTGATCCGATGTTCGTTCTTCATAATCGTGATTGCGAACTCCGCGAATAGTGAGGGTATCATCTAAAAGGGTGATATCCAGATCCTGTGTTTTTACACCTGCAATCGCTGAACGGACAATCATTTCATCCCGCGTTTCAATAACATCAATAGAGAGCTTTCCCTCTTGTGTGGAAAGCCAATCACTCAACCCTAAAGAAAGATCCTTCTGAGACATAGATGACATTATTGTACCTTATTCCGTTTAGATTCTACTAATGTCGAATCCATGGTGGCGGAGATACTCCAGAGCAGTTCAAACAGTTGTTGATAGGTTTCTCGCAGGGTTCGACTTTCTACGGCCCAGTGGATTCCTTCTCCTGTTGTGGTGAAAAAAGCCACGGTATCATCCCAAAAAGAGATACTGGTGCGAAACGTTAATTCAGGAGGAAGAAATCGTGCTTCACGAAGTTCTCGTCCGTGAATAACACGATTATATTTTTTTATTTCATGTTCCCGTATGCGTAAACTTTTGAGTTTTACTCCTGCTTTCACTCGTCGACGAGAATAATGATATTTTTCACCGATAATATTTTGAAAATCTTCAGCGGAAACAATTTCATAAACGATTTTATTTTTACAAGCAAGACTCATATTGAAGAGTTCTGTCACTCGTTCTCGTTGATACACCCGAAGTTTGGGTGTCAAAGGTGAATCTGTTTTGAGTTTTTCCAAGAGAGGAAGGATCCCCGCAACTCCGTTGGCTTGTTCTTTTAAGATCATCCTAAACACGTCAGGATCGCTCGCTTCAAAAAGACTGCGAGTTTTTTGTTTTGTCACCTCAACAACCCCTCGTTCAACCAATCGATTGATGGAGGATTGGACGGTGCTCACAGGCAAGCGAAGCCTTCTTGAGAGTGGCGTAAGGCTTGTTTGACCTTGCATTAACAGACCCAAATAGACCTCTTGATCTTTTGGATTGAAGCCAAAAGAGGTGAGAACTTCTGTTATTTCTTTTTGTTCTGTGAAGCTAAGATTCATATCTACGAGATTTTTCGTAAATAAATTGAACGATCATTTTGCTAAATTATAACATTTTTTAATTTTCTGTCTACTTTGACACGAATATTTATAGAGAAAAAAAGAGAATATCGGCATGATGGTCTTGCAAGTCAAGGAGACCTGCCTGCCGGCAGGCAGGTTGCAAGCGCTCATTACAAGGAGAAGATCATGGCCAGGGTCATTGAAGGAAATCCGCAGTGGTCTGCCACGATCCGATGCGCTCATCCCGTGTGCGGTGGGCTCAATCGTGTGGATGGGTGTTTTGCCCTCATCCAGATCGGGCTCAGCGACATTAAACACGTTACCGATTATGAAGGGGATACGTCTTTCTGGGTTATCTGTCCCTCTTGCGGACAGAAGCTGTATCCCGAATGGCAGATTGGTCGGGGACCTCTCAACGTCATTTTGAGTCGGTCTCAGAATCGAAAGGGAATCATATGAAGGTGATCGCGGAAGGTCGGCCGCAGAAGGGTTGGGCCAAAGAGTTTGTTTGCACTGGCGAGGGTAACGGCGGCGGAGGATGCGCCGCTGTGCTCCTGGTGGAACACGGTGATCTCTACATCACCCATCACTATGATTATGGTGGCGGGCACGACACGTATACAACGTTTCGGTGCGGCGCCTGCGGCGTACAGACAGATATTAAACACTATACCGGCCCGTCCGTGACCAAGGGTCGATAACAAAGGAGAAGCTTATGTCCAAGATTATTGATACGATTGACGGAGTACTGGTATGCGATGACCGCGTGCTCTTGATCGAGCGCACGAAGCCTCCGTTTGAAGACAAGTATGTCTTCCCTGGAGGTCATGTGGAAGAAGGGGAATCGTTGATAGAGGCTGTCGTGCGAGAGCTTCAAGAAGAGGTCGGAGTGGAAGTTTCCATATCTGACCTCAATTACCTCATGAAGCTCGACGTCCCAGACCGCGATCCTCGACCAGGGCGACGCGTTGCTCATGTGTTCTGGGCACGAGTTTCTGCAAGGATGTTTGAGACCGCTGAAGCTGGATCTGATGCTCGGGCGATTCACATTCTGCCTTTGAATGAGATCTGTGCTGAGATGATGGGGTTTGACCATTACTTGGCCATTGAGCGTCTGCGGGAGGTACTTAAATGATTGCTCGAGCACGGCATGAGTTTCCGGATTGGGGACTAGGGCTTTTCTGTACGAATCCATGGTGTCTGCTTAACATGACCGTAGAACAGAAAGATATCCGCTTCGGTCCTTATCCTGATGACAAACCGCTTAAGGGGCAAGGGTTTTACTTTCACTGTCCTAGCTGCAAGAAAGTTTTCGCTATTCATGAAAGTATGCTTTTTGCTCCTTACGTCGAGAAACTTCTCAACGAGTAAAAAACGCAAAACCCAGGAACACATCCTGGGTTTTTAAATTATATGATCTAAATTTTAATATTCCCTGAGCGAAGCGACCCAAGGGAGCGAAGTCGAAGGGCGAGTATTGAGAGTGCTTTACCCCTTCGACTCCGGTTTGTCGAACAAACCTCCGCTCAGGGAATATACACTTTGATACCAAGTCAGCTTACTGCGGTGTTGTTCATTCCCTCTTTATTTCAATTGATATAGCCCTCTCAAAACAAAACGTTACATTTGATATCTAAATTTTCTGTTTTTAATATAAGTTCTGAATACGGTTTTTACCTCTTTTAGATTTTCCAATTGCTTGTTTGCAAG
>Ga0209417_1001428_pt1 | contig 43770 bp, 29 predicted proteins | sample RifGroF2_FD_184002 | JGI IMG/M metagenome (GOLD analysis project Ga0209417, IMG submission 184002) | Groundwater microbial communities from Rifle, Colorado, USA - Groundwater F2 (SPAdes) (version 2) | ecosystem: Environmental > Aquatic > Deep subsurface > Groundwater | place: Rifle, Colorado...
TGAAGCAGCAACAATCGACTCTTCATCCGCAGGAATCTCTCTTGACGGAGTCACTGCTTCTAACTTCACGGTTACAGGAGCTTCACAAGATCTCACATTGAGCTCGGTTGGCGGTTCTGTCGGTATTGCCGCCTCTGAAGCTGCCGCTGATGCTATCACCATCAATGCTTCCGCAGGTGGAGTGGATATTACTGCTGCCACCAATGATCTTGATCTCCTAGCTTCAACACTGGATGTAAACGTCACAGGAAATGTAAATGTTGATCTTGCTGCTACAACAGAAGATGTCACAATCGGTTCTGGTGATGATGTTATTTTGACCGTTGGTGATGATTATGTTGCTGGTGTTACAGGAATTTGGGATATTAACGCAACTGAAGCAGCAACAATCGACTCTTCATCCGCAGGAATCTCTCTTGACGGAGTCACTGCTTCTAACTTCACGGTTACAGGAGCTTCACAAGATCTCACATTGAGCTCGGTTGGCGGTTCTGTCGGTATTTCTGCCACAGAGGCTGCTGTTGATTCCATTACCATCTTTGCTAATGCAGAAGGTGGAGCCGTTGTCATCCGAGGTGGTGATAATGCTGATGCTTCAAGTGCAGATGGAAACGATGTTTATATTGGAGCTGAAGATGATGTGATTATTGATGCAAATGACGATTTCAGCCTTACTGCAAACGACCTCGTTTTAACAGGAACTGAAACAACAGCTTTAAATGCTACAAACGAAGGTTTAACAATTTCTGCCACAGATACAGATGCTGATGGTGGTGGAACCATTACAATTACAGGAAATGATGGTGTGACTGCTACAGCTACAACTGGAACATTGGCTCTTGCTGCTACTGCTGCAGGTGTCACGATTGGTAGTGGAACTTCAACCACAATCACCACAGGCACAACCTTTGATGTAGATGCCACAGGTGCTGTGGGTATTGATTCAGATGCTGGTCTCACTCTTGGTGGAGCAACCGTTGCTATTGCTGCTGATGGTGGAGCTGTAGATATCGATTCCTCCACAAATGCAATCACGACAAACGCGACAACCCTTACAGCAGATGCTGCTCTTGAAATCGTTACAACAGGTGATTTCGTTATAGACTCATCTGCCGATGTGGTTATCGATGGAACTACTCAAAAACTTGAGTTTGGTTCAGCTGGATCTGGTGAGCATATCGTTGGAGATGGAACAGATCTCACCATTGCTTCGGGTGCCCTTATAAACTTAACCGCTACCACAGATGTCGTTCTTCCAGTAAGCGTTGGAATGATCTTTGGTGATGGTGGTGAAAAGATTGAATCAGATAATACTGATCTTACAATCAACTCAGGAGTAGATATCAACTTGACGGCAACAGCAGATGTCAATCTTCCATCAAATGTTGGTATGACATTCGGAGATGATGGAGAAAAGATTGAAGGAAATGGAACAGATCTCACCATTGCTTCAAGCAATCTCTTAAACCTTACCGCTACCACAGATGTCGTTCTTCCAGTAAGCGTTGGAATGATCTTTGGTGATGGTGGTGAAAAGATTGAATCAGATAATACTGATCTTACAATCACTTCTGGTGGAGATTTGCTTGTCACATTGACAGGTGGAAACTTCATGCCTTCTGCAGATGATGGGGCTGCTCTTGGTGCTTCTGGTACTGAGTGGTCAGACCTCTTCCTTAATACAGGTGCAGTGGTTAACTTCGAGGCAGGTGATGTAACACTTACACACAGTGCAAACACACTCACACTTGATGGAGGAACTTTCGCATTCGGTGCAAACGCTCTTGATGGTACCTACTTCGATGTTGCTGCAACCACCGGTGCAGTCACTCTTACACAACAAGCTGTCGGTACTTCACCAATGACCATTACGGCCATTGATAATGCTACAGCTGCAGGTATTGATCTTAATGCACACAGTGTTTCAGGAAATCTTATCGATGTTGACTATGTAGCAGAAACACAAACAGGAGCTATCTCAGCTGTTGATATTGATTTGACAAACTTGACTAACGATAATGCCAATAACTTGTACGGAATCATGTTGAATGATTTCACTTCTGCTGGAGCTGGAGGAAACCTCTACGGTATTTACCAGCAAGGAACCAACTGGGATTATGGTATTTATGCTGATGATGATGTGTACTTTGCTCTTGATGCCACTGTCTTAGGTGGAGACATTACTGGTGCAAACGGAAACGCTATTGATATTGGTGAAGCTGTAGATGGAACCATGACATTTAGTCGAGATGATGCAGGTGCAATCACATTGACAGCCGTTGATAATGATGCCACAGCTGCTATTACTCTTGATGCAGGTGGAGCCGCAGATGTCACAATTGGTTCTGCAGATGTCACACAAATCAACCTTATTACAGACGCCGCTTCTGCTACAGATGTAAACGTCACAGGAAGCATGACATTATCAGGAGATCTAACTGTCTCAGGTGGAGATATTACCTCAGCTGCAACAACAAACCTTCTAAACGTTACTTCAACCACAATTAACTTTGCTAGTGCTGCAACTGCATTGAATATTGCAGACACAACAACAGATGGAACAATTGATATTGGTGGTGTTACATCAAACAATGTTTCCACGATTAATATTGCAACTGAAGGAACACAAGCAGATGCAATTACTATTGGTAATACAACCGCGGGAACAACCACATTGTTAAATGGTGGTGATGCTTCAGCGATCAATTTTACTGATTTCGATGTTGCTGCAACAGGTGCAACAACTATTACTCCAGATTCAAACGTGACAGCATTAACGGTTACTGGAACAAATATCACCACAAGTCCTGTGATTGACATGAATCTTTCCGCGTTAACAACTGGATCAGTATTTGATGTTGATGTTGACACCACAGATATAACAGGTTTCACAAATATTTTAGACATCTCAGATTCACGTAACCACGACGACCTTGCTCCAGATAGTTATTTTGGAATTATGTATGATCGATCCGGTAATATTCCGGGAAATAGTTCATCAACAACAACCCTTGTTCAATTAGAATATAATGGAACTATCGGTGGTTCTGGTGCAAACGGAACCACAAATGGAGTGGTCATTGATTACAGTGGTGCTACAAAGACTGCTGGTACCATTAACGGTTTATATATTCCAAATATTACAGGCGAAGCGGCAACTGAGACTGCTATTAACATCGGATCTGGATGGGATACTGGTATTAATCTTATTGCAGGGGCAGCTAATACAGCATTAAATATTGATGGAGGAACAAATGATCAAACAACTGACCTTGTTACTATAGATTTGGATGTAAACTCTGCAGTGGTTGATGGTATTTATCTTGATGCCGATGTCGGAACAGCCTTGTCAGGTGGTGAAAGAATGAACGCCATTAATATTGAGGTAACGGGTCTTGCTGGGGATGATGCGAGCTCAAATCTTACAGGAATTCAGCTTACAGGAGACACCACTTCTGCAGGTACAGTAACAGGTATAGTATTGGGAGGATCCTGGGATATTGGTTTAAATGTTCTGAGCGATAATTTAAAAAGTATTACTTTTAGTGACCCCGGAGATTTTGCCATGGGACATGCGGATAATATTTATGTAAGCCATACTCCAGGCCTTTTTCATGGTGTGAAGTTTGACATTGATACTGATGACGAGATCTTTAATTTCGAAACAGATGACACTGCAGGAACTTACAACATGTTGTTTGGACCAGGAAATATTGATGATGTTGAAGCTGGTGAGGCCGATTTGTCTGGCTTAGTCTTCTTGATTGCAGAAACAGCTGGAACACCTGATGATCTTTTTGCGGTTTCTGAAACAGGAGCCACTTTCTCGGATGCAGCACATACAGCTACCGCTGACTTTGCCGAATATATGCTTGATAGCGCTCAGGATTTGCAGGCCGGAGAATTGGTCTCAGTGGATGTTAACAATGCGCATGCAGTTATTCGTACCACAGTAGCAACAGATAGTAATCTCATGGGTATTGTTTCTACTGACCCTGGATTTATTGCCAATGCTCCTTATGGACGACAAGCGGATGAAGCATATGCGCCGATTGCCTTTATGGGACAAGTTCCTGTGAAGGTCAATACAGATAATGGTGCAATTGCCATTGGTGATTACATTACATCTTCTTCAATCCCAGGTGTGGGTATGAAGGCAGATGCAGGCGATCCAACCGTCGCTATCGCCCTTGAAACAGACGCGGATGGAGACGGAATCATCCTTTCTCTTGTCTCACGCAATAACGGTTACAGTTTGCAAGGAAGCAGTTCAGCATTAACCGCTGTTTCCTCTGATAGCCTCGAAGTTACTGGTGACGCTTCCTTTGGTGGATCGGTCACGGTGGCCGAACATCTCTATGGAAGTCGCGATATGGCTGGACGTGCACGTATGGCCGCAGGTCATGATTACGTCCATGTCGATTTCGAAGAACCATATGAGAGCATTCCAGTCATTACCTTTAGCAACCGTTCTGATGCTGAAGCAACTGCCGGATACCAATACTGGGTAGGGGATGAGTCTGAAACAGGATTCACCATTTACGCCAGTGGATGGAACAGCTTTGAACGCGAGTTCAGCTGGATTGCTATGGGTGTGACTGAAGGTGTTGTCACGATCTCTGATGGAACCACAGAAGAATTCGATGGTTCTGTCACAGTCGCTTCAACTCCTGAAGAGTCTGCCCCAGCCGCTGAAGAAGTGGTTGAGGAAGTAGCTGAAGAGGTTACTGAACCAGCCGCTGAAGAAGTGGTTGAGGAAGTAGCTGAAGAGGTTACTGAACCAGCCGCTGAAGAAGTGGTTGAGGAAGTAGCTGAAGAGGTTACTGAACCAGCCGCTGAAGAAGTGGTTGAATAAGAAAGTAGTGAAAAAACAGGGTCCGCATGGGCCCTGTTTTGATATAATGGAAAATGACGGGACTAAAGTCCCTAGGAAATAAAGTTTTCTCAGCCACTTTAGTGGCGGGGTTAAACTCAGCGGGACTAAAGTCCCTGAGAAATAAACGGGACTAAAGTCCCTGGGAAATAGAAAAAATTCAATTTATTCCATCCACAGCCTTGGTTGTGGATACCTGTTGTATTCGGTACAATAATGGCGAGTTTTCGTTGTTTTTATTACATTTTTTCATAACATATGGCCATTGAATCAAAAATGAGCCGTCCCATGTTTGGGGCCACAGAAGAGAAGAAAGGAACAAAGGGGTATCTCATTCTTAGTTCTGTCATTGTCCTTTTTCTTATTCTTGTAAGTGTTTGGTCCTTTTTCTTTGCTGGCAAAATCTCTTTTTCTAGTGATTATCAAGCGGTTTTTCTCGATAATGGGCAGGTTTACTTTGGCGCTATTTTTAACGAAAATACAGATTATTATCGGCTTACTGATGTCTATTATCTGCAATCTGGTTACAACATGCAGGCAGATTCAGATGTTGCCCTCGTAAAATTGGGGAAAGAAATGCATGGTCCAGAAGATGAAATGTTCATTTCAAAGCAACACATCCTTTTTATAGAAGACCTCACAGAAGAATCAAAGGTTGTGCAAGCTATTCAAACTTATAAAAAACAATAAGAATAGGCTGACAAGTTGAAGCCAGCCTTTTAATCCCTATTTTTCTATGAATATGACTTCTTCAGAAGTTGTACAACGCATTGTGAAAAATACAGATGTTTTTCATTCTGTAGCGCGTTGGGCAATTTATGCACTGTTTTTCCTTATTCCGCTTTTCTTTCTTCCTTGGACTTCAAGCCTTTTGGAGATTAATAAACAGATCCTTTTCGTGATTCTCACGGTTGTCGCTCTTGTTGCCTGGCTTGGGACCATGGTTCTTGGAAAACGATTAACCTTTCGTTCTGGATGGTTAAACCTTGTTCCAGCTTTATTTCTTGTGGGAATCTTGGTTTCTTCCCTCTTTTCTGTAGCAGGATACCAAACATGGGTTGGTCAAAATACTCAGGAATATACAAGTTTCCTTTCTGTTGCCATGTTTGTTTTTTTGTTCTATCTCTTGAAGAACACTGTTTCTGGAACAAAAGTACAGCAAAATATTCTCTTTATTTTTCTTTTGTCTGCAGCTCTTTCCGGACTCGTGACTTTACTTGGAATGTTTAATCTTGTTCATCTTCCATTTTCTTTTGCTGAATCTGTGGGGTTTAACACCATTGGAACAATCAATGGTTTTGTAGAATTTTTAATGATAGCCATGTTTGTCGGAATTGCGATGTGGCTTGTGTCACAAAAGGGAACAGACCGTTTGATCCCAAGCAGTGGTTATGGAAAGTTTCTTCGTGTTTTGATCGTTTTCATTTCCCTTGTTACCTTAGTGACCTTGATTGCAATTGATTTTTGGGTTTTCTGGGTTATTTGTCTTGTGGGTGTTCTTCTTCTTGCTGTGTTTGCCTTTTTACAAACCCATGAGTTTCCAAAACCAAAACGTTTTGCATTCCCACTTGTCGTGCTACTCATCAGTATTGTGTTTCTTTTTTTCTCCACCCCATTACGATTGAATCTCCCTGTTATTGTTTCACCAAGTTATGGAACAAGTTGGAACATCACTCTTGATACCCTTTCAACAGGAGTGGATCAATTGCTTCTTGGATCAGGTCCTGGAACATTCATGCACGATTATCTTTTGCATAAACCAGTGGAAGTGAACGGATCAACATTTTGGTCTCTTCGATTTGATCGTGCAAAAAGCTATGCACTCACTTTGCTTGCAACAACCGGAATTATTGGTGGGCTCCTTTGGGTTGTTTTGATGGGATGGGTTGCGGCAAAAACACTTGGTCGATTATTGTTTGAACGAAACCATGCCGAGTGGAAGATGACGTATGTCTTTTTTGTGGGATGGTTTATCCTCTTGCTCTCTCATTTGCTTTATTCCTCCAACTTTACCTTGCAATTCTTGCTTTGGGGATTTGCTGGATTACTCGCAAGTCAATTTGCTGTCAAAACATGGGAAACAGATTTTGGTCGCTCTCCACGTTTAGGTCTTATTTTGACTTCCTCCTTTGTTATTATAGGAATTGGTTTGCTTGCAACATTATTTATCAGTGTTCAACGTTATTCTGCAGATGTCGCTTTTGCACAGGCTGTCATTGCTGATCAAGAAGGGGGAGATATTAGTTTGGTTATTGAAAAGATGAATAAAGCAGTCAGCTACAATGGACTCAGCGATGTTTATCAACGAAACTTAAGCTCTGCTCTTCTGATTAAAGCACAAAGAACAATTGCAACAGTTGAAGGAGAAATGACCACTGAACAGACGCAAGAAATTCTTGGTTATGTAAAGGCAAGCATTGAGGCTGCACAAAAAGCCACACAACTCGAGTCTTACAATGTTTCAAACTGGAGCATGCTTGGATCTGTGTATCGTGATGTCATGTCTTTTGCTTCTGGCGCAGAAGATCTTGCAGCAAACTCTTTCCTTAATGCAATTCGACTTGAGCCAAACAATCCTGTTCATTACACCAATTTAGGACGCGTTTATTTAACTGTTTCAGAAAGAGCAAAATCCTTAAAGACTGCAGAAAATGCTGAATTAGCAGCTACTGCCACAGAACAAGAAGTGACTTTGCTTGCTTCTGCAGAAGAAGCCTTTAACAAAGCGATTGAACTTAAAGGTGATTATGCAGTCGCTCATTATTATTTGGCAGCAACCTATGAGCGCCAAGGAAAGATGAATGATGCAGCAACACGCATGATCGCTTTGTATAATTATCGACCAACGGATATTGGGGTAGGATTTCAACTTGGTCTTTTGCTCTTGCGTATGGAAGAATATGATGCCGCACAACAAGTCCTTGAAAATATTGTTGGTCTCTCTCCAAATTACAGTAATGCTCTTTGGTATCTTTCTGCGTTGTATGAACTTCAAGGGGATCGGGATGCCGCTATTGCCACGATTGAACGTGTGAGTGAGCTTAATCCTGGAAACAGTCTTGTTGAAGCGCGTTTGAATACCTTGAATACAGGAGGAGCCGTTGAAGAAATTCCACAACCAGTTGAGGAAGGGGAAGAAGGGGCAACAGATGTTTCTCAAGGAGAGATTGTTGAAGAAGTAGAATAAAAGAATCAAAAAACCGACTGTTTACACGGTCGGTTTTTGTTATCTTTGTATTTTTTGATTGTTTCGAATGGTGTCTAAGATCAGTTTTTCTGCATCAACAATATGTTTATCCTTGAGAAAAAGTCTTGCTTCCCGACTATTCCCCGTGGGATTGAGTGGAGAAAGAAGTTGCAGAGCATGGTACTCATGATCTGTTTGGATAATAGCACATGCATTTTTTTGAGCGTCTTCGTAAAGGACAATGATGATTTTTGCTTGGGGAGACGTTGAGAGAAGTTCATCAATGACATCTGGGAGATCTTGTTCTTTTGCCCCTGCATGGAGAAAGTCCTGTTGTGAAAGAAGTGTCCAAACCGCATTTATTGATTCATCAGATTTTAGCCGAGCAAGGGCACGACCCCACAAACGAAGGGTTTCCACAGAACGCGTGCGATATAAATGATGGACAATCATATCGCGTCTTGCTCCTTTTGCAATGAGTTTGCTCGCCGTCTGTAAAGTGCGAGCTGTCACATTTTTATGTTTGAAGCTTTTTGTTTTGGCTATCATTCCTGTCAGAAAAGCCGTTGCCACTTCTTCATCAATAAACTCTGCTTCAAATGAATCAATTAAATCGTGACAGACTTCTCCACAGGCACAAGCCGTAAGATCAACGGCGTTGATTTGTCCAAAATGTTCATTAGAAGGGGAGTGATCAATATTGATAATAGGGGTGCGTAGGAAGAATTCCGTATTTTCTAAATAAAGATGTCCACACGCTTCAAGATCATTTGCCCCGATCACGATAATCAGATCATAACGGAATGCAGAAGCAGTTAATTGAATATCCTCTTTACTCCACTGACCTTTCTTTGGGGAAAGATAAACATAAAGCCGATCTTCTTTAAGTTCATAAGAAAGTTCTTCCACAGGGGTTTCTTTTGCATTGAGTTCAATGACAAATTGCTGAAGATTCTCAAGACGATTTTTTATAAGTCCATGGTCTGTCAAAAAAGAAATTTGTTTTGTGGGCGTTTCCTCAACTGCAACAATCTGTGGTTGTTTTTCTAGTTTTTGGAGCACGCGTGCAATTCCTAAGGCACTTCCATATCCATCAGGTCCGGCTCCTTGTGCTACACAAATAAGCGGGGTTTTACTCCGCTTTATAGTTTCAAGAAATTGTTGATGGGTTTGAAGCGCCATGCCAGTGATCATTTATTTTTTCCTCCTCAACAAGCATGGATGTTGATGGGCTACTCTACCGTAGGCAGAAAAAGGCGTCAAGGGATTAAAAAGGGGATAACGAAAAAAGCCCCCGTTTTGGGGCTTTCGTTACATACCAAGACCAAAGATGAGGTAGAGAGATCCAGACCCAATGCCTCCGGCATCTTGATCTGGAACACCGATGGCAAAATCCTCGTAGCCGTCGGTATTTTGATCACCAGCAGGACAAAGCACATATCCGGCCCCATCATTTTGTGCTTCTCCCCACCAGGTGGCATCCGCATCTGTGAGATCCAGAGATCCTTCCAATGAACCATAGAAAAGAGAAACGCTTCCTTGATCCGAGAAAGTGTTATCACGAAGAGGCGTGCCAACAAGGAGATCTTCCTTTTCATCCATATTGATATCAACCATTGTGGCGCTTGTTCCTACGCGATCTGTATCAGAGTTACCGATGATCACGAATGCGGCATCGGTTACAGACGTTTTTTCCAAGAGAGGACTTTCCATGAGATAGAGAGCGCCTTGTTCAGACAAAGTGCCTGTCAAACGTGGGGCTCCAATCAAAAGATCATCATATCCGTCTTCATTGGTATCGTTTGCCGATGCAAGAAAACTGCCCGCCCATTCTCCGGCCGTGGTTCCGTAGATGAAACCATCAGCGTCAGAAAGGGAAACATCACTTTCCACAGGACCCAGGAGGCAATACACCGTTCCAACATTTGTAAAACTCGTATCATGATAGGGGCTGCCAATCAGCAAATCAGTCACCCCATCACCATTAAGATCGGTGGCGATCATTGTGGAACCGGCTCGATCTCCGCTTTGTTCTCCTGTGATTGTGGAATCCGCATCTGCCAAGGACCATGTTCCAAAGACAGGGGGGCCGCGGAACAGATAGATCGCACCTTCGTCTTCGTTATAAACATTCACACGAGGAGCACCGATGAGAATGTCAGGGTTTGTATCTCCATCCAAGGAAGAAGTGAACAATACCGTAGTGCCCGCATAATCGGCCTCTGCAATTCCGGAAAAAATTACTTCCGATGTCTCAAGGGAGGTGGATGTGCTGATGGGCCCGAGCATCAAATATGCACAACCGGCATTTGTCATCACACGGCTGTCACCATAGGAGCCAATCAGGAAGTCGTTGACGCCGTCTCCATTCATATCATTTTGAGTGGCTAGCGCATTTCCGGCATAGCCATAGGTTTGCTCCCCATACAGTTTGATGGGATCAATCAATGTTTCACTTTCCGCGTGAGGTCCATAAAGGATAGAAACGGCTCCCGCATTGGTACCACCAAAATCATCTGAGGTTGATCCGATAAGCAAATCATTCGTACCATTTTCATCAAGATCTCCGGCAAGATATAGAGAGGATCCGAAATTGACAGATGCAGTATTCACCGTAATTTTAACACTATCTGACAGAGAGTTTTCTATCTCATAGATACATTCAAGAGCTTCCTCGTCACAATTGTTATCGATCCAATCATTGCAGATTTCTTCTTCTCCAGGATTGATGTCTGGATCAGCATCATCACAATCCGTGGCATCACGCACATACCCACTTGGCGGTTGGCAGTCATTCACAGAGGTTGAAACATCTCCATATCCATCTTCATCCTCATCTCGATAATAATCATAGTAGTCGCCATCAGTATCCGTTTCTCCATCACAGTCGTTGTCGATCAAATCTCCACAAACTTCAGAGGCATCTGGATTGGTTGTGGTTTGTGCATCATCACAATCCGTGTTGTCTGCTACATATCCTTCTGGTTGATCACAATCATACTGGATGCGATCCGGATTCCCAAAAGTGTCTTGATCCGCATCTCGGTACCAGGTTGTACGATCGATTGCGTCATCATCAATCACTTCATCACAATTATTATCAATCCCATCACATACTTCATCAGCATCAGGATAAATGCTTGGGTTTCCATCATCACAATCACCAGTTTGAGAAGCATAGTTGTCAATAGGATCACATTGTGTGATTCCGCCTGTATTTCCAAATCCATCATGATCATTATCAAGGTACCATGTAAGGATTCCCACAGAAGGATTTGTATCATCACAATCTCTTTCAAAAGAGATTCCATCCCCATCACGATCAATTTCCCCAATCAAAAAGGGGTTCAGAGCGCAGGAAGAAAGAAACAGGAAAGACACAGTGAGAAAATAACACATGGATTCTCCTTTGTTTTTTTGGTCTAGGTTGTAAAGAGCTTGACGCCGTATTCTTGTTGAAAACGGGTGTTTTGTCAAGAAAAGGGCTGAGGATGTTATACCATGCTTATCAGGTTGCAAAAAGGCGATATTTTGCGTAAACTGGCTTTGTTATGAGTAAAAACGAGATGCCAAAGGCTTATGAACCTCAGAATTATGAGGATGCCATTTATTCCGCTTGGGAAGAAAGCGGTTTTTTTAATCCAGATCATTTAGAGGGAGAGCCATTTTCTGTCATGATGCCACCTCCAAATGTGACTGGGGTGCTTCATTTAGGTCATGCACTTGAAAATTCTTTGATGGATATCATGATTCGATATCAACGCATGTGTGGAAAGAAAACACTGTTAGTGCCAGGAACAGATCATGCGGCTGTAGCCACACAAGCACGAGTGGAGAAGAATTTGGTTAAAGAGGGACATCCACATCCACGTGAAGAGTTCGGAAGAGAAAAATTGCTTGAGATGATTCGTGCCTATGCAGAGCAATCAAAAGGAACGATTCTTACGCAGATTCGAAAAATGGGAACAAGTGCAGATTGGTCGCGACTCGCATATACATTTGATGAAGCACGGAGTAAAGCAGTGACAGAAGTGTTTGTAAAAATGTATCAAGACGGATTGATTTATCGAGGACATCGCGTCGTGAATTGGTCTGTTAAAGGTCAATCGACTTGTAGTGATGATGAGCTTGTATATGTTGATCGACCTGCGAAGCTCTATACATTCAAGTATAGTTCAGATTTTCCTTTCACTATTGCCACAACACGTCCTGAAACAAAGTTGGGAGATACTGCTGTGGCGGTTCATCCATCCGATGAAAGGTATCAAAAGTATCTTGGGCAAACATTTGAAGTGAATTTTTGTGGAGTCTCTTTGAAATTGAGAGTGATTGCTGATGAAGGAGTGGATCCACTGTTTGGAACAGGAGCGCTTGGGGTGACTCCTGCACATAGTGGTGTTGACTTTGAAATGTATGAGAAACAAAAAGCTTTGGGGGAGGAGATTGCCTTGATCGAAGTGATTGGAACAGATGGTCATATGACCACACAAACAGGGGAGAGGTATGAAGGATTGTCTGTTGAGGAAGCACGTGAAAAAGTGGTTGCTTGTCTAAAAGAACAGGGATTACTTGTTTCTGAGGAAGAGATTGAACAAAGTGTTGGATCTTCAGATCGTTTTGGAGATGTTGTGGAAGCAATTCCACTAACTCAGTGGTTTGTAGCAGTAAATAAAGAAATTCCTGGGCGTGGAAAAACACTGAAGGAACTCATGAAAGAAGCTGTGACTGTTGGACATCAAGGAGACCCAGAAAAAAAAGTCAGAATTACTCCAGAGCGTTTTGAAAAAAGTTATTATTCCTGGATTGATCATTTGCGTGATTGGTGTATTTCTCGTCAAATTTGGTGGGGACACCGCATTCCAGTTTGGTATCGAGGAGAGGAAGTTTTTTGTGGTAAAGAAAATCCAGAAGGTGATGGTTGGACACAAGATCCAGACACTCTTGATACTTGGTTTAGTTCAGGGCTTTGGACGTTTTCAACTCTTGGGTGGCCGGAACAAACAAATGATTTCCGAACATTTTATCCAACCACTTGGATGCAAATGGGATATGAGATTTTGTTTTTTTGGATGGCACGCATGATTCTCATGTCTACATATGTTCTCGATGAAATTCCTTTTAAGGATGTCTATATTCATGGAATGTTACGTGATAAAGATGGACAGAAATTTTCAAAATCTCTTGGTAATGGAATTGATCCTATTGAAGTTGTGAATAAATATGGAGCAGATGCCTTGCGTTTTAGCCTTATTGCTGGAGTATCCCCTGGAAATGACGCCAAGTTTTATGAAGAAAAAGTGGAAGCAGGACAACATCTTGTGAACAAACTTTGGAATATTTCGCGATTTGTTTTGACTTCTGTAGAGAACGTTCAAGCCGTTGCTTCCGTGAAACCTCAAACCGCTGCAGATCAATGGATTTTGAGTCGATTTTCTGAGGTTGTAGAAAAGATGACTCTAAACATGAAGAATTATGAATTTTCTGCAGCTGGAGAACTTTTACGTGATTTTACGTGGAATGATTTTGCAGATTGGTATTTGGAAATAGCAAAAGGTCAACGTCAAACAGATAAAGAAAAAACTGATGCCATCCTTCTTTTTATCCTTGAACGACTTCTTGTCCTCTGGCATCCATTCATGCCTTTTGTGACTGAAGAAATTTGGAAACAGTTTGAGACAGATACTATGATGATCATTCATCCTTGGGTGACAGATCTTCCATCTGTGGAAGAAGGGGAGAATAAGTTTACGTTCGTGCAGGATTGTATTGTGGCGATTCGCAATCTTCGTGCACAATACAAAGTAGAACCTGCGAAGTTTATCGAAGCAGTTATCGTTCATAAAGACAAAGCGCTATTTTTACGAGAACAAGAGGCATTGATCAAACAACTCGCTCGTATAAACATATTGAAGATAGAAGAAAGTGCAGAGCAACCAGAGGGGTCTGTTTCCACTATTGTAGGTGATGTGAAGATTTTTGTTCCTCTTGCTGGGTTGGTTGATGGAGAAAAAGAAAAAGCAAAATTGGAAAAAGAAAGGCAAGAGGTTGAGCAATACCTTGCTTCCTTAGAACAAAAACTTTCCAATCGTGATTTCCTTTCCAAAGCTCCAGAGCAGGTTGTGGAATCTTTGAAAGAGAAAAAAAAAGAAGCGGAGAAAAAGTTAAACACCATTATTGAACAAATAAATTTTTTGTAAGTCCTTAAATATTTACACGGTATCGTTGATGTATGTTATCTGTCTTACAAGAAGCAAAACAGCAATTTATTAAAGAGCTCAAACAAATACTCGGAAAAGAAGTGAGTGTTTCTATTGAGGATCTTGAAGCTCCTCCAGATCCAAAACTTGGTGATCTTGCATTCCCTTGTTTTTCTCTTGCAAAAGCGCTGAAACGTTCTCCAAATGAGATTGCCATTGAAATTGCTACAAACATTGCCCCACAAGGTTTTATTAAAAAAGCAAAAGCAGATGGACCTTATGTGAACATTTTGTTTAATGATGAGGTTTTCGGACGCTCTTTATTAGAATCTATTCACGAACAAGGAGACGCTTATGGATCTTCTGATATTGGGAAGGGGAATAGTGTGATGGTGGAGTATGCCCAACCAAATACTCATAAAGAAATCCATGTTGGTCATTTGCGTAATTTTCTTGCCGGACAATTGCTCGTGAATGTGCTGCGCGCAAATCATTATGAAGTGATCCCAACCGCTTATATTGGGGATATGGGAATGCATGTGGCAAAGTGTCTTTGGGGAATAAAAACATTTTTTGCAGAGGAAGAGCCAGAGAAAGATGAGCGAGTTGCATTTCTTGGGAAAGTGTATGTGAAAGCCGCCACAGCCGCAGAAGAAAATGAAGAAGTCAAAAAAGAAATGGCAGATCTTTTTCGAGAACTCGACGAATTAAAAGGACCTTATGTTTCTCTTTGGAAAAAAACACGAGGATGGTCACTTGATGTGATAAAGGCGATTTATAAAGAGCTAGGATTGACTATTGATGTTTGGTATTTTGAAAGTGATTTTATTGATGAAGCCAGAAAGATTATTGCAGATCTACAGAAAAAAGGGATTGTTGTGAAGAGTGAAGGAGCTTTAATCGTAGATCTCGAGCAAGAACATTTAGGAGTCAATCTTTTAGTGAAAACCGACGGAGCTCTTCTTTACAATGCCAAAGATATCGCTCTTGCTTTGAGAAAAGAAGAAGACTTTCACCCTATGCGTAGCATAAATGTGATTGATGCACGTCAAACACTTGCACAAAAACAATTGGTTGCGACATTACGAAAAATGGGATTTGAAAAACCTCTTGAGCATCTTTCTTATGAATTTGTCACCACCAAAGAGGGAACGATGGCATCACGAAAAGGGAATGTTATTTTGTACGAAGACCTTCGTGATCAGATGATAGCTCTTGCAAAAGAAGAAACAATGAAGCGACACGAAGAGTGGGGAGAAAAAAAAGTAGAAAAGATCGCGAGAGCTATTGCCTTTTCTGCTATGCGATTTGGAATGCTTAAACAAGATCTTGATAAAAAAATCATTTTCGATTTAGAAGAAGCTCTTTCTTTTGAAGGATTCACGGGCCCCTATTTGCTTTATACTTTTGCACGTATTCAAAGTATCTTGCGTAAAGCAAAGAAAACAACTCCCTTGCGAACAACAATTCATGTTCAGGCACCTGTAGAACATCAACTTCTTGTTGCTATGGCACATTATCCAGAAATTCTCTACTTAGTTGGACAATCTATGAATCTTGCAAGCCTTACACAATATCTTTTTGGGCTTTGTCAGGTTTTTTCTGAGTATTATCATGAGATCCCTGTGCTTACAGAAGAAGGGGAAGTGCTTCAAGAGAGACTTGCCATGGTGGAAGCGGTTTCACAAGTTTTAAAAAATGGTTTTGTTCTTTTGGGGATGGAACCAATTGAGGAAATGTAAAAGGGCTGTTACTATTTAAGATCACTAATATGTTTAATCGAACACAGGAGGAAAAGACAAAAACATCTATGGCATCATTACATCAAGAGACCGTTATTGCTCAAGGCGTCAAAGTCGAGGGTGATTTCGTGAGTCAGGGAAACGTTATTATTGATGGAGAAGTGACCGGTTCAGTAAAAACAAATCAATCACTTCATATTGGGGAAACCGCTATTATTCATGCAAATATTGAGGCTGAAAATGCTGTGATTGCTGGGGAGGTTAAGGGGAATTTACGTGTGGGTGATACCCTTGAGCTTCAATCAAGCTCACAGGTGCTTGGAGACATTGAAACGCAAGTGCTTTCCATTTCTCCTGGAGCAAAGGTAAATGGTCATCTTTCTATGGGAGGAAAAACAACATCCATCTCATCTCAAGAAGAAGAAATTGAAGAATAAAATCGCAAATTGGGTTGCTTGTGTATTACTATATTTACGATAATTTCATTCAAGATAAACGATTTGAGAAAGAAGTGCAGTTGATTGAGAATCGTCTTACAGACCTTGGGATCGCGGGGAAAGTCGCGCGGTTGGCGCTTTTTCGAAATGCTGAAGAAATGATTCGTGATGAAGTACAACGTGGAGTTTCAACTGTTGTTGTGGTTGGGAATGATGAGACAATTCGAAAAGTGTTGGATGTGATTGCAGAAAGCGGACTTGTTTTCGGTCTTATTCCACTTGGTCCTCATAATGACCTTGCACAATTACTCGGGATTCCTTTAGGGGTAGCAGCTTGTGATATTCTTTCTTCTCGTATTATTGAAACAATTGATGTTGGAACAATCAATGGACGAAGATTTATTACTGGTATTTCTATTCCAAATTTTTCTGCAGAAATTTGTTGTGAAGATCGATATCGTGTTTTTCCTGAAGGGGTTGGATCACTTGAAGTGTGGAATCTTTCTTGTGGAATGACCAATGATGTGAATGCCGTTTCCAATCCTTGTGATGGGAAGTTAGAGACAATCATTCGCACGCGCGTGCGAAAAGGGTGGAATGTTTTGCATCGTCGTCGTATTCATGAGAGTGTTTTACCTCTTGAATCGTTTGCCATTCGTAGTGAAACTCCCATCTCTGTTTTTGCAGATGGGGAAGAAATGACAGGAACGCGATTTGATATCGGAGTAGAATCAATGATCCTTCGAGTGATTACAGGGAGAAATCGATTATTTAGTTCTTGATTTTTGAAATAGGGTAGGGTATGATCGGTTTTGTCCTTTTTGAAGAGATAAAAAGGGAGTGAATACAATGATAATGACAGTATCTCTGCGGACGTGGTGGAATTGGTATACACGCTAGCTTGAGGGGCTAGTGCTCGCAAGGGCTTGGAGGTTCGAGTCCTCTCGTCCGCACCAGACAAAAAACTCAGACAACGTCTGGGTTTTTTGTTTGAGAGTTTCAGACGAGAGGCGAGAACCTCCAAATGGTTCGGTGTTATCAAAAATCTCCGAGCTTTTGACTCGGAGATTTTTGGTGGGTGCTAAGGGATTCGAACCCCTGGCCTTCTCGGTGTAAACGAGACGCTCTAACCAACTGAGCTAAGCACCCATACACTTGGCGATATCCTAGCGTATTTTTTAAATTGAAGCAAGATCTTGATTTCTCAATGACCATCATTTGTGAGAAAATATGTTCATTACCACTTTTCTATGAACATTGAACGTTCCAATGAACCACTCAGTAGTTTAACACATGGTTTGGGTTTTTTTCTCTCTGTTGCTGCTCTCGTTTTACTAACAGTTTTTGCGTCTTTACATGGAACGGCTTGGCATATTGTGAGTTATGCACTTTTTGGAACTAGTCTTATATTTCTTTATTTTGCCAGCACGTTATTTCATGCGTCTTCTCATCCCCGCAAAAAAGCCATTCTTCAACGAATCGATCATGCCATGATTTATGTTCTTATTGCCGGAACATATACACCCATCTGTTTGGTTGTTCTTCGAGGAGGATGGGGATGGAGTCTCTTTGGAGTAATTTGGGGATGCGCTTTGCTTGGAATAATTATGAAGTTCTTGAATGTATTGCAACACCTATTATTTTCTACACTTTTATATCTGGTGATGGGATGGTTAGTTCTTGTTGCGATCATTCCACTTCTTCACCATATGGAATGGTTTGCTTTTCTTTGGTTATTAATGGGTGGAATTTTTTATTCGGTTGGGGCGATGTTTTATTTATTTGATCGTTCAAAAATAAAACGACTATTTGGTTTCCATGAAGTGTTTCACCTTTTTGTGATGGCTGGAAGTTTTTGTCATTTTTGGCTTCTTCTTTTTTATATTCTTCCATCTGTTTGAACAAAATCATGTTATAATAAGAACGCTATGAATCCTTTTTTCCGTGTTCTTCTTGGTTTTTTTGTCATGTTTGTTGGTTTTTTGTTTGTTTGGAAAAATGAGAAAACTTTTCGTCTTATTGGTCGCATAGATTTTGCAGAGCGAAAGTTCGGTTATGGTGGCACAAGACTTTTCCTGAAATTAGTTGGAGTTATGATTGTTTTTATCGGAATGTTCATTATGACAAACATTATCTCGGATATTTTAACAAGTTTCGCGAGCATATTTGTTCGCACTTAAGTATGCCTTTATTTCCAACAGGTCGCGCTCTCTTAGATCCAAAGTTTATCTTAGCTCAAGCAGGTCTTACTCTTGATGAAAAGTATGCGGATTTTGGAGCCGGAACTCTTGGGCATTTTGTATTTCCTGCCACGAATATTGTTGGTCCTGGGGGGTATGTTTATGCCGTTGATATTTTGAAAAGCGCCTTGCAAGGAATTGAGAGTCGTGCCAGACTTGAGTTGGTTTCAAATCTCACAACTGTTTGGGGAAATGTTGAAAGGCTTAAGGGGGTGAATATTCCTGAGCATTCACTTGATCTTGTGAGTATGATCAATGTGTCTTCTTTGATAAAATCAGAATCTCTTGTGCTTCAAGAAGCGAAAAGATTGTTAAAACCAAATGGACGATTTCTTGTTGTTGATTGGACACCAGGAAATGAATCAATAGGTCCTGCCTCTCAGAAGCGTTCTGAAAGTGAGGTGGTTCAACCTTTGATTGTACGAGCTGGATTTCGTTTTTTTAAAACTTTCAAAGCCGGACCTTATCATTGGGGAATGGTTTTTCAAAATACTTCTGCCTAGAGTAGATGTTCTTGATAATTTATTTTTTTAATTTTCATATGATGTTATTTTCGATCCCATTGTATCAACCTGGATATTGGCTTACTCTTCAGCCACCTGAAGTAGGAGGAGGATTAGGACATCTCCTTTTCGTTTTTTTTCTTCTTGTTTTTCTGGTTGGAATGACAGCTCGCATTATTGGTCCACAACGCGTGACAGATAAGTACGCAAAAAAAATAGTAAAGAAGATAGGGGCCATGTTAGTGACCATGGGATTATTAGGAGTTTTTCTTTTTTTCTTGAGTTATGAAGATGTTCAGTTGTTTGGAGCTCGCTTCTTGTATCCTATTTGGTTACTCGGTTTTCTTGGTTGGGGCGGGCATCTTTACTGGTTTTTCAAAAAGAAATTACCTCAAACACGTCAGCAACAACAACAGTTACAAACACAACGTAGTTATCTTCCAAGAAAAAAGAAAAAGTAATAGGGTATGGTTGAGGATGCACGAAAACAGTTTGGGAATAAAGGAGAATCTCTTGCTGCTTCGTTTTTGAAAGAGAAAGGAATGAGGATTCTCACACATCAATATCGTTCACCAGTCGGAGAAATAGATCTCATTTGTCTTGATGGAGAGGAACTTGTTTTTGTAGAAGTAAAAACACGAAGTTCTCAGGTGTATGGATTCCCTGAAGAATCCATTACTCCGAAGAAGATTCAACATCTTCTTCATGTTGCACAACACTATCTTCAACAAACTTCCGTAAAACAGTTATCTTGGCGTATTGATGTCATTGCTATTTCCTATTCTAAAGAGTTGTCACCAGAGATTATGCATTTCCCTGCGATTGACATTCCAGAACAACTCTGGTAGTCTCAAGTAGTAAGAACCTGTCGGAAGCGACAGGTTTATTTCTTAAATAATCCCTTATGCCATCACCTATTGAACAAGCGATTCGACAAATTTGTGAAGAGAAAGGTCTTTCTTATGAGTCTGTTCTCGAAGCGATTGAGTCTGCCCTTGCAGCAGCCTATCGAAAAGATTTCGGTGACAAAATGCAAAACATTGAAGCGGAGTTTGATCCTACCAATGGAGCCACTAGAGTTTTTGATGTAAAAACAGTTGTTGAAGATATGGATTTAGAAGAGTTAGAAAAGTATGAAGAAGAACGCAAAACACGAGTTGAAGAACTCGTTGGACGTCTTGAAGAAGCAAGAGAGCGTGGGCAAGATACAGAGGCATTTATGGCAGAGATGGAAGAATTGTCTCCACGATTTAATCCAAAAACAGAAATCATGCTTTCTGATGCAAAAGTATTAAAGTTTGGTTCAGAACCACAGATTGGAGAAATTATTCGTTCAGAGCTTCCAATTATGGAAGAATTTGGTCGCATGGCAGCCATGACTGCAAAGCAAGTCATCACACAAAAACTTCGCGAAGCAGAACGAGAGATTGTATTTAGTGAGTTTAAAGAATTTGAAGGAGACCTCTTGCACGGGACGGTGCAGCGTCGTGAGGGTCGTATTGTACTTGTTGACCTTGGTCGTACGACTGGGGTGATGCGTCAAGAAGATCAAGTACCTACAGAGCGCTATCAATCGGGGGATCGTATTAAAGTCTATGTAAAACAAGTAAGTTTGACTTCAAAAGGTCCAGAAATACTTGTGTCTCGTACAGCAGATGAATTAGTGCAAAAATTGTTTGAAATGGAAATACCAGAAGTTCAAGAGGGAACCGTTGAAATAAAAGCTGTGGCGCGTGAAGCAGGTTCACGATCAAAAGTTGCAGTGTATACAAAAGATGACAATATTGATCCAATTGGTGCTTGTATTGGACAACGAGGATCACGAATTCAAACAATTATTGGTGAACTTGGAGGAGAGAAGATTGATATTGTTGAATGGAGTAAAGATCCTGTGGTTTTTATCACCAATGCCCTTTCTCCAGCCAAAGTTAAAGAAGTCATTATTGAAGAAGATGATCAAGAACAAAATGTTTCCGTTCTTGTGGCAGAAGATCAACTTTCTTTAGCTATTGGAAAAGGCGGACAAAATGTTCGTTTAGCGGCGCGTTTGACAGGATGGAAGATTTCTATTTCTGAAACAGCAGGAGGAGAGGAAGAACAATATAATGGAGAAGAGACTGGAGAAACAGAAGCTGTGTTAGAACAAGTGAAAGAGGAATCTGTCAGTGAGGAGGAACAAGAAAATATTCCTGATGCAGAAATAAATGAAGAACAAAATCAAGATAATGTTTAAGGCGTATGCAACTTTTTCATACATTTCTCTATCAACCACTCTTTAATCTCTTGATTTTTATTTATGATGTCTTGCCAGGAGCAGACATGGGATTTGCGATCATTATTTTGACAATCCTCATCAAACTCGTTCTTTGGCCTCTTGCAAACACTTCTTTGCGTTCACAAAAGGCATTACAAGATATTCAACCAAAGATTGAAGAATTAAAAGAGACTTATAAAGACGATAAAGAAAAGTTGGCAAAAGCCATGATGGAATTATATTCAAAAGAAAAAGTCAATCCTCTTTCTTCTTGTTTTCCTCTTCTAATTCAGCTTCCAATATTGATTACACTCTATCGTGTCTTAATCACAGGATTAAATGCTGAAAGCTTAGTGAACTTGTATTCTTTTGTTCCAAATCCAGAAATCATTCATAATTTTTTTCTTGGTTTTGTCGATCTTACTCAACCAAATATTTATCTTGCTTTGCTCGCAGGAGCCTTTCAATTTTTACAGACACGCATGCTTGTTTCTAATCGTCCAGAAAAGAAGATTAGAAAGAAAGAAGGAGCAAAAGATGAAGACATGCTTGCATCTATGAATAAGTCCATGATGTACTTCATGCCGGTGATTACTGTGGTGATCGGAGCATCTCTTCCGGGTGGATTAACACTTTATTGGTGCACAGTTAATATTTTTTCCGTGATTCAACAACTTATTGTTTTTTCTCGAAAGGAAAAAAAGGAAAAAGAAAATGGGGGAACATCTCTTGAAACAACAAAACAAATTTCTTAAAGAATAAACAGACGAGCCTGGAGCCCGTCTGTTTTGTTTATGTTATGATACAGGGGTATGGAAACCTTGCAAGAAAGCACTGCATTAGAACAAGCTATTTTTTCAACAATTTCCTGGTTTTCTTTGTTTTCTTATCCTGTAACAAGCTTTGAAGTATGGAAATGGTTGTGGAATCCAAAAGAGCAATATTCTCTTATTGAGGTTTCTGACTGTCTTGTTTCAAGTCTTTGGCTTCAAGAGAAAATACAAAGTAAAACAGGTTTATTTGCTTTACGTTCAAATGATCCACTGGAAGTATTACAAAAAGAGCGTCACAGTCGGTTTATTGATGCAAGTCGGAAATATCGTAAGGTACAATCTCTTTTGTGGTTTTTTTCTCTATTTCCCATGGTGCAAGGAATCGCTGCAGTGAATACTCTTTCTTGGTGGCAGACCTCACAGACAAGTGATATTGATCTTCTTGTGATTGTAAAACCAGGAACTCTTTGGATTACTCGGTTTTGTCTTGTTTTCCCTTTTTATCTTTTAAAGAAACGTCCTTCTCAAAAAACCTCAACAAAGAAACAACCTCTTGATCCTTTCTGCTTTAGTTTTTTTCTTTCAGAAGATCATCTTGATTTGCATTTTTTACAGATTCCTGGGGGAGATCCCTATCTTGCCTATTGGATCAAATCTCTTGTCCCTCTTTATGAGAAAGATCAAGTTTTTGATCGTTTTGCCCGTGAAAATGCTTGGACAGGGACTCTTTTTCCTCAAGCAAAAAGGAAAACTCTTCATCAAGGTTTGTCTGCGGTTCTTTTTCGTTCTCTTCCATTTCCTTTTTCTTTTTTTGAAAAAGTCTTTTCTTCTCTCCAAAAAAAACGTCTTCCTGAAGAAATTACACGTATGGCAAATCAAGATACACGTGTCGTGATCTCAGATCAGATGTTGAAGTTTTATGTGAAAGATCGGAGAGAATTTTTTCGTGAAGCATGGAAACAATTGACACATTCTTCTTTTTCTTTATGACATTCACACGACATTCATTTGCCAACACATTAACCTATCTAATTTTGTTTTTATTACCTTGGCAAACACAATGGATTTTTTTTCAAGCCACGTTGAATGGAGAAGTGTGGGAATACGGGAAGCTTTATGTGTCTGTTGTAGAAGTCCTAATCCTTCTCACATTACTTGTTCGCGGAAGACCTCGGTGGCTTTCTGGATCTTGGGGGGTCTTGAGGATGAGCTTTATTTTTCTTGGAACTTGTTTAATTGCAAGCTCAACTGCGTGGTTTTCTCTTGGAGCAACTGTTCATGTAATGCATGTTCTTGTAGCTTTTGCTCTCTTCTCTCTTTTGTGTGATGTGGAGATTCAGACACGTAAAGTTATTATTGCTTTCCTTTTAGGTCTTATTATTCCGTCTTGTTTAGGATGGTATCAGGTGCTTACTGGATTAAGTCCTGCGTTTACTTGGTTTGGTTTGTCTGCACAAGATGCATTACAAGCAGGTGCTTCTGTTGTTGAGACTGGATCAGAACGTCTACTTCGTGCGTATGGAAGTTTTCCTCATCCAAACATTTTTGGAGGATATTTAGCGGTGGGTGTTTTATTGTTAGCTTGGCTTGCCCAGCAAAAACGTTTTTTTTCTTTTGATCAGTTAGCTTTTATTACAACATTTCTTTTTAAACAGTTGAGTTCTTCTTTTTTTGATTTTCAAAAAATTCGTGCATTGTTTTTTTCTTGGTTTGGGAGATTTCTTGGTTTGCGATTAGGTCTTCCTCTTTTTGCACTTTTACTTGCTTCAACCCTTGTGATTACTTTTTCTCGTTCTGCCTGGCTCGGACTTTTTCTTGGGATCGTTGTGATGGGAGGATTTTTTCTTTGGTTCAAGATTCCTTTTCAAAAAAATTTTCGAATCGTTGCAGGATGTATTTTCCTTGCTCTCTTTTGCACAACAGTTTATTTTTGGCCAGCCATTTCTACACGAGTTGAAGCGACTTCACGATTAGAAAATATTTCTTTGGAAGAGCGTGTGAGTGGTTACCAGTTTGTTGATGATGTTGTTTTTTACAATCCCGTGACGGGTGTTGGACCTGAAGGCTACACTGTTGCGCTTTCTGCTGTTATTCCAAATCAAGATGTTTGGTTTTATCAACCTGTACACAACACATTTCTTTTAATTCTCTCTGAACTTGGTTTGATTGGTTTTGTTGCGTTTTTACTTTGGGTAAATAGTATTGATCTTTTAGCTTATCGCAAAGCATGTACTAGAGGGGGAGCGATGAGTATGGCCTTAGGATGTGTTGTTCTTGTTATTGCACTCTTTGATCATTATCCTTGGAGTCAGTGGAGCGGATTAGTCCTTTTGGCATTTGTTTTTGCCATGATGACCCGCTTTTCCCTTGAAGAGAGATAAAAAAGATCTATTTTATAAACGAGCTATCTCTTGACAAGAAGCTGGTTTTTTACGATAATAAAAGCCGTTAGCAGTCTTGTATGGAGAGTGCTAGATACACGAAAGTGTTTTTCTTTGTTTATAATTTATTAACACCAGTATTCTTATGAAACTTCGACCAGTCGGTGATCATATTATTGTGCAAGCAGTCTCTAAGGAAGAAATCTCTCAAGCTGGGATTATTATTCCTGACACCGTCAATAAAGAACGATCAGAAAAAGGAAAGGTTATTGCCGTTGGGCCAGGGAAAGAAGGTGAGAATGGCCATCGTTCTGAAATGACTATCAAAGTTGGAGATCAGGTCTTGTTTAAAAAATATGCTCCAGATGAGATAAAAATTGATGGAGAAGAATATCTTGTCATCCGGATGGATGATGTCATGGCAGTCGTTGAGGAGGAATAATAAACATAAATTGAAAGAGTATGGCAAAACAAATCACTTTTAGCGAAGACACGCGTGCCGCTTTGAAACGCGGTGTTGATCAACTCGCAAATGCGGTGAAAGTCACCCTTGGCCCAAAAGGACGTAATGTGGTGCTTGATCGCGGTTATGGAGCCCCAACAGTGACAAAAGATGGAGTAACAGTTGCAAAAGAAATTGAACTCGAAGACAAGTTTGAAAATCTTGGAGCAGAATTAGTTAAAGAAGTCGCAAGCAAAACCAATGATGTTGCAGGAGATGGAACAACCACCGCAACCATACTTGCACAAGCTCTTGTGGCAGAAGGACTAAGAAATGTCTCTGCAGGAACAAATCCTCAAGCATTGCGTCGTGGAATAGAACAAGGAGTGGATGCAATAGTGGCAAAGATTAAAGAAATTTCTTCTCCCATTGGAGCAGAGGTAGAAAAAGTAGCATCTATTTCAGCGAACGATCCAGAAATTGGTGCTGTGATTGCTCGCGCTATGGAAAAAGTTGGAGAAAGTGGAGTTATTACTGTTGAGGAATCTCAATCTTTTGGCGTGGATGTTGATGTGGTTGAGGGAATGCAGTTTGATAAAGGCTATCTTTCTCACTACATGATTACGAACTCAGAACGCATGGAAGCAGAATACCAGGATGCTTATTTTCTTATCACAGATAAAAAGATCAGTTCTGTTCAAGATATTGTTCCAATTTTAGAAAAAGTTGCGCAATCAGGAAAAAAGGATTTAGTGATTATTTGTGAAGATGTGGATGGAGAAGCTCTTGCAACTTTGGTCGTAAACAAACTTCGAGGGGTCTTTAATACCCTTGCCATCAAAGCTCCTGGTTTTGGAGATCGGAAGAAAGCCATGCTGGAAGATATTGCTGTTTTGACAGGTGGTAAGGTTATTTCCGAAGAGGTTGGATTAAAGTTGGAAACCGTTGAAATAACTGATCTTGGAAAAGCTCGTAAGATCGTTTCTTCAAAGGATCATTCTACAATTGTTGAAGGGGCTGGGGAAAAAGCTGTGATTGATGAGCGCGTGATTCAACTTCGTCAACAACTGAAACAAACAGAATCAGATTTTGAAAAAGAAAAGATTCAGGAACGTATTGCAAAATTGTCTGGTGGTGTAGCTGTGATCAAAGTTGGAGCCGCAACAGAAACAGAAATGAAAGAAAAGAAACATCGTATTGAAGATGCGGTTGCAGCAACCAAAGCCGCGATTGAAGAGGGGATTGTTCCCGGAGGTGGAGTAGCTCTTATTCGTGCCATGTCTGGACTAGACGCACTTGCGTTAGAAGGAGAAGAAAAGATAGCGATTGCCATTTTACGTCGAGCTTTAGAAGAACCACTCCGTATGATTGCACAAAATGCCGGGAAAGATGGGTCTGTGGTTGTGGAAAAAGTAAAAGAAAAAGAAGGTGCTTTTGGCTACAATGCAGCAAAAGATGTGTATGAGGATATGATGGTTGCGGGGATTGTCGATCCAGCTAAAGTGACACGTTGTGCTTTGCAAAACGCCTCTTCTATTGCCATTATGATTATTACCACAGAGGCAGCGATTACAGATATTCCAAAGAAAGAAGAACATGATATGCACGGATCTGGTATGGGCGGAGGCATGGGTGGCATGATGGGAATGTAATAAAGGAAAAAGAATAACCGGTCTAAAAGGCCGGTTTTTCGTTTGTTTTATTGACAAAGCTTAGGGGAATCTTTAAGGTTTCATCACGTTCCTTTCACCCAGGAGGTCAATTCATGATTGTTGTGCAGCGGTTTGATCTGGATTCTGGAATCAAAAGAAATCATGAGCTTTTTGAAAAAGCCAGAGAAGAGGAAAAGCAAGCTCGTCACTATCAGAGGATGAAAGAGACAGAGAAGCGTTTTTGTCCTGGTCAAAGTATGATTTGGTGGATTGCCCTTATTGCTACTATTCTGTTGGATATTATTTTTTTGAGTCTCTTTGTTTATTCCATCGCAACGAAGCAATATTGGTATTGTCCCTGGCCTTTTTTCGTCTTTTTTTTCCTCTTGTTTCTGTTGGGTATGGAATACATGACTCATCGTTCAAACAAGAAACAAGATGAGCAATTAGCAAAATTGCTTTCGGAAGAATCTGTACAGGCTCGACAAGCCATTTTTGACAATGAGGCCTATCGCCTTGCCTGGATGTTGATGCTCCGCAGCATGGTTTTCAATCGAACGCTTGATGAATTGACCCAGACTCAGAAAGAACAGTGGAATGATTGGGCACGTCTTAGACTAACGGAGCGCTATCATGAGATCCTTTGCGAGGTTAAGGCTTGTCCTTTTCTTCGTGCTCCCATTCGTAATCGTGAGCTGACTCCAGCCATTGACCGTCTGCGTCATTACCTTCTGCTTTCTCCAGATGAGTTTGAACAGCTGGTTGGACGATTGTAAACAAGACCGCATATCGGTCTTTTTTTTTATCATTGACACCTTCAAGGGAATTACGTAAGGTTTTTAGGCTCTTTCACAACCCTTCAATTGGAGGTACAAGTGTCTACATCAGCAGAACAGGTTGTTAAAATCGTTCTTCCGGATGCGATCAAAACAGAGGCAGAAGCATTTCAAAAGGCTATGGTTGATGAGTCAGATTTTCAGCGAATGTCTAAGCTTTTGAAAACAATAAAAGAACAAGATCGTGGTGTTTTGAAGGTATTAGCAGTGATTTGCAGTAGTGGAATTCTTTTTATTCTAGCTTCTCTATTGTTTTTTCACTCTGAGCTTGTGATTTATTTTGGAATTATCATTTTTTTTGTTGGTTTTCTTATTCTCTTTATGCAATATTCTTCTGCAATAAGAGAGCTTTGTAGGGAAGAAGTAGCACGTCTTGGCACAGAAGAGGCAAAGGAAAAACGGCAACATGTATTGTCAGGCGAGGGGTATTACCTGGCATGGATTTTGGAAAAAAGGGTTGCTTATCTGAATGATGCCATTCGTGTAGTAGGATCAAATGAATCGGAAAGTTGGAAAACGTGGGTCATGGAAAGACTTGCCCCTTGGCATCAAGAAGTTTCCGATGAAATCAGAGCTCGGATGTTTGTTGGGATGTCTCCTGAAAAAACGTCATTTCCAGATGCCGTTGATCGCTTGAATCATTTTCTCTCCATCCCTCCAAAGGAATTTGAAAAATTGTTGAATGTGGAACGACGTCGTTTCTAAACGTTTATGACCCGGCATGACCGGGTTTTTCTTATACCAGGAAACCCTGCACGTAGACGGCTTCATGAGGAGGTGGTAGCCGCCGGAGTGCGGGGATGAATGGTATCCTGGACACAAAACCGATCGACACAGATCGGTTTTGTGGTAGGTATATTTTCATCCAAACGAACAAGGAGTTTTCTTGTGACGAGTGGAGGGATCTTGAATAACTCAAGATCCCTCGGCTCGACGATAACCTCGCTCGGGATGACAGGGGTATTTGTAACCTCGCTCGGGATGACAGGGGTATTTGTAACCTCGCTCGGGATGACACAAAAATGTTTGGATGAGCCGAAAAAGGAAACCCCGGGCTTTAGCCCGGGGAGGAGGTCGTTAAAAGTAACAAGTAATTGATGAGTGAATGCTTGTTAAAAGGAACTCTTTTTATTGTTGTAAGTTTAGAGGAGAGAAAGGGATAGGGCTGTGAAAGAAAAATAAGCCCTGTTAAGAACAGAGCTTTTTTGTTATCATAGTGATACTTATTTCTAATGTATTTTTATGGAATCCTATTCTCAAGAAAATCCAGCCCCTCAATCTGGAGCGACAAATGATATTGAGGAAAATAAAGTCATTGCTGCAATTGGATATCTTGGCATCTTGTGCCTTATTCCACTTTTGGCAAAAAAGAATAGCGCATTTGCGCAACATCATGGCAAGCAAGGGCTTGTTATTTTAATTGCGTGGATTATTCTTTGGGTCGTGAATGTAATCCCTGTGTTTGGACAGATTGTTTGGGCTCTTGGTTCTATCGGACTTCTGATTCTTGTTCTTTTGGGTATCATCAATGCCCTTAATGGAAATACATGGGAGATGCCAGTGCTTGGACAGTACGCTAAACAAATTAAATTGTAATTTCAGGCTGAATGCCTGTCGTGCGAGATATGAAAGAACTCATCTCACAAATAGAATCCCTGCACGAGCGCACCTCCCGCACCTGGGGGTTGCTTTGACTTAGATGCCGTCAAAATTCATCTCAAGGCTCTTGAGGTAGAAATGGAATCAGCAGATTTCTGGTCAGATCAAGAGCACGCACGTGAAGTTTCAAAGCAAGCTGCGGATTTACGGAGTGAACTTGAAACCTGGGAATCTTTCCTTCAAGAAATCCGTGATCTTAAAGAAATGGCAGAGCTGGCACAAACAGAAGGGGAAGAATCTTTTGCAGAGGAAATTGCACAAAAATTAGAAATATTGGAAAAGCGTTTTACAAAACTTGAGTTTGCAACGCTTTTTTCTGGTCCTTATGATGATAAACCAGCGATTATCGCGATTCATGCAGGATCAGGAGGAACGGATTCTATGGATTGGGCACAAATGCTTTATCGCATGATCGCTCGTTTTGCAGAACAAAGAAATTGGGAGGTGCAGGTCTTGAGTGAATCTTTGGGGGAGGAAGCTGGGATTAAGAGCTTAACACTTCGTGTTTCTGGCCGATATGCTTACGGATATTTGAAATCCGAAGCTGGTGTTCATCGTCTCGTACGTATTTCTCCTTTTGATGCAGAAAAAATGCGCCACACTTCTTTTGCCTTGATCGAAGTGATTCCAGAACTTGATGATCTTGCAGAAATAGAAATTGATCCAAAAGATCTTCGCATTGATACCTATCTTTCAAGTGGGAAGGGCGGACAGAGTGTGAATACCACCTATTCAGCTGTGCGAATTGTTCATATCCCTACAAATATCACAATCACTTGTCAAAATGAACGTTCTCAGCAACAGAATAAAGAAACAGCCATGAAGATTTTGAAATCACGTCTTCATCAGTTACAGGTCGAAGCTCAGCAAAAAGAAAAAGCAGACTTGCGGGGAGAATATCAAAGTGCTGAGTGGGGGAATCAAATTCGTTCCTATGTCCTTCATCCTTACAAAATGGTGAAAGATCATCGAACCGAGTATGAGACTCAAGATGTTCAAGCTGTTTTAGATGGAGATCTTGAACCTTTTATGGAAGCATACTTACGAAAGGAATTAGGGGAGAGTGAAAGGTTCACAAAGGCAAATACTTAAATTTCCGTATTTACTTTTATGCCAAAATATAAAACAGCCTTAGTGACAGGAGGAGCCGGATTTATTGGATCACATGTCGTGGATGCATTGATCCGTCAGCACATCAAAGTGTATGTCATTGATGATCTTTCTCGGGGTTTGCAGAAAAATGTGAATCCTAATGCGCATTTTGTGAAAATGTCCATCACAAGTTCTCAACTTCCTGCTTTGTTAAAGCGCATGAAGCCAGACATTATATTTCATCTTGCCGCACAAATTGATGTTCAAAAAGCCATTAAAAATCCTTCAGAGGATGCTCTTGTGAATATTGTTGGCACCTTGAAGTTGGCAAATGAAGCCGTAGAAGTTGGGGTGAAAAAATTTGTTTTTTCTTCCACTGGTGGAGCAATGTATTCCGATCATGGTCGACCTCCTTATGATGAAAGTTGTCCAGCCACACCCGTTTCTCCTTATGGAATTGCAAAGCGATCCGCTGAAATGTATTTGGCCTTTCTTCAAGAAATGTCCGGAATGTCTTCTGTTGTTTTGCGTTATGCCAATGTGTATGGTCCACGCCAACGATCTGATGGAGAAGCCGGAGTGATTGCGATTTTTGGGGGATGCCTTCTTTCTGGAAAACAAGCTGTGATCAATGGAGATGGAAAGCAGACACGTGATTATGTGTATGTAGAGGATGTGGTTCGTGCAAATCTTCTTGCCATGAATAAAGCCGTGACAGGAATTTTTAATATTGGGACAGGGAAACAAGCGAGTGTTAACACGCTTTTTCGAAAATTACGAAAAATGGCAAAATCAAAAATGGTAGAACGCCATGCTCCTGCGTGCTCAGGAGAGATTCTTCGCACCGCGTTACAGTGTAAAAAAGCAAAAAAGGAATTAGGGTGGTCTCCTCGTACAACTCTTGATGAAGGACTTGTCAAAACCATGAAGTGGCTTATGAAAAAGAGCTAATGTGAAAACTCTTTCCGTTTCAATACAAAAAGAAGCTATAAGTACTCTTCGGCAAGGAGGGGTTATTATTTATCCCACAGAAACCGCGTATGGACTTGGAGCAGATGCAAAAAATTTACACGCGGTCGAGAAGATTTTTGTTTTAAAAGGTCGTGCAACAAAAAAAACCTTTCCGCTTATTGTGGCTGATCTTAAAATGGCGCAACAGTATGCAGAGATTCCTACACTTTTGTTGCAGATCGCACATCGTTATTGGCCTGGGCCTCTTACTATCGTGGCTCCAGTCAAAAAAAAGACAGGGCTCGCAGAGTCTGTTATTCAAAAGGATGGAACTGTTGCTTTGCGCGTTTCTTCTTGTGGAATTGCTCGAACACTTTCTTACGCTATCCAAGCACCACTTATTGCTACCTCAGCGAACTATTCAGGAGACGCCCCCAGTTATTCTGTTCGTGCCGTGAAAAATAGTTTAAAAAGAAGCCCATTACAACCGGAGATGTTTTTAGACGTTGGAGCACTGACAAAACGGTGTCCTTCCACCATTATTTCAGAAAAAGAAGGAAAGATTGTTCTTCTTCGCAGGGGAACTATTTCTATTCCGAAAATATATGTTGCCTAAAGCGAAAAAATCTTTCAGCCAAAATTTTCTCACAAACCGTGGAGTGTTGGAGAAAATTGTTGAAGTTGCGGAGATTAAAAAAGGGGAGAGGGTGCTAGAGATTGGACCTGGGACAGGAGTTTTGACCAAGGCTTTAGTTCAAGCAGGTGCACAGGTGATCGCTGTAGAACTTGATGAAGATCTTATTCCCATTTTGCAAGAACAATTTGGTGAGCAAATCTGCTTGGTGCAAGGCGATATTCTTACACTGTTTGAAAAAAACGTTCAGGAAGTTGCCTTTACAAGTGTGCAGGGAACAGAAGGTATACTAAAAGATCAAAAGTTCAAACTGATCGCGAATATACCCTATGCCATTACTTCAGCGATTTTAGAACAATTTTTTACAAAAGCTCCACATCCCACTCGGATGATAGTGATGGTCCAAAGAGAAGTGGCAGATCGATTGTTGGCTATTCCTCCAAAAATGAGCTTGCTTTCTGTTGTGTGCCAGCTTTATGCAAAAGGGAAAAAGGTGATGAATGTTTCTCGAGGATCTTTTCAACCTATGCCAAAAGTAGATTCAGCCGTGGTGCAATTTGATCTTTATCCTCTTTTGGATGGAGAAGATCGTGAAGCCATTATTCAACTTGCAAAACAAGGGTTTTCTTCAAAACGAAAGCAGTTACAAAAAAATCTTTCTGCTACGGGAAAGTTTTCTTCGCAGACTGTCAAAGAGTGTTTAGAAAAGTTAGGACTCGATCAACGTGTGCGTGCAGAAAATTTAACAATCCCGCAATGGATTGCATTGAAGCAATTATTGTCTCGTACGTAATGTCTCGTACGTAACCCGGTTACGTACCGCCTAACCCGGTTACGTACCGTCTCGTACGTTATTGTCTCGTACGTAACCCGGTTACGTACCGCCTAACCCGGTTACGTACGGAAGAAAGAAAAAAGTTATCCATAACATCCTGTCTTGACGACAGGATTTTTGATATACTTTGTAAAGAAAATATGGCACAGCGTCTTCCAAGCAAATCGCCACGCACCAGCCTTTCCACTGAGCAAAAGGTTGCTTTTTTGCTTTTGGTTTTTCTTGGGGTCGGAGGAATTGTTTTAGGGTTCCGTTCTTTTGGAACAAATCTTTCACGCCCTTTCGATTTACAAATAGCAGAAAATGCAGGCAATCCATTTCTCACTTCTTCTCAAGAAGAAGAACAAGCAAAACAAGCGCAAAAAGAAAAAGATACAGACAGTGATGGGCTTAATGATTATGATGAACTTTATGTTTTCAAGACAAGCCCTTATTTAAGTGATACAGATTCAGATGGTTTTGATGATTACACAGAAGTTTATTCAAATAATGATCCGAATTGTCCTTTAGGAGCTGATTGCACAAGTCTTGCTCTTGATGTTGAAGCAGTAGAAGACACAACTACCGTTGATAGCCTTTTGGGAGTTTTTTCTGAAGGAGATACAGCTTTGCAAGACCTTTCAACTATTTCAGTCGGGGGAGAGACAGGGGGAGAGACAGATATAGATATAAGTGTAGGTACAGGCGAAGTTGATCTCACCACAGAAGAAGGAGTCCTCACTTATTTTCAATCTTTAAGTTTAGAAGAGGTTCGCGCTTTACTCATTGAAGCAGGGATGTCTCAAGAACAACTCGATCAAATCAGTGACGAGCTTCTTCAAGAACTTTTTCAAGAAGCCTTAACACAAACTTCGTCAGAGATTGTGACAGAATAATTTTTTCTATGTTTAGAAATAAGAGACAAAAAAAAGCATGGATGAGTAGTAGTCTGTTGATTCTTTTTGTTTTTATTCTTTTTGGTTCAGGTCTCTTCGTCCCAATCCATTCTCTTTTTGCAACAGTTGGACCGCGATCAAATGGGAGTACTGTTGCAGGAACAACAAGTAAGGCTTGGACTTACACAGAGCTTGCTGCAGAAGGTGTTTCTACAGTAGTGCCAGGGGCCTATTCTAATCCACAAGCAGGAGTAGCAGATGCTCTTGAAACCGCAAGCGACAGTATTTTTACTCCAGCCATGCAAGTAGCAGTGGTGAATGCAGGACTTGATTTGATTACTTATGTTTTAGACAGGCTTGCTTATGCAGGAGCAATGGCGATTGCTTCTGCAGGAGAAGGGCAGTCTGCACTTATTTTTAAAGAAGCGGCATGGGACAGTTGGCAAGAGTTTGGGCTTGATGTTGCCGGAGAAGCTATTGGAAGTTTAAGTGAGCTCATGGACAGTGCTCTTGATATTCAATTCAATCTGTGTGCTCCCTCTGATCCTTTGTTAAAAATGGCTTTTCAATTAAGCCTTCGACAAGCCTACATTCCTCAAGAGCCAAAATGCGATTTTCGTGATATTCAGAAAAATTGGGGTTCTTTTATTTCTTCAGCTGTTTCAACCATAACTGATGATGAAAAACGCAATGAGACGGTTATGAAAGCATTCACGGATGGACTCCGACCAGGAAAGAATGAGCTTAGTGCTTCCATTATGCTTAATGTAAAGATTCATGAAGAAGTTTTACAAAAGAAAACAACAGAGTTTGAAGAAATGCTCGCTTCAGATGGGTATAAAGATAAAGTGAACTTTATTACAGGAACTATTGAAACTCCAAGTAGTTTGCTTCAGAGAAATTTTGAAGATGCGGTTCAAGACAAAAAAGAAAAGAGCATTGATTATTCCATGAATGCTCTTATTTTCAATAAAGAGATTGGAATAGATTTACTTTTTCACGTGGCAAGCATCTTTACGAACACGTTGCTTTCCACTCTTATGAATCGCATTTACACAGGACTTTTCCTTGAAGTTGATTCCTCAGATTTTGATCCTTTTGATATTGAGACTCTTGCGAGCCATTCAGGAAAAGAAGCTGCAGAAGCCCGTTTTTCAGATCTTGTGTCTACTACTCCTATTTCTGTTTCTGACTACAATGTTTTAAGTGAATTTTTGATTTGTCCTTCGGGCAATCTTTTAGGCAGGAATGTGAACAACTGTGTGATGGATGGAAATTTTTCCGCAGCCATTATGCGTTCCACCACAGATTCTGCCTTGACCGTGCAAGAAGCGATTGATCAAGGTTTACTCAATGGAAATTGGCCACTTATTTCTTCTGAAGATTTTGCAAGAAATCAGGATCCATATTGTTATACTTACGGATATTGTTATGGGAATCTTGTTAAAATGCGTAAGGCACGTGTGATTTCAGTTGGATGGGAAATGGCCGCGCTTCGTAATAGTGTTTCCAATCCTGCCACTCTTCAAGAAATTATTGATGGGTTTGATGATTGTACAGATGATGGAGAAATTGATGCAGATACACACAAATGGTGTCATCTAATTGATCCAAATTGGGTCTTGAAGTACCCAGAGTCACAGTGTCGGGCAATGGTCAATGGAGAGATTCTTTCTTCTTCCATGTCTGGTGTGCGACAAAGCAATTGTGCAGATACTTTAAGTTGTATAAGTGAAAATGATGATGGGCAATGTGATGGGGGATTTGGGTATTGTGTGCGCGAGAAAAATGTTTGGCGTTTCCGCGGAGATGAGTGTCCAGAAGAATATGCCACCTGTCTTTCTTTTGAAAATACCTATTCTGGAGAAAATGCGAGTTATTTGTTGAACACGGTTGATTATGGAGATTGTACAGCCAGTGATGCTGGATGTAGATGGTATCGTACGAATAAGTACTATGACGATGGAGGGACCGTTGACGACACTTCTGATGATTCTTATGAATGGCTTGCAACAGGAGATGATTATGTTGTAGAAGATCGCGATGCGTTTATTCAGTATAGTTCTGCGCTTTCTGGGTTTGGTGGGCGTAGTGATTATGCCGTTTCTTATACCTCTGACTCCGGAGCCTCTTATAGTTATCAATCTTATACCTACGAAGATCGTCAGTATTTTACTCACGAAGTAACAGAATGTGCGGAACAGTATGCTGGTTGTACAGAATTGTATGAAATTGAAGATGATCTTGTCTTGAATATTGTTCAAAATCCAAGTTTTGAAGATGATGAAGATGATGATGGAGTGCCAGACAGTTGGTCAATATCTGGACCTTCTTCTGATTTTGAGTATGAAGAAGATATCGGAATCTATTTTTATGGGTCTGATGCCATTAAACTAAGTGACCCTAGTACCTCTTTGGTACAAAAAGGTTTGCGCCTTGCTCCAAATTCTTTTTATACATGGAGTTTTTATGCGAAGTCTGTAAGTAGGATCATGGACATTAGTTCTTCAATGAGTTTTTTGAACGAGGAAGGAAACATCGTTGATTTATCAGGAACCTCTTATCTTGGAGATTGTGTGCGGAGAGGAGGAAATACTTATTTGATCAGTGAAACGATAGGAGATACTGCTTGGGACCGATTTTCTTGTACGTTTACGACCATGGATGAACCATTGGAAGCAAGCATAACATTGAATGTTGATGCAAATGTTTATTTGGACGCTATTCAACTAGAAGTGGGAGAAGAGGCTTCCATGTTTACGACGGAGTATAACGATTCGTCACTTTTGAGTCACTATCTTTTAGTGGCTCCAGACTATCTTGGATGTTCAGGAGATGCTTCTGATCCTGCAGAATGTGATAACTACACGCAGGTGTGTTCATCCACAGAAGTTGGATGTCGTTTATATACTCCTGTAGATGGAGATCCTTCTGTTCCTGCCACCATTTCTTCCATTGATGAGTGCCCAAGCGAATGTTCTGGATACACCACTTATAAACAAGAAGCCACTGCATATGATAGTGAAGAATTCCCGCTTTATTTCATTGCAGATCGTGCCACCTCTTGTTCTGCTCAATATGTGGGATGTGATGGATTTACGAACTTAGACTCCATTGCTCAAGGAGGGGAAGGCTCAGAGTATTATTCCTATTTGCGTCCTTGTTTAACCGATGGCATGGCAGACGGAAGTAGTACAAAGACTTCTTCTACATTCTTTACTTGGGAAGGATCAGATACTGAAGGCTATCAACTCATGACATGGCAACTTCTTGAATCTAATGCAAATAGTTCTGCAAGTATTACGTATGAGCAAGATGAAGATGATGACGGAACGTATGATGTCAGTTCTGATGATTATGCGGTCTACGCACCTTGCACACAATGGCAAGTGACTTCAGAAGATACTATTGTTTGTAATGATTCCTCCGCTCATTTAGGAGAATTGGAAATAGATGATACCTGTAATGAACATAATGATATTTTTGATAATCCAGATTGCCGAGAGTTTTATGACACGCAAGGGAATGTCCACTATCGCCTTTGGAGCGAGACCATTTCCGTTGATAATGAATGTCATCCTTATCGTAAAAATGTTTCTGAGGAGCAAGATTGTGAAGATTCTGGCGGATATTGGGCAAGTGCTGGAGTTTGTCGTTATTTTGGCTTAATAAATGAAAGCCTTGAATGTCCTGCAAGTTCTGATGGATGTCGTGAATATACGGGTGGAGCAGGACGCAATGCCACCACGGTTTTTTCTGATACGTTTGAAGATGGAGATGTGGTTGGATATCTCGTTAGTAATGCTTCTATCACTTTAAGCAATGAATCCGTTGCCACAGACGGACATTCTCTTGGAGCTACCATGACAGGAGCAAGTAGTTCAGGAATTGTAGAAACCACGCAAGCCTATTTAGATTCAACAAACACTTCTGTTGTTTTTGACGGAGATGACACAGCTGTGACCTGTACGGCTTTAGGTCATACCCTTGCAGATGATGAATGCCAAATTGATGCGGATAGTGATGGAGCCATTGATTGCACGATTGAAGAAGGGGATAACAGTTGTGGAACATTAGACGATCAACTTGTTGTAGGAAAAACGTATGTTTTGAGTTTTTGGGCAAAAGGAAGTGGAAATATGACGGTTGCGTTTGTGGAAGAAGGTGGAACCGGGGATGAGCATGATTTTGTTAGCCCAACAACAAGCGTACTTGAAAGCATTTCTTTAAGTGGAAGCTGGCAGCTCTATGAGCTTGGTCCACTTGATACAACGAGTTTCGATGCCTTTGATGATACAGCTATTATTGAATGGTCCTCTCCTGCAGGAGAATTATTCTTCCTTGATAATATTCAGCTTAAACAAGTTGAAGAGAACATCACCATTATTAAAGATTCTTGGGTTGTTCCATCCACGTGTGATGCCACATCTGAAGGAACGCTTTCTGATCAATACTATCTTGGTTGTGAAGAATATGCTGATGATCTTGGAGAAACAGTTTATCTGTATCAATTTACTCGTCTTTGTTCTGAAGATGCTGTGGGATGTAAGGCATTCTATGATACACAAAACACAGATACCGCCTTGGCAAATGTGTACAATGCGCGCTGTCTTGCACATGCAACCGACGATCCAACAACCCCTTCTGCGGTTGGAGGGGTCACAACTTGTGAAGTGGATGGAATGGAATATTGCACGATTTTAACAGGTCAAACCTATTGTCTTTTCGATCTTGAACAAGCGCTTCCTGTGGAATTGCCAAGCGATTCAAACTTTAGTGTGGTGCTTGGTCCTGAAGTTGTTGTGGTTCCAAATGATCTTCCGGTTTATCTTATTGATAACGAAGGAACAACATGCAGTGCAGATTTGAAAGGTTGTCAGGAATTTGGAAATCCAACCTTTTCACAAGATCACTCAGAAGTGACAGAGTTTGAGTCTGTCTATTTTATCAATCTTCCTGATCAATATGAGGACATTCTTTGTGATCACGATGCTCTATTCTGTGAAGAATGGACGAGTACTCAGGATGGAAACTTTTATTTCAAAGATCCAGAAGATCAAACCTGTTCTTATGAAACCGGTGTCACATTGAACAATGTGAAGTATTTTGGTTGGTTTAGAAAAGACACGGATGAGCCTTGTTATTGGACAGATGTGAATGGAAATGGAACGTTTGAAGCTGGAACAGATACTTCTGATTATGTTATTTCTGGAGAGGAAATGGGTATTTGGCGTAATGGTGACACAGCTTTTGATGGATGGGTAGGAGCTTGTAGCCAAGCCTATGATCTTTGTAGCGAGTTTATTGATCCAACTGATATTGCCGCAGGAATCTATGAAGATGGCATGTCTTACTATTATGTCAACAATGATTTATTAAGTGAGGATACCTTACTTGATTCCCAGCGTTGTGAAGGTCGTGTGAGTCAAAAGGAAGGTTGTGTGCTTTTCAATAACACCACAGAATCAGAACTGAACTACAATGCTTCCGCCAGTTATATTGCCTCTGTGCATGCAGATTTATTGTTTGGAGATGAGGCGAACTCTTTTGAAGATCCTATCAATTGTGATTTAAGTGGAGGGGGATTGATTACGACTCCAGAAGGGGAGGTGGTTGATTTGTGTAATCAACGCTGTCTTTATAATTTCAACCAAGGTACAACGGATTACATTTTGTCTCCCATGGCAGAGGATGCTTCTTACTATCCTCATTACGGATTTACGCAATATAAAGCATTTTTTGAACGCTCTTGCTATCAAGATAGCGATTGTCCTGCCATTGAAACTTCTCAAGGGGAATTGCTTTCTGGAACCTGTGAAGAGGCGGTTTATCAAGGAACCATCACTTTTCCTTCACCAACCTATCCTCTTATCAATGACACCAATACAATTTTGAAAGTCAATCGTGATCGTGAATGTGCAGCGTGGCTTTCTTGTTCCAGTTCCATGACAAGTTGGAGCGATCAAAATGGTCTTTATCAGACTATTTGTGATGAAGTTTCTTTGTGTTCAGAATTTTCAACAACTGGAGATTCCACGATTTGTACGAATTATTTAGACACAAATCCAGATGTGTTGACCGCAGCACTCTATGCTTCTCGTGATGTCAGCTGGCAAGGATGGGAATATTCTGGGTACGCCATTCCACAACAATTACCTATTGAACATTATGAACAAAACAACATTGCCTTTGGGAAATACTGTTTAGATTCAGAAGGAATCACCATTCTTATTGACGATGATGGGATTGATAGCCCTGTCTCTTGTGAAAGCACTGATGACTGTTTAGATCTTTGGACAACAGAAGACGCGCTTGTGAATGGTTCTTGTGTTTCTGTGGATGCGGATTATCGTCTTTCTTATTCTGCAGGCTCTTGCGACACAGAAACTGTTGGAGAAGGAGGAACCTGTTATGTTGGTTTTTGTGAAAATAGTGGAGAGGCTTGTGTAGATTCAGATGGATGTGCTACGGGTGAGGATTGTGTCGTTGGTTACTGTCAGGTGATTTCTGCCGTAGATTGTACAAAAGATGCTGATTGTTCTGGTACGACTCTTGTTTGTGATCCTTTCCAAGGAGTGTGTGTAGATCAACTTACTCCTAATACTAATACCTGTGTGACACAAGCTGATTGTGCTTCAAGCGCAACCTGTACTCTTTCAAGCAATGCTTTTATTGGTTCTTGTTATAATGATGCCTGTTTAACAGATATTCGCGATACAGATGATAATGGTCAGCCAGATCCATTAGAGGTAGAAGACGCACGTGCAAGCGAGTGTCGTGGGTATCCAGAAGCAGAATCTCCATTTCCAGCCACAAAGTTGGTGCAATACTGGCAATACTATTTAGGGTCTGGATTTGATACAGCAACAGAAGTTCAAGGGGCAGGTGATCAGCCTTATACATTGGCGTATGGATTTCAAAATGTAAAAACCTGCGCGCCAGTTGAAGAAGAAGGCGTCTATTCTTCCACAGACGAATGTCTCTGTAACTATCAAAAAGCAGAATATGGAGATGGGGCTGGATTCCGTTATTATCCAATCGATTACACGGGTGATATGCTCGAAGGTGTTTGTGTGGGGGGAGCTTTTGCAGGAAGAGCTTGTGAAACAGATTCTGAATGTTCCTCTGATGGCTCTTATTCTGGCGGAACCTGTATGATACAGACGCGTTTAGATTCTGTGTATGGATGGAATGGGTATTGTTTAGAAAAAGATACCTCTATTCAGCTTTACAACAGTCCCGCAGAGGAAGATCAAGCCTGTTTAACATGGCTTCCTGTGGATCAACTCGAAGGATCAACTGATTTGTACGGCAAGTATACCGAGGCAGGATATGATGGTGGGGAAACGTATTTCTGCGCAGAAACCGATGGATATTATGATATTGGTGTGTCTTCTATGGCTTGCGCGGAGTTTGTCGGAGCCGGATGTAACACTTTTTCTAGTGGTTTGGACTGGAATGAATTTACTGAAGCAATGGTTACTGACCACTCGTCTGAACATCAGTGTATTGGAAATGTTTATTGTCCAGAAGGATTTTTTGCCGTCATGACTGGGTGTCGTGATTATGGTTATACACCTTCAGATATAGCTGCGCCGACTGAGGAAGATGAATATTGTGATAAAGATTATGGCGGTGGAGAAGATAGTGATACAGATTGTGCCTTTTTCTGTGTTCCAGAAAATTCTTATACGGAAGAAGCTGATTATTGTGATCCTCCTGGAGAAGGAATAGGGACTCCAAGCGAATGGGATGAAGCTGGAAAAGATGTCTATACTCCTCCTGATGACTATGAGAGTTATTATGTTGCGGGTGTATATCGTTCTGTATTTCCAGACCCTGATCTTGAACGACCTGAATTTGATCTTTACATGATCCATCCTGATTATTTCGAAGAAGCCTATGCTTATTATGAAGGCTGTACGGCAAAAGGAATCTCTTATGACGTTGTAAGAAGTGACTATATCACTCCTTGGGCGGGATTTAGCGAAATGGTTGATGATTTACCAAACCCCGCAGATCTTGATGAATATGGGTATTATAATTTGACATTCAATTTCAATTCTTATGGTGCATGTGAAGTTCTTCAAAGCGTGTCAGGATCAGAACCAGGGGACAATACGGCTTGGACAGATAGGGTCTGGCAATATGCGAACTATTTGATCGATACCACAGAAGCAAATTTACAACTTGCGTATAGTGCCATTCCAGGATTTTTTGGAAAGTCAGCAGAGTATTCCGTGTTTAATGAAGACGATGCTTATCCAATGGAAATGCTTATGTGTAAAGACACAGGGACATCAGATTTAGGAACATTTTCCGCAGAGATTCCTTCTGCCGATGGTTCTTGTGTAAGCGCAACAGCTTCGCTTTCGGATGATTATTATGGTAGAGCCTATCAAGACTTTTATTTAGATGAATATGGTCAGCCAGGAACACATTCTAGCGGTTCAACTTCTGAAGAAAAAATTCAACAACTTTTTGCTAAAGCTATTGGAGGAAGATATGCGTTTAGTTCATCAGAGGGAGCAGAAAGTTTAGGAGCCTATAGTATTTTTGATAGGAGTACCACATTTTATTGGGACATTACGGCAACAGGTGATGCAAATAAGGCTCCGAGTGCGCCGATTGTACGATCTGTGGAAAATTGCCAAGGTTCCCGTTGTGAAGAAGGAGAGGATGGCACTTTTTCCGTGAATGATCAGAGTAGTGGAGATATCTCCACAGGAAATGGACAATTACACGCAAGCGTACGCTTCTTTGTGGAAGCAGATGCTGATCAAATGCCTATTAAGAACATAATCGTGGATTGGGGAGATGAGGATGATGCGCTTGGCGCAAGTGATTGGCCTTCAAGTAGTCGTTCTGGTTCTACTTCAAGCGATAATTTTTACAAGAATCATCGTGGACTTTCGAGCTTTACGGACGGGCTTGAGTATTGTACAAGTAATGCGAGTCAAGCAGATGATTGGGGTGAATACACAAGCGCTTGTGACACCAGTTATCTCAACTTCACGAACGATTATGTGTGCAACACCTCTATTCTTTCAAACCTGGAGGCTCTTGGCAGAACGTGTTTAAGAGACGCAGATGGTAAACTCAACATGTCACCGTGTATTGAAGATGGTGCTTGTGTGTTCCAGCCTCGTGTACTTGTAAAGGATAATTGGGGTTGGTGTACGGGAGAGTGCGATGGGGAGTATGGATGCTATGATGGGTATGATTCAACGGGAGTGAATGAATGTGATTGGGATGAATGTCCGGGAGGTCGTTGTCAGTCTCCGACAGCTGACCCATGGATTTATTATGATGGAACGATCAGTATAGAACCGTAATATTTATCAACCAAAAACAGATGGTTATGCGCCATCTGTTTTTGGTTGATAAAAACGATCATTTCTCCATCGATAGGGATTATCAAGAATGTATTGTTTAATGCGCAATAAATCATTTTCATTTCGAATGACATGATCATAATAACGATATTGCCACAAGTGATTTTCGTATGGTTGCCATTGATTTTTTTTTACATAATTACCATAGGTATTTACAACAATAGATTTAAACCAACCCACAATATCTCCCAAAGCAGGACGTAGGGCCGGCCCCCTGTGGCCGGCCGGCACCATGTCGTATTGCGGTACCGGCACCACGTCGTATTGCGATGCCGATGTAATGGCGCATTGCGGTACCGGTACCACGTTGCATTGCGGTACCGGCAACCCACAGGGGGGTTGCTCTACGTTTTTGATGTGAATGATTCCGTGAATATGATTTGGCATGATAATAAACGAATCCAAATCAATATTTGGAAATGTTTTTGGTATTTCATTCCACCAATGTTGTGTCATACGACCGACATCATTCAAAATTATTTTTTGTCCAAGGACATTTCCAAACAAATGTTTCCAATTATGAACACATAATGTAACGAAATAAGATCCATAATTAGAATAATTCCAATAGGGTAATCGTAAAGGTTTTCTTTTAATATATGATATCAACATAAAACCCCGTTCATGAATGAATGGGGTTTGTCTCTATTTAATACACCAATTTTTTGTGTAATTGTCAACGTAGCGTTCTCTTTCATGTCAAATGCGACATAGCGAATTCATTAGGTGTTTTCATGTTTAATGAAAGGTGTGGACGTTCATAAAGATAGTATTTCATGTAGATATCAAGCTTTTTCTGAAGTTCTGGGATT
>Ga0209417_1001430_pt1 | contig 43691 bp, 66 predicted proteins | sample RifGroF2_FD_184002 | JGI IMG/M metagenome (GOLD analysis project Ga0209417, IMG submission 184002) | Groundwater microbial communities from Rifle, Colorado, USA - Groundwater F2 (SPAdes) (version 2) | ecosystem: Environmental > Aquatic > Deep subsurface > Groundwater | place: Rifle, Colorado...
CACTTTTCCTTGTACAACCAAAATTGGAGCAATTTCGACCTTGCCACCCAGACCACATAAACCATGCCGTAAAGCAGGCTGTAACGCACTCCAGCAGAACGCAAACGGCTATTGTGATGACCACCAAACTCTCGCGGCAGAGCAGGAAGAAAAGCGGTTGTCGGCTCGTCGGAGGTCTTGTGATGAAAAACGCGGCAATTCAGCGCAGCGGGGTTATGGGGAGAAGTGGCGGAAAGAGCGAGAGGCGTATCTGAAGGAAAACCCGCTATGCGTGGATTGCTTGAAGCGCGGTCAGTATATCCCGGCGACCGTGGTTGACCATATTATCCCTCACCGGATGGATATGAAACTGTTTTGGCGCAGAAGCAACTGGCAGGCGCTTTGTTCCGATGATCACAATGCAAAAACTCGGAGGGGTGAATAAATGGCAGCAGGAAGGAAGAAATTGCCCGACAAAATGAAGGTAGTAAAAGGGACGTTCAGAAAAGGCCGGTCAGTGCCGACCGCCGACCGCCAGTCTTCAAGTTCAATGGTTGCCCCTTCGTGGCTACCTGAAGACTGTCTGCCGTACTTTGAGCGACTTCGTGAACTTGTGGCCCTGGTTGGGCTTGATTCAGATACTTACTCGATTCTCCTGGCTCAGACCGCCATGCGATTGGCAGAGATTGATGCTTGCAATCAGGATATTGCTATAAATGGCCGGGTAAGCCGCGGCAAATCGTTTGCCAGAACCAATCCGGCGGTAACGCAACTCAACGAGGCAACGCGGCACCTGCAAAGCCTGCTTGCTGAGTTTGGCCTTACTCCGTCGAGTATCGGCAAGATGCCTGTTAAGAAAAAAGAGGCCGAAAAACAACAAGGATTTGGGGGGTTATAATGTCTTTTTTTGATGAAGAAGCAGATTTGTATGTCTGTGAGTGCGGCGAAGACACATTCACGATAGTGAACAATATAATTAGGTGTGGTCGATGTAAAAAAGAGTTTTCCCTGACGCCGAAAACCGTTGAAGAGCGCAAGGAATTACTGCGCGACTATAGTTTTTTGCCGACGAGCAGAATTTGAATCGAGAAATCAAAAAGCGCAGAACGCACCCGCACACCCGCCGAGCGATCAAATACGCAAATGACGTGGTGTCGGGGAAAATCCCCGCCTGCCGGTATACCATTCTCAGTTGCCAGCGCTTTCTTGATGACCTTGAACGTAAAGACTTCCCGTACCACCTGAACCGCAATAGGGCTGAACGGTTTTGCGAGTTCATAGAAATGATGCCGCACGTAAAGGGCAAATGGGCCGGCACACAGTTAAAGATTGAGCCTTGGCAGTCATTTATAATCGTGAATTTGTACGGTTGGGAGGACGCGAACAACTTGCGGCGTTTCCGCAGGGCTCTTGTTTTTGTTCCGAGGAAGCAGGGAAAGACAACGATGGTTGTTCCGGTCGGCCTCGGGATGCTCACCATAGAAGCAGAGCCAGGGTCGGAAATATACTGCGGGGCAACCTCAGAAGCGCAAGCGGATGAAGTTTTCCGACCAGCGAAGGCAATGGCAGAGCGGGCCAAAGGGTTTAAGCAAGCCTATGGTGTCAGTATTGCGGCCTCTTCCATCTTCCGTGAGGACGGCCTGTCATTCTTCAAGCGATTGATCGGCAAACCCGGCGAGGGGCAGTCTCCATATTGCGCTATCCACGACGAATACCATGAACACAAGACCAGTGATCAGGTTGACAGCATGGATACCGGCATGGGGGCTCGGCAAGAGCCGTTGCAGTTCATCATCACGACAGCCGGATCCGACACGTCAAGCCCTTGTAAAGAACTGTACGATTATGCCGCAAACGTCCTTGAAGGCCATTTCCAGAATGAACAATTCTTCGCGCAAATATACGGCATAGACGTAGAAACCGACGATTGGACAGATTTCAACGTTTGGAAGAAGGCAAACCCGAATATCGGCGTGTCAGTCTCCGAGGAATATCTCAGAGGGAAACTTGCCGAGGCGATACAGCGGACCTCTCTCCAGAACACCGTCAAAACAAAGCACCTCAACATGTGGGTGAATGCCGGCGTCGGTTGGATCAACATGGCGAAGTGGAATTCAAACGCTGACTCATCTCTCGCTCTGGAAAACTTCGACGGATGTCCGTGTTGGATCGGTATTGACCTTGCATCAAAGATCGACCTGACCGCTATGATGTTCCTCATCTATGACAACGGCGTTTGGTATCTATTCGGCAAATATTACCTCCCAGAAGACACAATCGAACTCCCCGGCAACGAACATTATCAGCGATGGCAGATGGACGGCCACTTGGTCGGCACTCCAGGGGCCCGGACCGATTACGCCTACCTTGAGGAAGATCTTCTGAAGGTCTACGAAACATTACAGGTTCAGGAAATTGTCTATGACCCGCGCGAGGCTGAATACCTCATGCAGTCCATCAGAGAGCAGGTTTCTTGTCCTGTTGTCGAGATGACGCAATCAGCGGCTGTCCTCAGTGAGCCGATGAAGGAATTCGAGGCGCAGTACCTGGCCGGGAACCTCCTACACAACGGCGATCCTGTTTTAACCTGGGCGGCGGGGAACGTCATGTTGAAAGAAGCGCGGAATAAACTGTACTACCCGGCAAAATCAAACGTAGCAAGTAAGATTGACCCAATTGTAGCGGCAGTCATGGCAATGGCCAGGGCAAAAGCAACCGTAGAGGATTTGGAAGCCACTCAAGGCTTTGTGGAGTTGTGATGATACTTTTCAGGAAGAGAAAGAAGAGGGAGCAGGAACAGGCCGCGAAGATTGCGGAACTGGAAAACCAGATACTGACCATAAAGAACGAGATGTCACCCGCTGAAGAGAAGTTCATGAAAGACTTCATGGTTGGCGGATGGGTAGGTGGCGGCGTGTCAGTCAATGGCGATTCTGCCATGAAATGCTCTGCCGTGTTTGCCTGTGTCCGCCTTCTGTCAGGCGCTATTGCATCAGCTCCGGTGAAGATATACCGGCGCGGCGAGAAAAGGGCGAGGGTAGAGGTCGAGAATCACCCTTTCAAGAGAATGCTTGGATTGAAACCGAACGACAATATCACGGCCAGCACTTTTTGGAAAACCCTTGCCGGTAATAAGGTTCTCCATGGCAATGGGTTCGCTGTGATTGTCCGCTCCACCTCTGGCCGTCCTATTGCCCTGTATCCCATCAGACCGGCGCGGGTAACCGTATATCAGGCATGGGAACTCAACCTGCACTTAAAACTGAACGTTGATAAAAACCGCCTGTATTACTCGGTGACATGGGATGACGGCACAATCAATATCATCGATCAGGACGATATGATCCACGTTCCGAATATCGGATGGGACGGAAAGCAGGGTCTATCCACAATACGTGCAGGGGCGCAGGCTATTGGACTGGCAATTTCCTCTGAAGAGTCTGCATCAAAGCTCTTTGAACACGGGATGCTGAACAACCTGGCACTGACGTACCCGGCAAAACTGAACCAAGAAGCACAGGAGCGGCTCAGAAAACACCTTGCCGACCGCCATGGAGGTAGCGCGAACCATTATAACCCGCTGATACTCACAGAGGGTGGTGATGTTAAGACCATGAACATGAACCCTGACGACGCGCAATTGATCGAGTCTCGGAATTTCTCAGTCATCGACATAGCCCGCTTTTTCGGAGTCCCCCCAGTGATGATCGGAGAGAATGAGAAAACCTCATCTTTCGGCGGCGGTGTCGAGCAAATGGCGCGGTGGTTCGTCATGTTCACCCTGAATGATCATTTCACCGACATCGAACAAGAGCTTGAGGTTAAACTTTTCCGCAACTCTGACTGTTTTGCCGAGTTCGATGAAACCGAGCTTACCCGTGGCGACACGAAAACCATCACGGAATACAACAAGGCGGCTATCGGCTCAATGCAGCAACCCGGTTGGTTGACTAAGAATGAGATCCGCTCCAACATCGGCATGGGACCGATAGAGGGCGGTGATGAACTATTTACGCCAGACCCATCAACACAACAGCCCGCAAAAGGAGGGGCAAACGATGCTCAAAAATAGACTGATGCAGTTGTTTCAGGACAACAAGGACATCGGCCCTAAAGCTGTCAGGGTCGAAGGCAAAACGGAAGATGAGGCCACTATATACCTCTATGACGCCATCGGCGATTGGTACGGGATAAGTGCTGCTGATTTCGTCAAGGAATTATCTGCTATCGAGTCAAAGACCATCCATCTTAGAATCAATTCCCCTGGGGGTGATGTATTTGACGCAAGGTCGATTGCAACAGCTATCAAGCAGAAAGGCAACGTCATAGCCCACATCGACGGCGTGTGTGCATCTGCAGCAACCTACATAGCCACATCTTGCAGCGAGGTTGAGATGGCGGAAGGTTCTTTCTTTATGATCCACAAAGCGTGGACTTTGGCGATGGGTAACGCTGATGACATGAAAGCGACTGCCGGTCTTCTGGAAAAGGTTGACGCCTCGATAGTCAACGACTTCTGCAAAAAGACCGGGAAAAAGGATACGGAAATCTCCGAGATGATGGCGGCAGAAACGTGGATGACGGCACAGGAAGCGCTTGACTGCGGTTTCGTTGACCGAATTTTCGACGGAGAAGAGGTAGAAAATAACTGGAATCTTTCAGCATATGACAATGTTCCAGAAAAAGTTAAAATTGGCATGGAAAATGCTATTGCAAAAACTGAGCCAATACTGTACGATAGAGAGAGGTTTGAGAAAAGACTCTCTTTGATCGAGGCCGTCTCGTCGCGCCATTAAACAACTTCACAGAAGGAAAAAGCCATGCTTATTCTCCAGAAATTGCGCGAGGACCGCGCAGCCAAAGCCGCAGAGTGCCGGACGATCCTTGACCAGTCCGGGGAAAAACTCACCGAAGACCAGAAGACCAAACTTGATACTTTGATGCAGGACATCAAAGACCTTGAGGACAAAATCAAATACACCGAGGATGTCCTTGCCGTTGCCGCTGATGGCGTGAAAGGCCAGACCATTAAGCAGTTCGCCGACAATATCCGTATCGATGTTGGCTACAAGCCTGTTTACAAGAATCTCGGCGAACAGATGCTTGATGTTATGGCGATGACCGTAAAAAATAGCGATGCTCCCAAAGCAGCCGACCGTTTCCAGCAGGTTGTCAATGCTGCCGCAGGCGCTTCAACCGGCATCGACAAAGAAGGCGGTTATCTGGTCGAGACGGACAAGTCGAAAGACATCATCACCACAGCCATTGAAACCGGCGTCTTTTCTTCCCGCTGTACCCGCCAGCCTATCGGTGCAAACGCAGATTCTTTCTCCTATATGGCCGCAGATGACCGTGACCGTTCAACCGGTAAGCGTAACGGCATTCAAGTTTTCCGCAAGTCAGAAGCGGCAACCATGGGTTCGTCTGGCAAGGCAACACTGACCGAACGTGAACTCCGCGTTGAGGATATGTACGGCCTCGTCTATGTGACAAACCGGATGCTTCGAGATGCAGTAGCGATGGCAACCTACACCAAACGGTGTCTTCAAGAGCAGCTTGCATTCAAGTTGGATTATGAGATTTTTCAGGGCAACGGCGTAGGCCAGTGCCTCGGTATTAAAAACTCTGATCTTCCCGTGTCGGTTGCAAAGGTTTCTACGCAGTTGGCAGACACCATCATCGCTCAGAATGTCGTTGATATGCTTGGCAGGTTTTTCGGCAATATCATGAACGCTGCCTGGTTCGTAAACCAGGATTGTTTGCCGCAGCTCCCGATGATGACGGTCGGTGATCAGCCGGTGTTCATCCCTGGTGGGTCTTTTGCAAACGCTCCTTTCGGCTCACTCTTTGGCCGTCCGATTGTCCCGGTAGAGTTCTGCTCGACCGTTGGAACTGTCTATGACATCGTTTTAGCCGACTGGTCGCAGTATCTCCTGATCGAGAAGGGCGGTACCGAGATGGCCGAAAGTATTCATGTCAAGTTCCTGACCGACGAAACCGCCTTCCGCTTCATCTGCCGGAATAACGGTCAGCCGCTGCATGACGGCCCCATTACCCCACTGAACGGCGCAAATACCCTGTCTCCTTTTGTCACGCTTGCACAGCGCGATTAACAGACAATCCACAATAGGTGAATGATTATGAATCTCGCTGAAAATTTTTCAATCGTCGAAGCGATCCAGCCGCAAGCTGGAGGCGCTATCACCGGGGATTATATCTCCCTGAAGAAAACCGGGCATGTGTCCGTCATGGTCCACATCACCCAGGCAACCGCCGATGTCGTGGCAATCACGCTTGAGCAGGCAACCGCAGTAGCCGGAACCGGGTCGAAAGCCCTGGCCGTTGACGTGCCGATCTTCCTCGTGGCTGATACTGCAACGTCTGACCTTCTGGTCGCCCAGACTCCCGGAGTTGCCTATACCACCTTGGCCGCTGCGAAACACAAGATCGTCGTGTTTGAAGTGCCTGCCGAAGCCCTTGATCTGGCCAACGGTTTTGACTGCCTGACGGTCAAGACCGCCGCTTCTCACGCCTCAAACCTGACCTCTGCCGTGTACATCTGCGGCCTGAGACGGTACGGCGCGGAATCTCTCATAGTTGACTAAAGGTGGACACGATGCGGATACGATTACTGACCCGATGGGGTTCATATTTACAGGGCGCGATTGTGTCCGTATCAGTCGCCAGAGCAGCGGCCCTTGTTGAAGCCGGTTATGGCAAATATGTTGATCAGCCAAAAGCAGAGGCAGACCCCAAGCCGGCCAAACAGCAACACAAAAAAGAAGGTAAATAACCATGGCGGCAATCACAGCAAATTCACTCACGGCGGGCATGGTTACCACCACCCGCGTCACTCTCGGAGCGTCTGACACGTTCACGTTCAATGAGAGCAAGAACCAGATTTTAATCCTCGATAACGTTACAGCCGGTGCACTCACTGTCGTGATCGACGGCGACGGCGCAACGACTGTTCCGGTCCCTGGTGTCGGCACGATGACAATCAGCGGCGGGTTCAGCACCGGTTCTATCGCAGCCGGGGCGCAGGTAGCAATCCCTTTAAACGCAATCAAGAAATACTGTGCTGGAGTTATCGCCGTAACTGGCGGAACAGGCATTAAGGCCACTCTTCTGCAGTATTAAGATGGTCAAAGTTATAACCCCCCCGACAATCGAGCCTGCAACGGTCGATGAAGCAAAAGCCCAGGCGGTCATTGGCCACAACGCTGATGACCTCCTGCTGGCTTTACTCATCGGCGCAGCTCGGGAGAACGGGGAGGCACTGACCGGTAGAAGTTGGGCGGAAAAAACGCTTGAGGTAGTTCTTGATGCTTTTCCATCTTGGGAAATTGAATTACCGCAAGGCCCGGTCACAGATGTTGTTTCGGTGAAATACATCGATGTTGACGGCGATGAACAAACCCTCACTGAGTCAACAGATTACGAAGTTGACACCGACTCACTGGTTGCCCTGATCTCCCCGGTATTTGAAGGAGAATGGCCGGAAACGAAAAACACTTTCGGCGCAGTCAGGATCCGCTACGAAGCTGGTTGGGCGCGGTCAGATTTCCCTCTTGCTCTAAAACAATGGCTGTTGATCAGAGTGGCCAGTATGTACGCGCAGAAAGAGAACCACGTTGCAGGTCCGGGAATGTTGACCGTCATGGAGATGGGTAGAGGTTTTGCCGATTCTCTCCTTGATGGCTATCGCGTTCAGGAGTCCTGCTGATGGTTCACCGGGTGGCTGCGGGCGAACTCAGGCATGTTGTAAGTGTCCAAGAGAAAACGCAGACGCGCGGCAGCATGGGCGAGGTTGTAGAGGATTGGATCGAGATAGCGGTAATCCGCTGCAAGATTTGGGCGAAGACCGGAAAAGAGGCTGAAGAGGCCAGAAGGGAAACCGGGAAAACGCCTGTCAGGTTCTTTGCAAGATACGTGCCAGGAATTACAATTGGTCAGCGTTTGGTTTTTGGAACGCGGATTTTTGATATAAAAAGTGCGGTGAATGTCGGTGAATTGAACAGGGAGTTGGATATCACCACAGAGGAAACCTTATGATTCAAGCGCATGTATCTATCAGAAATATGGACGGATTCGACGCTCAGCTATCAGAGGTTCTTGAGGCGATAGACCAGAACTTGAACGAGGTTGCAAACTTCGTGCTTGCAGAGGCGAAGGCGTCAACCGGTTTCTCCGACAAGACTGGCAATCTCCGAGCGTCGATCAAGAAACGCAAGTCACGATTTGAGGATGGCGGGTACATCGTTTTCGCTCGTGGTGCAAAGGACGCGAAAGGTTATCACGCGCACAATGTGGAATTCGGTCATGTGATGATTGCCTGGGGGAAAGTGACTGGTAAAAGAGTCCCGGCGCATCCGTTTCTCAGGCCAGCAAAAGAGAAGGGCATTCGTAAGGCAATTGAGCTTTTCAGGCAGAAATGAAAACGGTCTTTGAGGCGGTATATAGCAGGTTCACCGGGTCGGAGCTTGACGCAGCAATAGAGGGCAGGCTGTACCCGATGCAAGCACCTGTTGGCACTTCCGCCCCGCTGGTAATATCCACAATAACTTCTGAAACATCAACCTACGGGTTCACCAGCAGTTTTATCACGGCGCTCGTAGAGTTGAGCGTATACGCAACCGACCCGGTGGCCATGAACGCAATAGCAGACAAGGTTTTCTCCCTGTATGACGATTGCAAACTGTCAGGGCTTGTCGGATATGACCAAGTAGGGCCAATGTCGCGGGACTTTGCAACGCCTCTGATCGTTGAAAACGTTTACAGATACATCATCGAGTACAGACTAAACCTGCAAAAACAGGGATAAAACGAGGTAACAAAATGGCTACATTATCAGGAAGGCAGGGTCGCGTGACAGTAGGCTCAGGGGTGAACGAGGTTGTAGTTGCTGAAATGGGAACATGGAAACTGAACATTGAGGCCAGCGAAATTGATACTACCTCGTTCGGCTCAGAGTGGGGCAAGTCTGATGTCGGTATGCTGAAGTTTTCCGGATCTATGGGCGGTTTTTGTGATCCGACCGACACGACCGGACAGAAGGTCATCGAGGACGCGCAGATTTCCGGCAATCTTATTCAGGACATCAAGTTCTACGTCTCATGGTCCGACACTCCCGGCGAAACTGTCTATTACTATGCCCCCGACACCGCGACGGACGCGACCGCTGGAATGCGGGTTACGTCATACGGTGTCGGCCAGGATAAGGGTGGCGTGGCAACGGCTGAAATCAGTCTTTCAGGGTCAGGCCCGGTCAAGAGATTTTCCGCAGTAGTAGTTTAATTCCAAATAGAGCGGGCTGGCTGGGTGATTTCTCCTAGCTCTGCCGGTCCGCTCTCCCATGCTAAAGGAGAAAACGGCATGAAAGTCAAGAAAAACAAGTTCACAATTTTTGAAGAGTTTGAGGGTGCAAAATTTGAGTTTTGCCCGCTTACCCCTGGTGCGCTCGGCAGATTGATTGACCTTGGAGCGCAGGGACGGGGTGAAGAGCTTAGGATTCAGCAGGCCATGGACGGCATTGTCGGGTGGTCAGAAGTCTATGATGACGATGATAAACCCATTCCGTACAGCGACAAACTGAAGCAGAAACGCGAGGCGCTATCAGCCTTTCTTGAGCATGTTGAAGGGTTCGCGGTATTCGTAGCCGACTCGATAAATAAAGCCGCTGCAGCCAAGCAGGAGGCGGAAGAGGCACTGACAAAAAACTCCTAGAGCACGTCTCGGGCCTGGTGTTCGTCTCGTCGTCAGGTGTCGATGACGAGACAGGGACACCAATCCGCTGCGAGGCGTGCAGGACGATCAACCGAAGGAAGGGAATCGAACCAGACTGCATAAGCTGCATTCCTCCTTTGATGCAAAAAAACGTGGAAGGGTTCAACCTTTGGCGAATGGTCCAAGGTCAGTACAGATCGGCAGGAGCAGGACCGTCGGGAGAGTTGGACGTTACCGCGATTTCACACGCGATGGACAAGTTAGAAATGGATGACCCAACCGTAATGTATCGGGTCATTTTAGTAGGTCGGGAAGTGGCGAAACTCAGAAGGACGGAATGAAGATACCCAGCGTATACGTTGAAATTAGGGGTGACTCGACCCAACTGCGGAAGGATATAACCGCAGCGAAGCAGATTGTCACAGAATCTGCCAAGGGGATGAGCAACGCCCTTAATAATGCGTTATTAGTAGGTCGGGAAGTGGCGAAACTCAGAAGGACGGAATGAAGATACCCAGCGTATACGTTGAAATTAGGGGTGACTCGACCCAACTGCGGAAGGATATAACCGCAGTGAAGCAGATTGTCACAGAATCTGCCAAGGGGATGAGCAACGCCCTTAATAATGCGTTATCGCCGGGACAGATAAGCGGCGGCATTAATAAGCTTATCGGGAATCTTGGCACACTCAGCAGGGCTTCCGACCAGACCTCAAAACAGTTTGATTCTCTCGGCGTTGATCTTAAAGACCTGCAGAGAATAACCGGCATCACAGCAGGATCTTTCGCCACTCTTCAATCGAAGATGATGGCAACGAAAGCGGCAAAGCTCCAAGAACGCGCCCTCCGAGACATCGCCACAGCAGCAAACCTCACCGAAAAAGAAATCCGCGAACTCGGCCAGCAGTTCGGCCTATCTGCAGCACAAATAAAAAGCGTTTCAGCATCAACACACCAAGCCAGCGGGTCAATGACTCTGCTCGGCGGCGCAGCACGTACCGCACTGGCCTATCTCTCTGTTTATCAGGTCTACGAGTTCGGTAAGGCTGTCCTCGATACCGGAATTAAAGTCGATTCTCTCAAGCGGTCTTTTGTTGCCATAACCGGCAGCACCGAGGGAATGGAGAGCGAGTTTGCCTTTATGAAGCAAACCGCAGCGGAAACCGGCCAGAATATGTATGCCCTTGCCGACTCGTACCGGCAGCTTACCGCATCGACGCAAGACACCATCCTCGAAGGCCAGAAGACACGCGATCTCTTCCAGGCGATGTCCGAGGCGTCCGCAGTCCTCGGACTGTCTAATGAACGCGTAGAGCTTTCAATGAAAGCATTTGCACAGATGGCCGCGAAAGGCGTTGTGCAAATGGAAGAGTTGAAGAATCAGCTTGGCGATTCTCTTCCTGGCGCAGTCAACATTGCCGCTCGGGCTATGGGGGTTTCTCAGGCCGCACTGATGAAGATGTCGGCGGCTGGTGAACTGCTGGCCGTTGATCTTCTGCCGAAAATGGCTGAAGAGTTGCACAAGATGTATGGCGTTGCGGCTAATGTAGCAGCGCTTGAATCAGGGCAAGCGGCAGTCAATAGGCTTTCTCAGGCATGGACCGAGTTCAAAAACAATTTATATGACAATGAAACTGCAGTCGCCTCGATAAATCTTATCACCAAGGCGCTAGACGGCGCCATAAGGATGCAGCAGGCCCACGCCAACAGTAAAGGAATAGGCGGGCTGTTAGGATCAAGCAAAGGCATTGGCGAACAGTTAGGAGAGATGAGGGCGCAGCAGGAAGCGGCCCTTGCAATAGCTGGTGAGTACGCGGTAGGCCGTGAAGCGATAGCGGCTGAAAGTGCGAAAAGAGTACAGGCTATCGAAACCGGTCTTTCTATTGCCTTAAAATCTCACAAGGAACAAGAATACCAGTATTACATCGATGCCGAAAAGGCAAAGGCTGACGCAGTTGTAAAGGCCTATGATGAGCAGGCAAAAGCATCGAATAAAGCTTTTACCAATCAAGGAAAGGCCGAAGCAAAGGCCTACGATGCAGTAGCTGAAAATCGCAAGCGGTTGGCCGAAGAACTGACAGACGCCCTTGCCAAAGAAGGCAAGACCCAGACCCAAATAGAGATTTACGAACTCAAGAAACGCTACGCCGAAAATCTCAAAATAGCCGGAAATAATATTGAGCTGGCCAAAATGGCCACACAGGTATACGAGGCCGAACTCAAAAAAAGAGCAGGGGCCGATAGAGATTATAACGCTGGCTGGCTGGCGTTTCAAAACAAACAACAACAGACCTTCGTGGACGGCTGGCAGGGTGCCGCAGAGCGCAGACTGGCCATTGATGAATCAGCAAATAAGGAGCTTGAGAATAACACCAGCGAAACCACCTCAGTAATTGTCTCCGAGTGGTCAAACGCCTACGCCAGCATTCAATCCTCCCTGGCCGATATGATTTATGAGTTCGATTTTTCCATGGACTCAATCTTGGACATTTTCAAACGCATGTTGGCCGAAATGGCCGCGGCGATCATTATGTCAGGGGTGAAAAACGCTTTTCTTAACATGTTTGACGGCAACGCGGCTACTTCTGCCTGGGGCGGGATGATCTCGGGCATCACTGGCGCAATCGGTAAAGGCGACAAATCCCCGAGCGGCACACCTTCAGTTGGAACGGCTGGCGCGGCAGGATGGGGAACCATCGGTGGAACGGTGGCGGTCGCTGGCGGTGCCTATGGCATGTACGCTGGTGCAAAAAACATCAAAGACGGCAACGCTGGCGTCGGTGCGCTCCAAACTGGCCTGGGCGCGTATTCAGCATATAAAGGGGCTGTGACTCTCGGGATCGTTGAAAAAGGTGCGATCACCGAGGCTGCCAAACTGTTCGCGGCAAAACTCGGATATGCGGCTACACAAACCGGCGTCGGGACCGTTGCAACTGAATCAACCTTTGCTATAGGCAAGGGTGCTGTCGCGGCCCAAACAACAGGGACAGGCACGGGAGCGGCCACGGGCGCATCCGCAAGCAGTTACGGCGCATCAGCGGCAGGCGCAGCAGCCTACGCGGTACCAATAGCCGCAGCGGTTATGGTTGCGATGGGGGCATATCAAAAATCCCAGCGCCCACAAGCCGAGAACGAGATTGACAAAAGGGGGATCACTCCAGGAGATCTCGGGCAATTCTACGAGGGCTGGCGGTCGATCAAGGACACCATTGTCGAGACCATCCCCGGCATTAGCCAATACGAGCAAGCTCTCTACGATGCCAACTCCGGCCTGCTGGTAGCCACATCGGCAACAAGCACACTGGCCTTGCAATATAACGCCAGCGCGGAAGCAGGGCACCAATGGGAAATGGCATTGCATGTTGGTGGGGAAGCTACTCGTAACGCAATTATCGCATCAGAGGAATATGCTAACGCTCTTGGGGTATCAGGGGAGGGCATGGGGAAGGCGGCAGAAATCGCCTATGTTGAGCGCGATGCGATGGAGTGGCTCTCTGACACCCTCAACGGCACCGCAGATGCAGCGGGCAATCTATCGGCGGAAGGCGAAGGGTTAAGCACAGCGGCCATGAATGCGGCAAGCTCTACCGCGATAATGGCCAGCACGGTTCAGGATATGGGGTCTATTTCCCAGCAGGCCGCGAATAAAATATCGGGAGCCTGGGCGTCGATCGGGGGCATCTCGTCTGATGCAAAGTCATTCGGCGCGGGCTATGTTATCGGGCCGTCGACCGGAAGCACCTTTGCACATGCTGACGGTTTTGTCACCAAGAGGGCGACATGGTTTGGCAATCACGAAATCGGCGAGGATGGAACAGAGGCGCTTTTGCCTGTCCCTGGTGGGCCAGATTACTTTTCGCGGCAGGATAAACGACTCGACAAAATCGAACAGATGATATCGTCAATGTCAGGTGGATCTGGGCCGATAACCATAGTCCTTGAGGTTGAAGGCGAGGCAGTTGCAAAAAAGATAATACCAAGGATCGATCAACACGTAGCCGACAAGGCAAGACGCGGGCAGCTCTCGCAAAGGACGGCTTATGCTACTCGTTGAGATGAAAATAAACGGTGTCTGGCATTTACTCAGTAATGATTATCACGACCTGCCTGAAGGATTTTACGACGGCTACATTGCCAGCCTTGGCCAGTTGCGGATCGCGACGAGAAAACCATACGGCGGGATCGTAGAGGCGAGTTATGGCCAACTCGATCTCCTGCCGACGCCTTTCACCCTCCCCGGCAACTGGCCGCCGCCTCGGTCCTGCGCGATAAAAATCAGCATCGGCACACCCGGAACATCATCTGTCGTCTCGTATCCCGGCAGCGCACTGGTTGACGAGGGTGGAGACTCCCCGACAGATGGAACGGCCATACTCGTTGACGATGGCGCGGCTTTGGGGATCATTCAAAACCCATCAACGATTGAACTGATTGTTGAGGGTACCGCGCACCTCCGCGCACCGTCGCGCGACAGCGTGAAATATGACATTTACGGCCCGCAGATTGAAACTCGGGTGACGGATGCGAAATACACCGGGACGCTGCAGGAGGTTTTCGCCGCAGCCTGCATTACCCTTGGGCTGGCGTTTGATTACACTTATGCCCGGGCGGTATCTCCAGTGGTGGATTACACAGCGGACGGTGAACGGCTTTTGACTGACAATCTCTCTGTGATGGCGGAGTTTTTCAGCCACCGGGCCCCCATCGAAAACGGCACTCTGTACCTGATTGACTGTTTGCTCGACAACGGGCCAGTGCTTGAATTGACCGAGTTTGATATTTTCCCCAGCTCGTATCCGGCGCCCGCTCCTATCAAAAGAATAACCGCGAAAGTTCAGGCCGAAATCTGGCAATACCGATGGGTTCTCACGGCGAACCAGGGCGCAACAGTTTGTGCGATCGCTGAGATTGAACTGAGAACAAAAGTGGACGGCTCGGACGTTTCCGGGACGGCGACATTTACGGCGTCCAGCACGTCAGGCGCAAACGTACCGGCGAACCTCAATGACAACGACAATAATACGTTGTGGGTATCAACAATTGCTCCCTCAGAAAACCTGTACGTGCAGGCCAGCTATGGCGGCAAGATCAAAATCATTGGATACACTTTCCGGGCTCCGACTCTGAACTTTGCCAGAATGCCGACAGAGTGGAAAGTGCAAGGCTATGATCTCGAGACAAGCACATGGCGGACGATCAAGGAAGAAATAACCGAGGACGATTGGACGGCTGGCGAGGTGAGAAAATTCAGTATCGCGCAGCCCGAGTGGGAGGTTGTCGTTGCCGGGAGCCATTCATACGGCGAGACATTAGACATCTCACCGGCATGTCAAACCACGCGAGCACTTATCCGGCCAGCATTGACTAATATCAAAACCATCATGGAGCGAATGCAAATTCAGTTGACAAAACCGCTCTCCGGCGTGCCGAAATTCGGCCAGAAAATAGAACTGCTTGATGAGAGCATGCCGGTGCCCTCGAACGTATGGGGTCGGGTTGCTGAACAGGTCTACGATTGGGACGGCGAGCAGTGCATCGTTATCGGCGAGGGGGCCATTACAGCCGCATGAAAATAATTGTCAGAAATTCCATAACAGAAATTTCGGCCACATCAGAAGCAACGAATTTTCCTGCATCCAATTTGCTCAACGACTCTATCATAAAAGGATGGAAAGCCGCGAACTCTGGCGTCACTGCCGCAACGCTTACGGTGAAAACAAGAGGGATAACTGGCGGATTTGGCCTTGTCGGGATTGTTGCTGAAACCGTGCATGTTGAGGTTTCCGGCAGATCCGGAATATCCTGGCAGAACGTCAATTGGCAAAACATCAACTGGGGTGGAGATGCTGGGACAGTTGCAATATCGGAACAGCTTATACGGTACTCAAAAGATGTCGAGGCGCAGCTATGGGTCGATTTTGCTGAAATTGAATCACCTGTAGAGATCACAATTACACTTTTGAAATCCAACACAAACCCATTCTGGCTCAAGGCCGGTGTGCTGGTTGTCGGGCAAGTATTTTCATTCCCAGACCCGAAAGCTGGTTTTGAGGAAGGTCTCGACGACAAATCTATTTACCGGGAACTGTCAAACGGCGCCGAATGGTCGCTTGACCGTCCGAGGTTGCGGACGTTTTCGGCGCTGATCGACATGGAGCGGGACGGCTATTTTTATCTCTTTATGCGGAACATTGCGAAACGGTTTGGCCGCCGGCCGATGATGATATCTCTCACTGACAAAATGGTCAACGAATGGGTGCTTTACGGCAGGTTTGTGGGAATGCCGACAGGATCACACTATCACAGGACTCGATCGAGTCTACAGGTTGCATTTAAAGAGGTGGTATAGATGGCAACAACTTTTCAGGGCTGGAAATTTAAGCAAGCAACCGGCGGCGTCTTGGACGCTATGGACTTCGAAGACGGCGCAACGTTGACAGATGGCGCTGTTGCGATTGTCACGGATGGCGGATCTTTATCGATTTACGAAGGTGACGCGGACAGCGGACTGGTCGCAGACGGCGTACACGTTGTCGCTCCTGTTACCAACGCTGGTGATTATCGGTGGATTCTTCAGCGGGTCATCACAAACGACATGCCGGTAGGATCGATCATAGGATTCTGCCCTGGGTATTTCACCGCATCTAATAATACTGGATTTGTTGCGGTGCTTCCGAATACGGTTGCAGGGGTCAACGCCCTTTTCAATCCCCTTGGCTTTTATGTAATGGACGGTGGGCTTCTTAACCTTTCGGGGTCAGCGATTTTCGACGGTGCGGGAAGAAGGCTTCCAAACGGAACAACCGACGTTTATCTGGTTGGCAATGACACCGCAGGAGAAAAGGTGGGCAGCAACACTTCGTCGCATATCCACCAGACAAACGATGCCCAGCCTGGGGAAGGTGCGCCAGCTGTTGGTTTGGTTGCCGGCGGCGTCCCGCATGATCACGGCGGGACAGACGGCCCATCGGTGACGAATATTCAACCGAACTCATTGACAATATTCTGGCTTATAAAGGCGATCTGATGAAAAAACTACTTCCGCTTTTTCTTCTCCTGGCGCTGGCCAGCTGCTCGACAAAAACCGCGCAGGTTGACAACGCAGGCCCGGTTGATGTCAAAGAGCAACCTGGCAAAGCGTATCCCGATCCAGGCCCCGAGCCATACGATACTTTTTCTCCGCGTGATCTACCAATGGTGGGCGCAGGCTCGACATTCAGAATCAATGAAAAGAGCGCAAAAACCACGCTCGTTGCCGGAGACTATTTCCTGATCGAGAGCTACCCATCACTGACAACGATGCGGACCAGCACCGATAATATTGCAACCTACACCCTGAACAAAATCAAGACGCAGGCAGGTTTTGAGTCCATACTTTTCGAGCTTCCCGAGGGTGGCGGAACCGGGACGCCTGGCGGAACCGACACGCAGATACAGTTCAACGACTCTGACGTTTTCGGCGGCGATTCTGGCCTCCTGTTCAACAAGACCACAAATGCGCTCACGGTCAGCGGGGCCGTATCAGCTCCCTCTTATGTCTCAAGCGGCGCAGACGGTACCCACGGCCTCGATATCACCAACACGGTACCGATAACCTACACGCCGACATCTGGTCGGATCTCGTGGTATGGCGACAGGCTTCGCGAGGCTGACGGTGTCGATTGGGACAACTATTTCCTCGAAGCTGCGGACCTCGGAATATTGATTCAGGGGTATGACACCGACCTGGCCATTGCGGCTGGCATGAGCGCGGCTGGCAACTCCAAATACTTTGGGACAAACGGCGGCGGCACTCCGGGAATTTATGATCTCCCGACCGGATCCGGCGGCGGGGTTGAATCGGTATCGACTGACCCAGCATCACCGTCAGCTGGCTATGTCTGGTACAACACGACTGACCATAAGATCAAGGTCCGCGAGGCTGGCGGGACCACGGTATTTGAGGGAGTTTATACCGCAGACACCCCGACGAGCGGGCCGGAGTTTGAAAGCATAGCGGTTGGCCTGGGCGATACAGGGGCCACATCTTTATCCACATCCACAAGCCTTGTGGTGCCTGAAGATGGGCTGATAGTGGCGGGAGTCCACGCCTACACCGGAGTGACCTATGATATCACCGGGGTGACCTGTGGATCAAACACCCTTTCGCTAAAAAAGACAGTTTCCATCGGCGGCGACGAGTTCAAAGTTCAGGTGTGGTCATTGGCGAATGCCGTAGCCTACACAGGCACATGCACAGCAACGTTCAACGAAAGTTTACCCTCAAGGGGAATAATTGCCGCTGCTTACTCGGGAGTTGCGACAACAACGCCGCTCGACAAATCAAGCTGCAATGTGGCTGACTGTGATGAACTGACAGGCGCGACTGTGAACCGTACAGCGGTGGACACCGCGACCACAGCGCAGGCTGACGAACTTCTAGTTGCTTTCGAACTATCATGGGATGTCACGCACGCATACACCGCGCAGAACGGCTACACGCGACGGACAGCCGCCAGCGGGGTGCAGTTCAGCTTGTTTGACAAAACCGTATCGGCAACCGGGGCATATCCGGGCGGAAATTTTGCAACGGTGGATTCGGCTGATAGCTATGTTTCAATTTTTCTGACCTTCAAGGCTCTGTAATGAGACGGCTCATAATAGCACTCATATTCCTGACCGCAGGGGCAGCGCACGCCACAACTCCGACCATCTCTTTGGTGTCCGGTACCGTCTCGACCGGGGCGACGCTGACCATCACCGGCAGCAACATGATGGATGAGGACAAATCCGGCTGGCAATCCAGATTTACATCCGGGTCGGCCTACGGGTTTGAAGGCTCCACGGTGACCGCTGACGGCTATTATATGGGTGGCGGCAATGTGATTGATCCGGTTTACGATTCATCTGTCAAACTGAGCGGCAACAAATCCCTGAAGGCTCGCGGGCAAGGTGCCTGGGAAGGACCGAACGGACCTGCCAGCTTGATCTATTTTCCCGGTGGTGGCGGTGCCGAAACCGGCGATATTTGGATCAGGAAATATGTCCGCATGGATATCCTTGGCGGGACATGGCCGTCCGAGTATCAGAAAATTATCGATAGCCAGGGGTCGGCAGGGCAGTACTATCTAGACACCATCGGCAACAGCACGTTCATGGCAACCTGGCAGATCGGCGGCAGCAACACGGCTCACTATGTCGATGCTCCGGGCGGAGGCTTGCAATCCGGGAGATGGTACGCTGTCGAACTGCACTGGAAAGCGAGTCCGTCACGGATTTACGAGCTGTACATCGATAATACGCTGATGCTCACCGGATCAACGATGACCACGGCGGACCTGACATGGCTGCTCGTCGGCTTGATCAATTACGGTGGTACTTCTTCCGCTTTCTCGGAAAATGTTTATTACGATAATTTAGCGGTAAGCTCGAGCAGGATCCGGCCATCATCGATTATAGAGGTTTCTGGTGACGGAATAACCTGGAAATATCAGGAGCCAGTTGCCCTCGGCGACACATCATCCCAGATAAAACTCGACCTGTCTGGCCTGACCGGAACCAATTACCGAATGCGGGTCACAAACAACCGGCAAGAGGTCAGTTCGGTTTATTATCTCAGCGGCGGGACAAACGATTCAACGGCGCCGGTGGTGGCAATCTCCACAACGGATCCGTCAAACATCACAGCAGTACCCTTGCTCGTCTCCGGGACTGCATCGGATGGGGTCGGCGTTGTCGGCTGCAAATGGCGGCTCGGATCACAACCTGATGCGCTTAATGGAACCTCCATGGTGGGGACTACATCATGGTCAGGGAATGCCAATTCGTTTTCGTCGGGGTCGAATACTCTCTATGTCGGATGCTATGATCTCGCAAACAACTGGGGATACGACTCAATCACGGTGAATTACACACCTGAAACCTTGCCGGCGGTAACAAGTATCAATGAATCATTCGAGGACAATTCTTTCGGCCTGCGGAACTGGTACGACAACACCAATCACGGAACGATAGCAACAGGCGGCTATTCTGGCAACTGCCTGCAATGGTCCTGGGCGCAGGGCGAAGCACAGCCGACGAACGGTGGATCGATGAGACGGTTGTTCGATCCTGCCGACCGTCTCTATGTCTCTTTTTACGTGAAACTTCAGACCGGCTGGCGGGGGTCGCAGCAAACCTATCATCCGCACATGATCACCATTCCCTCGGATCTAGACGAAGAATACGCACCTCTGGCGAACAATTACCTCAACACGTATATCGAATTCAACAGTGACCTCGGATCGCCGTATACCATCCGTCCAGCCATGGCCATTCAGGACGAGAAAAGGGTAAACACGGCCAGCGGTACACCTCCGCTTGATCTGTCGGCAATCACGGAAAACCGGAGCGTGGCCTACTGCAACACGCCTGTGCCTGATGGCGCTGCTGGTATCTGCTACGCAGATAATCCGTATTACAGCGCGAACGTATGGAAGGCATCGAACGCCTCGGTATCCACAAACTCCTGGCATCATGTCGAAGTCTATCTACAGATGAACACCATCGACGGCGGCATCGGCCAGAGCGACGGCATTATGCGCGAGTGGGTTGATGGCGTGCAGGTCCTGAATCACACGGACGTGATGTATCGCACCGGGCAGGACGCAACGAAGAAGTGGGCGCAGTTTGTTTTCTCTCCCTGGATAGGAGACGGGTCGCCTATCGCGCAAACGATGTGGATTGACGAACTGACGGTCGGGACGACATCGCCGTATGTGGTTATTGAACCGGGGCCGGAGCCTTGGCGGGTAAGCGTGCCGAAATCATTTAGCGGGAGCATCCAATAATTATTAACAGAATGGAAATCTGATTAACAAAGTGTGCATCATATAGTATGTTAGATGCATCGGATACACAACGACATAGCGGAGGCCGACAATGAGCAATGAGTGGAAAACAAACATAGGATTGATTGTTATGATCATCATCCTTGCCTCGGCACTGTACAACTTCTTGACAGTATCATAGGAGACATTATGGAAAGGCGAATTTATGGCGTTATCGGCGGAATGTGCTTCTGGGCGGCTGCGGTGATTGCGGTTTTTGCTCTCAACGGGTGCTCAGCAAATATCAGATTGACAGATATCACGTTTGAACAGAACGCAGACAACGGCTCCGATGTGGCGATGAAGACAGACGCCAGCGGGGCGACAAATACCACGGGTACCGACCAGGTGGCGGACGGCAGGATCAACCTTGCGGCAGCAATGGAAGGCGCACAGGCCGCACTGCAGGGGATCAAGGATTCTCTTGCAGAGTACAAGCCTGACCTTTCTAAGAAGGATTCTGAGAACCAGACCGACAACAGCCAAACCACAACCATCTATAACGAGGCCAAGCTTGCTCCTGGTGAAGACCTGACGGATACGGTTGACCCGGGCAAAGTTGAGCCAGTTCCACCGACTGAGCCAAACCCGGGCGAGTATAAGAACAAGGCGACATATACCAGCTATGGCCAAAGAAACGGCGGACGCGAGGCATGGCGCATCCCTCACAAGGGGCCTGAGTTTGGCAAGCTGATCAAGGTTGTCTTCTCTGATGGTCACACGGTTTTTGTCAAAGACACTTCGCATAATTACCGAGAGAGTGACGGTTTTGTCTTCAAACCGGGGATCGGACCCAATGGTGAGGGGTCTGCGGACACCGGGACGGCCCATGGTGGCGTCTACCTGCATGCTCCTTACGGCAACAAATCGAAACAGGTAACGTTTTACTTTGACGGCGATTTGAAGTGATAACCTGCGCCCGCTGCGGCTGCCAATACCATGGCCGACAGCACTGCCCCGAATGCGGATGGCCAGCCGGAGACGAAAACCCTGATGATTGAACGGGTAATTGCAGACGATAACATGAATGAACGGCCTTACCGAATGGTCAAGGACCGGTATGCGACATGCGACGAGCCATTTTGTTTTGCCTACGACTACCAAGGGAAAGAGCCACAATTAACATGCAAACATTATTCACAGATGAGCGGGGTTAAAAAATGCGACAGGGCGAAGATACAACGGTAATGGAAGCGCTCAACAAGGGCGAGATCGTATCAAACGCGGCGGAACTCAAAACCACCGGGATCACCGCGAACAAAATCGCGATCATCCTCTCCCTATTCCTCGCTGCCCTAAAAGCCTTTGACATCGACATCCCGGCAATCGATGACGACACACTGATCATGATATCTGGCGGTGTCGCGGCGCTGCTTCTGTGGATGAACAATATTATCGCCACGGTCACCTCCCGGAAGATCGGCAAATGAAAGTGCAAGAAAAGTCCCGGACACCCGGGCCTCCCCCTCGGTTTACCATAAAAGGAGATGAGGGGGCGACTGATTCACCGCTTTTTGAAATCGCAATTATAATCCTGATACTGTCAATCATCGCCGGCCTGTGCCTGGGGTGGATACCATGAGATGCCCTGATTGCGGGGCCAGATTGGAGCCAGGCGCAGGAATATGCCTGGCCTGTGGATGGGAAAGCTGTTGATATTACATTCCCGGCAGTTTGCCGGAAAGGAACGGAGCGAATGCCGGATACTGGAAACGTAGGGGTTGTCTCAAGCATTGCGGCAATCATCGGGGCGATGGTCGGTGGAGCAATATCCTTAATTGGCTGGGGTAAAAAAATCGAACGAGTAGAATCCGGACTTGCTCGGAGCCATGAGCGGATTGACAAGACCGAGAAAAAGGCAGAGGAACTTGAACACGCTCTCAAGAGTATGATGGCCAGCTTCACCCGAGCTGACGGGGAACCAAGGTTCATTTCTAAGCCAGCGTGTATTGAACTGCAGGCAAAATGCCATGAACTCCTTGCGGAGAAATTATCCGGTGGTGAGAAGCGGTTCGGCGACCTCGAGGCAGAGATCAGAGACATAAAAAGCGCACAGGAAAGAAACTTTAAAGACATCCTTGATGCTATAAAAAATAAATAACAACAGCGAGGTAAGAAATGGCTGGATCATGGGCGGCAAGCAGTGAAGTAAGCGGCTACCTAAACGGGACGCTAAACAGACCGCAGGGCATGTCAATTCCCTTCACATCGGACGCGGCGGACGCCTCCGTGCCGGATCTGCAGATTGCGGGCATATCAGGGCATCTTGAATCTGTAGAAGTGGTTTTTGACGGAACAGACACGCCGACATCGGTAATCACAACGGTCAAAACAGTGGATGATACCGCACTTCCCGGCTTCCCCTCGGCGACATTGAGCGCAAGCGGGTGGGCGATGGAACCGGGTGAAACTCCACTTTGCTTCTCTGGCGGACTGAAGGTTGCGCTTACGGTGGTCGGGAACGGCAAAAAAGGCAAGGTAATCCTTAATATCCTCTAGGAGCAACTATGAACTTAGCTCACAGGATAATGCTGTTTTCGGGGGTTCGACTACCGCAAGACGGCATAGTCGCTGCTTTTTTGATCGCCAACGATTTGCAAGATAATATCGGCTTATTGAGCATAACCCTGACAACCGGAACTATTGAAAATCTCGCTGAAGCGACCTGGCCATTCCCCTCGAATGCTGTCACTTTGCAGGCCGATTCGGACATGGGCGGCGGGATTATGTTCGACCCAGAAAACGCCATGGCCCCTTTCGTCCGGTCTGGCGCTGAATGGTATGCGCTGCTTAATGTCGATTTCGCCTGGATTGGGTTTCACCCGACGAGGGGTGGAGTTATTATTTACGATGCTAATAAATCGGCAAAGGCAGCGCAGATACAGAACTACCTCGGAAGATATTATCCAGCTATTCCATTCACCTTCCAAGACTCATCTGCCTACACCTTCCAGAATGGCACAACTTATGATTTCCAATAGGATAACGATATGGCAAAATTAACAGACCAGACAGCACTGACTACTCCCAACAAGCTTGACGTTATCCATGTTGTCGATGTTTCTGACACCGCTGATGATGCAGCTGGGAGCAGTAAAAAAGTTGCCTTGCAGCACATCCCTTCGGCAATCGCTACCGAAATTAAAACGGCATACGAGGGAAATGCGGATACCAATGTCCTCACTGACGCCGAAAAGACATTACTCGGCAACACGTCAGGCACCAACACAGGTGATCAAACTCTGCCAACTGCACTAGCTGATCTGTCGGCAGATGCGACGCACCGCTTGGTAACAGATACTGAAAAATCAACGTGGAATGGCAAGCAGGATGCTTTGCCCGCAGCAAGTCAAGCTGAGATGGAGGCCGGAACAGAAACAGCCGTCAGGTCTATGTCTCCGCTGAGAGTAAAGCAGGCCATTGATGCACTCGGCGGGAGTGGTGGTGCTACTGCCATAAATGATCTGACTGATGTTGATACCACGGGCAAGGCAGCAGGGCGTATTCTCGTCTTTGATGCCTCCGGTAATCTTGTTGTCGGTGACGACCAAACCGGGGAAGCCGGAAGCGGTATCACCACAGTAACGGCTGGGACAGGCTTGGATGGTGGTGGTTCAACCAGTTCTGTTACTCTCAGTATTGAACAAGCAATTCTTGATGCAATAACAGCAAATACTGCCAAAGTGAGTTTTGACCCAGCCTCCAGCGCTCGGCTTGCCGACACCAGTGGAAGCAATACTGGGGATCAAGATTTAACAGGAAAACAAGACATACTTGTAGAGGGGCCATTTGTTGACGGAGACAAAGATCTGCTGGACAACGCACAACCCTCCCTTGGGATCGTTGGCACGGCAGGAATGTATTTTATTGAAGAGTCGGTCCTCGGTGTCACAGGAAAAGGGGTCCCTGGAGCATGGAAATTGTTTTACACAGACGGCTCTGGTGGAGGCATAAAAGAGCTAAATATAGGAACCACAGGACATCTCCTAAAGTCAAGCGGGACTGGAGGCGCTCCGTCATTTGTTGACCCGAACACACTAAATAACCTCACCCTCTCCGCAGCCGCAGCAAATGCATTCAGTGCTGGCTCAGTCGGCTACCTCCACACAGACGGCACTGTTATCCTCGCCGACGCAGATACTGAGGCGACGACAAAACCTTTACTGCTTATGTCTACAGCAAACATATCAGAAGGCGGTTCTGGAGTATTCAGTCGTGGAGGTATGGTGACCGTTGCAGGCCACGGCTTTTCTGTCGGATTGCCGATATTTTTATCCGAAACGGCAGGAGGTTTAACCCAGACGGCTCCAGGGACCGGGAAATTTGTCAGATTGATTGGCTATCCGACTGACGCAAACACCATATTATTTAATCCTTCTAATGTATGGGTGGAGGTAGCATGATGAAACAAATATTTTTAGCAGTTCTGTTGTTGCTCATTGCTCCGTCAGTAAGCGTTGGATTAACAATATTCGGTAAGGATATTCAGTCAATACTAGGGATAGATAGTCCTGCCAGGGTTGCAGGAGTGCAGAATGTAAGTCCTGCCCAAACATTAATATTGGAGGATAACACCAACAATTACACAATAGAGAATGATTATTATAAAGCGGTATTGCTAAAGGGCGGGCAATTTGGGTCAGGACTGGTAAGAGAGCTTTATGTTAAAAAAGAAGACTTGTCATGGTCACAAAACTTAGTATATGCCGGGGCATCATTGAACTATGGCCTCGGATATCTTGAGGGGGTTGGTGACGCGACCTCCAATAGGTACACTGGATTCAGTAATTTAGCCACAGTAGTAGTTACGTCACAGACCGCAACTGAGATAGTTATTACATCCACGCTGGCGAACTCGTTAGCCAGCAACTTGACAGAGATATGGACATTTTACGCTGGGCTTCCTTATTTTAAAAGCGAAGCGGTAGTGGAGAATATTAGTGGAAACTATGTTACGAATCAATACCAGTTCCCACAAATGATAAACAGTACCCTGCCGAGTGTATGGACAGGCACAGATGAGAGCGGCTCCGTTAAAACGTTTCCGAATCAAGTTAATCAACCATTGTTTGGGCTCACGGATACTTACCCTTGGGTCAACTGGAGTTTTACCGGCGAAACAGTATCACTCGGAACTATTTTTACTGACCTGCCCTATGGTGTTAATGCTGTTACTGGGGATTGGGCGTTTGAGTACCAATTAAATTTTAATCTTGGCGGTGGGTTTCAGGGTAATCCAACAAAACCAGGATTTTCTCGGTATCTAACCACAATGTATTACACATCAGATTCGGCATCAGATGCCAGTATCACTAGTTTTGCATCCTCTGAGTGGTCAGAGGGCGAGGAGATTGTAAAAACCGCTACTGTCCAGCAGGCAGCGCAGTATCTAACAAACGCATATGGACAGCGAGCAGGTATTTCTTCTTCTCTGGTTTCAGAACCTTATTTTTTGGTGAGGCAAAACGCGTCTTCTGGTTTAACAACCTTGCCGCAATACACTACATGGATTTATTCTCCGCTTTTTGCTTTGCCGAAAAGCAGCCAAGTAAGCTGGGGCGCGGACTACACCTCCAACCTAGAGTTTACACTTAATTATAATAACGGGGCAACCGATTATACCTACGGTACAGTGTCAAGCGCCAGCGTCCAGAACGGAGCCACAACGTCTCTGACAAACAATGCGGCCAGTAGCGATGGAGAGGTGGCATATACTGTGACATTCGCGACATGGGATGACTCCGACAAACTACAGATAACCGGGACGGCGTCTAATGGCGATGCAAGCTCAACAATAAAAGATATTTGGGCTAACATAGACGTGGTGCCGTTTTATGTTGAGGTTGAAAAAAACGCGGACAACTCAACAGATCAAATAAAAACACCTGCCAGTGACACATTAACTCAAAACGATGGACGGTGGGACACATATACCGGATATACCTCCCTGGGGATACACCAATATACACTTGTTTACCGTGATAACGGGGAAACTGTCCAGCCGCTAATGGTTAGTTGCCCAGCCATAATCCCAGGCAACCAGTACCGTGTGTATGCTGTGGTAAAGCAATCGTCAGCAGGAAGCGCCACCTATCAATACTCTCTCGATGGCATCACGTATACGCCTTTTGTTGTGCCACAGGGGGGGGTGGCAGCTCGTTATACTGCCGACCTAGGCACCATAACGATGCCAACGAATAATTTTTACATAAACGATGATGACTCAACGTCGGGAGCGGTAGATTATATGTTTTGGGATAGGGTGGCTTTTGTCCCAATCATCAAGGAGATCGCCGCAGGACATTATGATTTGCAGTGGCACGATGAGATTCATGGCAATATTGGTGTGGGTATAAAAGTAAACACCCCGGCCGGAGCCACTATAACAACAGACGGACTCAATGTTTATTTAAACACCAACGAGGCGGCACAGAACACCACAACATTCAGCCACGCGTTTGATGTCGAGTTGCACCCGCATATCGGGCTATACGATCAATCGTCAGACTTTGGAACTTTACACACCAAAACAGAGATTACGTATCCGTGGAGGCAATGACCTATGAAAATAGCAATTCTAGCGATGATGCTTTCCTTTTTGTGTGGTTCCGCCTTTGCCGGATCCTTGGAGTTTGAATGGGGATATCCAGCCGAAGCGCAGGCGCAAATAGTCGGTTTTAGACTTTACCGAGATGGCACCATACTTGAACCTGTCAGCATTGCAGCAACCGACAGAACAGCGACAGTCCCGAGGCAAACTGATAAGCGGAGCCACACTTATCATCTCACTGCATATTCGGCGGAGGATGAGAGCGGGCCGTCCGCTACAGCCATAGATGCCTATGTCGCAGCGAAGGTTGAGCCGATCACCGGGACGCTGACTATCAAGGTTATCCCGTGATTGATAAGAAATTACTATCAATCAATCCACCGTAGTCAAATGTAGTCAAATCGAAAAAATCAAAGGCGGTTAGGTTTTCACTCCCAACCGCCTGTTTTCTTTGGTGCCTGAGGTCGGGATCGAACCGACATTGCATTTCTGCAGCGGGATTTTAAGTCCCGTGGGTCTAATTACAGAATTATTACAATGGTTTACAAAATTGAATACGATTTTTGACTACTGTGGTCAAGGTTTTGCAAATTATAATTTATATTCCCTACACAGCCTTATCAGGTCCAGGCATTTCGGGCACGTGATCCTCTTCCTTTTTTGGTAGTCATCATACCCCCACTCTTCGGGTGCTACCCCACACAACGTGTGTTCAACTTCACCCATTCCATGGGATAGTTTGAAAAAATCATCATCTTTTTGAAGCTCATCGGCGTGATTATTGTTGTTCGGCTTTATTATTTCCATTCCAACCCTCCCCGAATCTCAACCATCATCTTCAAAGCAGCGCCCCGCAGATCCCGGACGCCCTGCTCCCACTATTCTTCTTGGCTATCGAGTTCTGCCTGAGAAACAGCCTCTTTAATCCATTTAGAAATGGCCTCGCGCTCCGGTACGTTTTGAATACCGTCTGGCGTTTCAAGTTCGACAGTGGCGGCACCTTTCTCCATCCTCAATATTACCGCATAGCCGTCCGGCAAATTCGCGCAGGCGTCGCACAATACTTCAGATATGTTCATTTCCAACCTCCATCCATCGTCATCGTAAAAGCAATCTGGCAGGCGCGCGCCGTCTACCCACAGGTCAACTTCAGTTTTGTCTTTCGGCGCTGTTTCGATCGGTTGCCAGCCGTCTGCGCGTTTATTCCACTCTTCAGGGGCCTCTTCTTTTAATAGCATGTGTGGGCCATAGGCTCCGCATTTGTCGCATTTTATTCTGTGGAACACATCCCTTTCATGCTTTATCGCCACTGAGACATATCTTGGCTTTTTGTGCCCGCAAAACGGGCATGGCAATAACTCACTCATTTTATCCCTCCCCGAATCTCAACCATCCTCTTCAAGGCCTGTGTAAGTTTTTCCCTTGGCATGGCGCACCACCACAAAAAATCCCCAGAACAACAAAGTATCTTGGCCTTCGCGGGGAGAAAGATACCTGCCGAACTGGGGATTTTTGAATAATTTACTTGAGCCCGCGAAAGCCGTTTTCTCCCTCCAGAATATCAAACCGGACAAAATTGTCAATAATTTTTCAAGTAAAAATTCCCTCAAACATCAGCCGGACACACTTTTCCCCATTGGTCCGATTCTCGATATTATATCGCCTAACCATCGCGTCGTAATTGATGCCGACAGCCTGGCACATATCCCGTCGCTGATCCTCCGTGGTCCGCCTCCGGCCCTTCAGTCGATTGTTTAATGTTGCCCTGCCGACCCCGAGCTTATCCGCAAGCTCAGCTTGATATCCCCATCCCTTTGACCATACGATTTCCCGCATTTTGTCCGCAAAATATTTATCTATTGTCATAATATTTCCCCCTCATTTTAGTATTATATTCTCATTGAAAATAAAAGAAAGGGGGCGGCAAAAAAACATTGCATTTAATTGTCAGCCGGAATATATATTCAATATGAAAACAACGCATCAGTACCAAATAGCAGAATGGCTAGGGCAGAAAGCAACAACTCTTTCTAATATTCTCAACGGTCGGCGGTATCCCTCAAGGGAAAAGGCCGCGAGATTGGCGGAGGTGTCTGGTGTTTCTTTAGAGGTATGGTTGCTTTCGGATCGTAAAGATTTACGAGAAAAGGTTTTTGCCGCTTTCGAAGCTCGGGGTGGTGATCTGAGGAAGAATCCGAAGGAACGGGGAAAAAGACAAATACAAATAGAGAAAGGGAGGGGAAAATGAAACTGACTATCGAGATTGACGACACGGCCTTTGCGCTGGCCATGGATGCAAAAGTGAACAGGGCAATTGCAGAGATATCTGATGAAATAATCAGACAGAAGATTGACGAGGTCCTCTATAAAAAGATCGAGAGGATCGCTGGCGGAGTAACCAAGAATTTCGAAAAATCAACGATGACAATGGTCAGGGAAATGGTCGCTGACGTTATAGGATCATCGACATACAAGGCCCGTGAGAAAATAACCGCCATGGTTCAGGCAGAAATTAAAGAGATGCTGCGTAAAAGCATGGCAACATGATGCACGCATCTGCGGAGGAAACCATGAACATAGAAAACGAGCATTGCCAAAAGCACGATTCAATCATCTGCGGATGCACAGGCGAGAAGCGAGAAGCAGCTAAAGGCGTAGAGTTCCACAAAAAGTGTAACGACTGCGGAAGGTTTCTCAAAAAAGAACTATGGGTTAGAAAGGATCATCCACGGAAGGCCCACGGCCTTTGCCATGGATGTTTTAGCAATTACGACTGCTAGGTAAAGGAGGATTGGATGCAAACAACACACGCATCATTCGCCAGTGTCGAGAATGCCATTGTCAAGCTGCACAGCGACTATCAGCAGGTGTGGGCGGCTTTGGCTGGGTTGGTTGGGACTGACACTAAACACAATTTAGACCTGATGGAGTCAAGAACATATCCAGGCCTACACATGCTCGCCAGGGAGATGGATGTAATTGTTGCCGCAATCGCAGCACTCCGCGAAACCCTGCCGGGAGGAGAATAGCCATGCACAACTCAAACGCCTTTTGCTTTTTCATCATAGCCTGCCTCGCAACAGCCTGCATCATGATGGTATTCCATCGCGACGAGATCGCGGCGGCTCAGGCTACAACTCGGTCACATTTTTTGCGGGCGGAGGTTCAGCCATGAAGCCAGGTGATCTTGTCTTTGTGAGCGACTTTCCCAAAGACATCGAAACAATCGGAGTGAGGGCCATATTTGTTGGAATGACAGCGGAAGGTAAATACCAGACAAGGCCGATATCGCCGGCAAAGTGGAAGAGGGATCTTGTTGAATGGAAATATTGTGTCCCTTGTCAATCAACGGAGGATTGAGCCATGTTTTCGATTACCGAGAAAAGCGACGTTCCGTTTTATGTGTTATTGGTGGTGATCTTTTCCGCAATACTGGTGATGACGTTTAAAGATTATGGCGGTCCGTCCGCCGCGCCACCAGAGCCGAAAACAGTTTTCCAGATAGGTAAATGCTACCTGCTCGAAAACAACAATCCTTTTGAAAAGACTGAACTGGTTATCGATATAATTGATATTCAGGGCGACTATATCCAGTTCGGCGTCTCGCTCAATGGCGCGTGGTCTGGTGTCAATTCTACGTATGGCCCGAGCGCTGCTGAAATTTGTACCGAGGTTCACTGCCAAAAAATACAAACCGGAATGGAGGTCCAGCCATGACAACCTACCTGGCCAAGAAAAACCGCGCAGTCCGTTTCCAGCGCCTCCGTACCAAAGCATTCGAGTGGTTCATTCCCCGGCTTGACATCGTGGAATCTGCAGGCGCTGCAATAGCGCTCGTCTGCGTGCTCGGCATCTGCATCATCCTGGCATTATTGGGCCTGGCTGATCTGGCCTGCGCTCCTGTGAGATAACAAGCACGGTTGGTCTGACCTTCACTTTACAGCAGGTTTGTCTCCTCCAATAGTCCTGCGCCGATGTCCCGGCAGCATCGCAACCGACCGATGCCGGATTAGGTTTTAACCAGCCCAACAGTCAACCAACAACAAGGAGCAAAAATGGCAATAGAAATCCAAACCCAAGACCTAGCCGACCGTATCGAGAACGCAGCGGTGCAGATCCTGCAGGGCTACGCGGCAAGCGAGGCGGTTGTGGCGAAAACTGTGCAAGGGGTTTTCTCCACGGCATCGCAGTATTTCAACACTCACTCGTTGGCCCATGGACATCGGGTCACGATTGAGAGCCGGGTGCGAGAGAGGATCGCGGAGCCAGCGACAGACAAAGATGGTCACTGGCAGCACTGGAGCGGCCAGGACACGGGAGAAAGCGACGAAGTATAAAGGAGGTACCAAAATGATCAGAGACGGCCCCAAATAACGCACCACAAGCCGCCCGCCACGCAAGGCCGTGATGTGGGTACAACCTGAAACACTCAAACTCCGAGAGGTCCGACGATGAAAAGAGCAAGCCCGAGCACCGAATCTCACAAATATATTATAGGACGCCGAATGTAAAAGCAGCACCGTGAAGCACCCATGACTTGCCAAAAGCCCACTCTCACAAGGAGTGGGCTTTTGGGGTGAATATTCCACCTTTTCTGTGAGCAGAAACAAAGAGGCGATTAACCATTCAATCATTAACAAAAGGAGGCAGCGCCTATGACGATCAGCGGCTAAAGCCCACACCAATCAAACAAACAGATATCGTGCCAATTCACAGCCCGGCTCTCTGGCGAGGGTCGGGCAATCTGGAGAAAAGATGAAAAGAATCTACATCCCAGGGATACCAGACGTAAAAATGCGGCCACGGGCGACAAAGAACGGGCGGATGTATGACCCCAACGCGCAAGCCAAAGAGGCCAGTATCCAGAAGGCCTGCATTTCTGGGAACAACAAGGTTTTCGACACGGCGATTGAGATCAGTTTTGAGTTCGTTTTCCCGCGCCCAAAAAACCACTACAGAACGGGGAAGAACGCCGGAGTCCTCAAACCCGACGCGCCGGTGTTCTGCACGAACAAGAAAGACCTGGACAATATGGAAAAGTTCTACGCAGACAGCTTTAATTGTATCGCCTGGGTTGATGACAACCTGATCGTTGAATCGTCGGCAAAAAAGCGGTGGGCGGCTGACAAAGAGTTGCCGCATGTGCTGATTTGGGCCTGGGAATTGCCGAGGCCGTTTTAATAAGCAAAAGGAGAAATCATGTCAGAGGAAAACAAGAAGGCCGAATACAAAGAAGAAACCTGCAAGTACGAGTTCACCCCTGAGGAACTCCGCGATATCGCCGAAACCCTGGCGATCAAAACCCAGGATCTGGAAAAGGTGGAGGATGAAAAGAAATCCGTGATGTCCTCCTACAAGGACCGGATTGACAAGATCGGCATCGATATCAAACAGGCAGCCAGGCTTTACAAAGACCGTTTTGAAATGCGGCAGATCGAGTGTGAGGTTTTCCGTAATTACGAGGATGGTGTTGTCATATACATCCGCACCGATAACGGCGAGGTTGCCAGGACATCAAAAATGACGATGGGCGAACGGCAGATGCATATTGACCAGGCAATTAAGGATGAGGCCAAACTTGCCGAGCCGCTCACCGAAGAGCAGGAGCGCGAAGCGTTTGAGGAATACAATCGGGCGGAAGGTATCGCGCATACAATGAGAAGCGAAAGGTCATCGCTCTAAACAGAACCGGCCAGCTAGGGGATAGCTGGCCGGTCAGGGGCAGGCTGCAAGGTTGAAACAGGAAAACGATAACAAATAATATGGAGATCGGCAATGACAAAAACTGAGTTTAAAACCGGAGACACCGTTCTGGTTGATGGCGTTATGGGAGACGAAAAAAGGATATTCCTTTATATCGCCGACAACTTGAGATACGTGGTCCAGAGGGAAGAACAATATAGAGCAGGCCGTATTTTTAACGGCATATCGCAATGGAAAAACGTCAGGCCAGTTCCGCGCACTGAAACCCGAGTGAAGTCGGCCTTGGCGCTGATGATACTTTTTGCTGAGCAGGGCTATACGACAAACTATGACGGGTCGTGGAGCAAGGGATCGTCATATTTTCGCCCGGGGATGTGGTACTTTTGCGGGAAAATACCAGAGCAGGGCCTTTATGGATATCTGCCTGAATGGCTCGAAGAGGTGGGGATATGAAAAAACTCACGCTTTTGTCTTTACATCTTCGCAATTTCAAAGGTTGCCAGGAGTTCAACCTGGCCGTCAACGGCCGGAATGCAAACGTTTATGGCGACAATGCATCCGGCAAAACGTCCTTGTTTGACGCACTCTGCTGGCTCTTTTTCAATAAGGATTCCTCATTTAAAAGCGATTTCGAAATCAAAACCCTTCGCGATGACGGAACCGTTGAACACAACCTCAGCCACGAAGTCAAAGGCCTGTTTCGATGGGACGGCCGCGTGATCGAACTGAAAAAGGTTTATACCGAAATATGGACCAAAAAAAGAGGGTCGGCAGCAAAAGAGATGACCGGCCACGAAACCAATCATTTCGTTGACAGCGTGCCGGTACAGAAAAAGGAATACCAGCAGCGGATATCCGAGATCGCCAGCGAGGAACAATTCAAACTGCTCACTTCCCCGTTCTATTTTCCTCAGCAAATGAAATGGACGGAGCGCAGGGCGCTACTGATGCAGCTCTGTGGTGATGTGTCGGACGCTGATGTCCTCGACTCAATGGCAACATTGCAGAGCAAAGACTCAACTTTCAAGCTAACCAATATCATCAATACCCGCTCCCTGGAAGATCATAAAAAGGTAGTGGCCGTCCGACGGAAAGAGATCAATCAGGAGCTCGTCAAGCTGCCTGCCAGAATCGATGAGGTTGTCCGGGGGGTGGAAGATATTTCCGGCATCAATCATCTCTCAGAAATAAAATACGTTGAATCATTGGTCGACGAGCTGGCCCTGATCGATCAGAAGATCGCCAGCCTGAAAACCGGCGGCGCCCTGGGAGATCTGCAACGGCAACTGGCTGATGCCGAAACCGAGTTGATCGCTGCGAAAAATGCAATGCAGCGGGAGGTCAACGCGGCAAAAACCCAAAAGGATAATGCGATATTTCTCCTGCAGAAAAACCGCGATGATGTTGAGCGGTCAATCTCGAAAGCCGCGGTTGATATCGGCATCCTCGAGGAAGAGAAAGACGCACTGCAACAGCATATGGCGGCGCTCAGGGAAGAGTGGGCCGATATCAAGCCATACCAGGCATCCGAGAATTGCCCGACATGTGGACAGCATCTCCCGGCTGATCAAATCGACGCGGCCAGGGAATCATACAACGAAGCCATTTCGAAACGAAAGGCAGGTATCAACGAGAAGGGCAAGGCGGACAAGGAGCGGGTCGAGGCGATTGATCAAAAGATCGTCTTACTCAATGGCCTGGTTGATGGCGCCCGTGAAAAAACAAAAACGCTTGATACAGAGATTGCCGAAACAGAACGAACCGAACAAAAGGTCGACGGCAAAGCAGTAGCCGCAGCGCAATCCAAGGTCACCGACCTGGCCGCTCGGATCGAAGTCGAGAAGATGGGCGCCGGATCCAATCAGCCGCTCACCGATGCCGAAGAGTCCCGCCGATTGATCGCTGAAAAGATCGCGGCCGGCCAGTCGAAGATTGCCAAGGTTGAGGCGCACCAGAAAGCGGTCGACCGGAAGCTTTTGCTTGAGAAGGAAGAAAAGAAACTGGCTAAGGAGTTCGAGCAGCTGGAAAGCGAACTTTTCTTGATGGATCAATTTACCCGGGCGAAGGTGGATATGTTGGAGGGTAAAATCAACGGCATGTTCTCCATGGCCAGATTCCGGATGTTCGAGGAAAACATAAACGGCGGCCTACAGGAGTGTTGCAAGGTCACATTCAACGGCGTGCCGTTTGAATCGTCGTTGAACAACGGGGCCAGGGTCAATGTCGGACTTGACTGTATCAACACGATCAGCCGGGCGCAGGGGTTGTCTTTGCCGATCTTCATCGACAACTCGGAATCAGTCACTTCTCTTATCTCGGTCGAGGCGCAGGTTGTCCGGTTGGTGGTGAGTGAGCCAGATAAAACTTTACGGGTGGAGGTGGGACAGTGAGCGGACAAAAGCCAAAAACCAAATCATGGTACGGGCCATGCGGGTCGCTCGTGACCGATACCGAGATACCCGGCGTGTCGTATGACATTGGTAAAGATGACTCTGATTTTTACGGAGCCAGGTTTTTCATCGGCGAATCCATGTCGGTATCTGCAGCAAAAACAATATCAGAGGCTTTAGGCCTCGACTATCAAGGAGAAGTAAAATGAGCAACACACCAGCAACAACAAACCAGAAAGAACTCGCAGTAAAGCCGATAGACCGCCTCAAAACGGTCATGGCAAGTGAGTCAGTACAACAGCAATTTAAAAACGCCATGGGCGAAAACAGCAATCTATTGGTTGCTCAGATAATCGACCTCTACGCCTCCGATCGGCAACTCCAGAAATGTGAACCGTCGCTGGTTGTGGGTGAATGCCTCAAGGCGGCAACACTCAAGCTCCCGGTAAATCGCTCTCTCGGGTTCGCCTGGATCATCGCCAGGTTTAACAATAAAGAGAACGCCTATATTCCTCAATTTCAGCCAGGGTGGAAGGGAATCGTCCAGCTGGCTCAGCGTACCGGCCAATACAAATACATTAACTGCGGCCCTGTCTTTGAGGGTGAGCTGAGGTCGATAAGTAAGCTTACCGGGGTGGTGGATATCGATGGTGAGGCGGTATCCGATGAAGAGGTTGGATATTTTGCATACATCGAACTCATGAACGGGTTCTCAAAGACGCTTTACTGGTCGAAAGCCAAGGTCGAAGCACACGCGATCAAATACAATCCTGAGTGCAAAAAGGCCGGGAAACTGGCGAACGTCTGGAAAGAACATTTTGCCAGTAGAGCGCAGGCCACGGTACTCAAGCACCTGATTCAGAAATACGGAATTATGTCGATTGAAATGCAGGCGTACATGAAGGGTGATGAGGATATAAAACTTTCCCATGCTGGCCAACTTGATGACGAAACCGGTAATCTTGCCAACCAAGGCGAAATAATCGACATCGATCCCGAGGGCATGCAGGTTAATACCGATACTGGTGAGGTAACCAAATCAAACGAGGTATCCGGCGACGGCTCAGGACACAAGCTGCCACCTGTCGAGGAAACCAAAGGGCAGGTTCAGGAAGACGGCCCGAGCTTCTAACATGACGATCAAAATAGAATCATTCGCCAGCAGCAGTAACGGCAACCTCTACCGAATTTCAGACGGCCATTCGACGCTACTGATTGAGGCAGGGTTGCCGATTGCAAAGATTAAAAAGGCGCTTGATTATCAGCTTTCGGAGGTCGATGGATGCTTAGTTACCCACGAACACCAGGACCATACAAAGGCAGTTCACGACCTCCTTAAAGCTGGTGTTGATTGCGCTATGAGTATCGGTACAGCTCAGGCGATTGGATGTTTGAACCATCGTCGGTGCTACACGTTAAAAGCGACTCGCCGGGATGATTTTCACGGCTGGACAGTGCTTCCATTCCCTATAGAGCATGACTGCGCTGAATCCTTGGGGTTTCTTTTGATGAGTAAAATCACCAGAGAAAGGGTTATGTTCGCGACGGATACGGCATACATTCGGCCTCGGTTTTTTGGCCTTAACTATGTAATGGTTGAGTGTAATTATGATACGCAAACAATCAGCGAAAATCTCACGAGTGGCGAATTATCAAGTGCTCAATACGAAAGAATACTGGGGACGCATTTCGGCTTGAATAATGTGGTTGAATTCCTAAAAGCGAACGATTTAAGTAAGGTTAAAGAGATACATCTTTTGCATCTTAGCAGAGGTAATGCAAATGAAGAACGGATATTGTCAACAATTAAAAGACTGACCGGGTTGCCGGTTTATGTTGCTGGGGAGTGATGGCTATGAAAATTGACAAAGTAAGTGTGCGTGTCGGAGAGTTACGCAGCACAGGATATCCGACATTTTCAAACCGCCGCGTTGAGGTTGAATTGACTGCCTGCCTTGAGCCCGGAGAAACAGCATCTGCGGTAAAAGATAGGCTTTTGTCTCACGCAAGAAAAGCAGTTGCTTTTAAACTTGGCGACATCAAAACTGAAGATGAGATGGACGTTCCTTTTTAAAAAATCAACAGGGAACGTTTATGTCAAACGATGGATGGGTAAAGAATTATCGCAAAATAGCGGAGTGGGAATGGTACACCACTCCGCACATGGCTCACCTATGGCAGCATCTCATACGGGAGGCAAATCACAAAGACGGAAGGTGGCAGGGGTATGATGTAATGAAAGGGCAACTGGTCTGCGGATTGCACACTCTCAGTGCCGCAACAGGCATATCAGTTAGGAGTTTAAGGACGTGTCTGGCAAGGCTTGAACAGAGTGGCGAAATAGTGCGAAAATCGACAAACAGATTTTCAATCATAACTATTAGCAAATATTGCAAATATCAGAACGAAGAAATTCAGAGCGACAAGCAAGCGACAAGCAAGCGACAAGCAAGCGACAAGCAAGCGACAACAAACAAGAATGAGAAGAATGAAAGAATGAAAGAAGTAAAAAGCATAGGGGAAAAATCCTCAAGATTTATTCCTCCAACGCTCGAACAAGTAGCGGCATATTGTTCTGAGAGAAAAAACAACGTCGACCCAGAGAAGTGGTTAGCTCATTACACATCTAACGGTTGGTTGGTTGGTAAAGCAAAAGCGAAAATGCAGTGCTGGAAATCTGCGGTTATTACTTGGGAAGGAAACGGATTCAGCAACGGCGCAGGCAAAAAGGAGTTCAAGACCTTTTCAGAAATCAAAGACGAGAAAGTGAAACAGGCAATGCGAGAATGGGCAGGTGAGGAATGACCGAGAACGACAAAAAGCAATTCCTGGCGATTATGTACAAGCTTTTCGCAATCTACGAAATGCCGATGGAAAACAAACACCTCCTTTCCGCATGGTTTGAGGCCTTGTCCGGTTATTCGGTCGAGGAAGTGGCGGACGCTGCACAGCGGTACATCAAAAGCGCTGATTTTGGCACATACAAACCGAAACCTGCAGACCTCATCAAGATGATCGAGGGAACGTCAGTAGACAGGGCGCTGCTGGCATGGACAAAGGTTGAGAAGGCGCTGAGAAGCGTAGGAACCTACGCGACGGTGGTTTTTGATGATCCGACTATCCACCGGGTTGTTGATGACATGGGAGGATGGATAACACTCGGGCAATCGCAAGAGGCAGAGTTGCCATTCATCTCCAAAGAGTTTGCGAACCGTTACCGGGGATTTTCTCAGCGGCAAGAGATCCCTGAACATCCTCGGAAGCTCTACGGCCTCATCGACCAGCAGAATGGCGCTGGCGGGTATCCAGTTGAGGCTGATCCGGTTTTGATCGGCGAACCAGAGAAGGCTTCACTGGTGTTGAGCGGGGCGATGTTGCCAGAGTGCTGCTTTCGGAAGCTGTTAAACTGACAAGGAAACGACAAGGCGATACAGCCAGCAATCGAACTCCACCTCCGGCATACATTCGCCTGGCCTATCCACAAAATGCAAATTAGAGGCAATTTTGGAGGTTTTATGGATATCGAAATTCACGAAACGGGAATCATGGAAATAGCCGGCGAATTTGAACCCGAGGTTGCGATCCTCGAAGGCATGCCAGGCAGGGCGTTCTCGCCGATGCCATTCATGACGATTGGCCGCAAGAAAAGCAACCGGGAGAAAGGAGTGGAACAGGCGTACGCTTATGCTCGGGCGCAGGAAAAACGACAACAGGGGGAGCGAGGGTGATTGTAAAATATTACCGCCGTGTCCGTAAAATATTACCGCAAGATGTAAAATTATTACCGGTCACAATGGTAAATAATTACCTACTAAGTAGTTTTAAAAGCTTTTAAAGGATGTGTATAAGTATGGATTTTTCGGCTAAAAACAACAACAAATAGGCTGTGTAATGGCAAAGCCAGGAATATACCCAATAACGATAACCAAATACTGCAAGCACTGCGACCGGAATGATCAGGTGACGGTAAACTCCCATCACGAAAAAATAGCAAATTACTACTGCTGCGATCCCTGTAAAGCCGCATACACCAGTAAAATACAGGCGCAACGGGCAATCAATCTCAGCGCAAAATATCGGGCCTTGCCTGCGCCGGTCTGGGAAAAACGCGGGAAGTATGGGCCGAGGAAGGCTGAAAGCTCGGAGCAGTTGCAGGAGAGGATGGAGATGGAAACGCGTCGACGGATCGCTGATGCTCGGAATTCGCTGAAGGAGCGGGATGCTGAATATTTGCGGTTGCGGCGGCGGAGTTTGGGGTTGCCTGAATTGAGAATTGGAGGTTGAAGTATGGGCGATTATTTTGCATCTTACGAAAAGAACGTTGAGGCAATAGTTACTCGGACACGGCACACCGTCAGAATGAGGATCAACGCAAGAGCCGTTGATATCAGGGCTGCGCTGGCCGACGTACCGGATAATGCCATCTTGGTAATCGTCAACGGGGACGAGGACACTGCGAGTGAGGGAATTCCGGCAAAATAAAATTAACAAAATAAAAAATAATTGCTTTTTCCTCTTGCAATCCGCTCAATGAGTGGTAAAATATAGGTAAGAGCAGAGGGAATGGGCAATTAAGCCGAATCGAAAAACGGAGACAGCCATGAGAATTAAAATCGGAAATAAAGAAGTCCTGATCATCAAAAGAGAAGAATCGGCAGAATACGAATCAATAATCAAGATTCAATCCTCAACAAGCGCTCAGCCTTTCTGTGGAATTAACTTTCTGGATGGCAAGGCGGTTGGCGGTTCAACGATGTCTCAGGGCCAGGTTGATGGCCTGATCGCCAATGCAAAGAAATCCGGTTTTGAAATTCAAGAATAAAAGGAGATAAGCCATGTATTTAATCGCAAACGCATCACAGGGAGATACAATAGTAGAAAAAAAGGAAATCCTTCAGGCAAATTACGATATGAGAATGTGTATCGCGCCGGAATGGGATAAGCCAAAGGTATTTGAGTTTCTACCAGGCTGCGCCGGAACGGATTGCCAGTGTGGCGGGAAGATCCACCCCAAAAGCCAAGAAATCTTGCTACCATGACCCCTCAAGAACTAAAAGCCAAGCGCCTGGCCGCCGGACTATCCAGAGCCGAAGCGGCTAGGTTATCACAAACACCGCTCCGCACATGGGAGGGATGGGAGGCAGATGGAAAGGGTAACCGCCGGGTGCCGGGGATCGCGGTGGCCTGGCTGGAACTGTATGTCGAGGTAAAAGGAAAGCACAGCCATGCCGGAGAGGATAAACAGTGAGGTATCTACAGCGTCCGAGTTGCGATACCAGTAAATACTCGAGGCGCGCACAGGTTCGAATCCTGTTGGCTACTTTTAATCATGGAGTTTTCGGGGGAAACGAATGAAAATGATTGCAACGGTAAATATAACACTATCTGTCCAATGCCATAGCACATGGGGTGACGACTGCACTATGTCGCAGGTAAAAAAACAAGCAAAAGAAGAAGCAATGTCGTTGGCAACAAGGGCATTAAGGTCAGACCCGTTAGTTTCCAACATAACACCCGGCAAAATATCGATAACACTGACGGATTAAATCAAAATGAAGATCCACTACAATAACGCACTCAATTATTGGTTATTCTTTTTACCGGCATGCAATCAAAAAACCGAAGTTTCCAGCACAGCGGCAACAAGGGATAAAAACAAGGTAACATGTAAGCGCTGTCTCAAGATCCTTGGGTTGATTCCTAAAAAGGAGGCTGCGTGAAAACCTAACAACTCGGCCAAAAAAGCGGGTATTCTGCGAGTGTAGGGACTAGACTAAGGCTTTGTGGTTATTGGTTTAATATTTTGGCGTGATGGAGTATAATTTATCAACTTTGGCCTCTTTGCAGGCTTTATCATAATCGGCTTTGCCTACTTGGGGCTTTGGGGCGCTTTGCAGGGACTTTGCCTTGTTTTGAGGCTTTGGGTGCTTATGTAGGCTTTGGCAACTTTGACATAGAAAGGAGAAAAGAAGATGAAAAATAAGGAGTGGAAGGAAAAGCCAGACACAGAAGGGTTATGGTGGATGTTCGACACCGCCGACCCGGAAGAAGATTGCGATTTGTGCCGAGTGGATACATTTCTCGGGGTTCTATGCCTTTTTGACCTCGGTTATCCAGTAAACTACGCAAAACCAACGGCAGTTGACGGTTTAGGCGATGGGTTTCTGTTCTACGGGCCGATACTACCACCAGCGAGGCCGAAATCATGAATCAATGCGAGAAGTGTGGAGAATTAAACAGGCAGGTTACGAAATACCACGTAGGCTGCGGCGGTATCGAGATCGGTAGCGATCCAGGTCCAAGGTGCGAGTTTTACGACATCAATCAGCGCAACGACGAACATCTGCACATTTACTGCCAGTGTGGGTATGATTGGATTGTTGATGTGTTGAAATCGCCGGAAGTAATTGAAATAAATATTGAACCAAAAGAACTCAAACAATTACTTTTTAGAAAATACGCGGCAAAACCCTAACAACAAAACAAAAGTTCCAACGAGCCTTTTCATTTTGACGAGCGGCGTTTCAAAAGTTCCAACGAGGTTTTTGAAAGTTCCAACGGGCTTTTTCATTTTTTGACGTTCTATCCGCAACAGCCGCAACTTTCCTGTCCCGACCGGGCCTGACCGCTGTGCCGATCGGTTTTACAATCGATCGGCGGTCGCCTGGCTCATCGCTCCAAATCCACCACGAGCAGCTCCTATATAAATAATATCATCTTTTTTTTATTTTGCTCCATTTTGCCCTTGCATTGTACGCCAGTCGAGTATACTATTTAATTAACGATAGGGAGTAGGCCGGAATAAACCGGGATCGGAAACAAAAAGGGGAAAATTATGAAGAAAATCACCTTATCAAACAACTTCCACAATACCGAGGCAACAGTTATCCCGCAGGCTATCACAGAGGGGAGATTTAAGGGATACGCCAAAATAAGCCGCAAGACTGCAATGCGCCTGAAAAATGAGTTGTGCGGATCGGCCGACTGTCTGTGTGGCGGGAATTTTGGAGAGCGTGGCGGTAGTCACCTTGAGGTTATTAATGAGGATTACGAGCGCAATTACATCATTGATTTAGGGGCAAGCCATTTTTAATTATCCCGCTCTATTCCAGCCCATCACCAACCAGGTGGGCTGCGATAGGTTGGGGCAATTATGCCGGGGAAATACTGAGGGGGAAATTATGGCATACGTATCACAGCAACTCAAAAAAGAATTACAGCCGGCAATCATGGCTATCTGTAAAAAATACGGGATCAAGGCCAGCTTAGCGGTGCGTAATCACTCTACCCTTTGCCTTAATATCAAATCAGGGCCGATTGATTTTATCACTCCCTGGAATAAATTCACAAAGGATCGGCAGGAGCGCAATGGCCTGAAATTTTACGAGTCGAAAAGCATTGATCTCCCGTCGCAGGGGATAGCAAAAGGGATTTTCACCGGGCAGGCCGCAGAGTTCGTTGATGAGATTTACCCGGCAATGGATAAAGGCAATTGGGATAAATCGGACATTATGACCGACTATTTTAATGTTGGATGGTATGTGGATATTAATATCGGCCAGTGGGATAAGCCGTACGTGTTGGAGGCCAGTAAATGACAAAGGAAGATTTTAAAGCAGCAAGAAAATTACTCAACCTCTCGACCGCGCAGCTCGGTAAGCGGGTGCGGCTATCGGGCAGGACGATCGAGAAATATGAGCAAGGGATATCCAAAGTACCAGGGCCTGTCGCTGCCCTGGTTGAGATGATGATTCAGGGTAGATGGGGGAAATAATGATGATCATCCACTACAACAACGCGCTCGGCAACGACCGCGGATACTCGGCATGTCCAGCGCAGGGGCCGACGATCCCGACGACGAGGGATAAATCCAGGGTGACGTGCAAGCGCTGCCTCAAGATCCTCGGGCTGCTGCCTAAAAAGGATAGCAAATGATCTAGGCATAGGGCACACCACAGCACATCGCACCACCAAACCCGGAAGGCATGACCGCTTGTCCGGGTTTTCTTTTGCCCTTTCCCTTTCGCTTTCCTTTATCCCTTCCTTCCTCCTGCAGTATCACCCGCAGCACAGGCCTTCCTTTCCTGTTTGGCTCGCCTTATCTGGCATTGTCATAGTTGTGTTATGCCGATCAGTCCCGCATCAGTCCCGCATCATCTCACTCAATCCATTGCCGATACCATAGGCCATGCCCGAGCTGCGCTGCAGCAGCCTGTCCTGTCGTCGGCTGGGACCGCTACCCCATCCATCAACCGTTATGCAATCTTCATGCCATTGCGCGTTTTCCCTTTATTTAGTTCATTGCAAAGATCGTGCCATTGTGTTACCATGTTGTAGATGTATGGTGATGGTATCGCATATCGAGCGCATGTCTAGTTGGATGTAGAGCTATATAACTAGCATGAATGATTGATAATTGTATTGATTATTGCATGTCGTGTCGTGTCGTCTCAACCCGGTGCCGGGGGTAAAAGTATGCAAGTTTCGCGCCAAGACA
>Ga0209417_1001432_pt1 | contig 43642 bp, 28 predicted proteins | sample RifGroF2_FD_184002 | JGI IMG/M metagenome (GOLD analysis project Ga0209417, IMG submission 184002) | Groundwater microbial communities from Rifle, Colorado, USA - Groundwater F2 (SPAdes) (version 2) | ecosystem: Environmental > Aquatic > Deep subsurface > Groundwater | place: Rifle, Colorado...
CCCTGTCGCCGCGGTTTGTAAATTCGATGCACTTTGCGCCGCCATCTGCACAGGCAATTACGATATTTTTAACTGTTTCGAAATCGCTATGATAGAAAACGGGAATCAGACCGATTTTCTTCATCGCAGTTAAAACTTCAAGCCTTGAATGTTTCGCCATCTTAAACTCCTAATTATAAATTTTACCTTCTCTGTAATCAGTCCAGGCGGGTTCGAATGCCTTTGTGTCTTTCGGAGCGGGTCTTACAGGAACGCTGCGGCATTCAAATTGGCCTGTACTTTCATTGAATTGTATCCTTATCATGGAATTTCTCAAGTCTTTGTTTTCAGGTTTGAATTTCAGCGGTTTGCCGGTGTCGGGGTCTTTTACATCGGGATGAATTTCGATGCCGTCGTCGATCAAAACCAAATGCGAGCCGCGGGAGCCGCTGCCGGATTTTAATAATTCGACTATTGCTTTTAAATATGCGGTGCTTGCAAATGCCAGATGTTCGGCTTGAATAGCTGAAATATAATCTTTCGGATTTTTTATGGTAAAGCCAATAGTTTGGATTTTTCTATGAAGTTCAATCGCATCGCTGAGAGCTTTTTGGGTATTTTCTAATTTTCTGATATGGCCGGCAAAAGTTGTCATCCGATGCTGGATTTGTAAAATGACCTGCTGTGAGTTTAAATCGGAGTTTGTATTGAATAATTTTGTGATTTTCTCAATCGATTTTTCTATTTGCGAATCATCTTCATCTTTAGAGATATTTTCGGCATAAACGTTGGCGATGTACTCCGCGGCTCTTGAAGCGCCGACCTGGCCTGCGTTGAGAGCGGAACCGCCGGGGCGTTTGATGCCGTGAGAACCGGCCATTTCGCCAATAACGAATGTTTGCCTGATATTAGATTCCCACCATTTATTTATCGCAAAGCCGCCGTTATTGTGCTGCGAGCAGACGGAAATTTCCAGAGGCTCTGTATACAAATCAATGTCGTGCTCTTTGTAAATATCAATCGCGGGCCTGTTCATATGTTCAAGGCGTTCGATGGGCAGCTTTTGCATCGCACCGGCTGCCTTTAAATAGTTCAATGCTTCTGGTTCAAGGTTTTCGAATTTAAATTCGGACATACCCTCGCTGCCGATTGGGTTATGAAGGAAATCCATAAACACTCTGCGGCCTTTTTGATTTTCATTAAAGACGAGAATGTCAACCAGCGATGATTGCAGATTTTCAATTCGCTGCGGGTCGAAAGGCCATTGATAACCTTTTAAAAATATGTCCGTCGCCATTTTGCTCATCGATGGGAAAAATGGAGTGAGAAACTCACGCTCATCTCCGCCGTTTGCGTCGGTGCTGAAGATTCGGGGTATAACCTGCATATACGTTCCGGAAACGTTCCAGCGGAATTTGGTGCTCGCGAGGCCGAATTGCGATTCAGTGAGATTCTCGGCGGCAAGACCTGCCTTGAGAGCAATGCCGTGAATGCCAACCTGGCCGTGAGGATAGACACTTGTTTGATATAGTTCTCCCGGACCGCCCGCCGCAAGGACAAGATTATTAAAATAAAAAATATTAATCGCAAAATCGTCCTGCGTAACTGACTTTGCGTCAATCGTAACAACGCCTATGATTCTTTTATCTTCGCCTGTGCCGGATGTTAAAAATTCGACGGCTTCTTTACTGTCGAATATTTCAATGCCGTATCTTCGGACAATTTTTTCGAGGCACTGGCTCATGAATTTGCTTGTCTTTGGGCCGGCGGATGTCGCTCTTTCATACGGGTCGTGGTCTGTTTTATAACCAATGTATGTGCCCATCGAATCATGCGGGAACGGAACGCCTGCTTCGACAAGGTTATAAAATCCACGAAGCGAACCGATTGCTTCGGCCAAAGCTAAATCGCCGTGGCAGCAGCCTGCAGCAGTTAATGAGGAGGCGAAACTTTCTGCGCTGTCGGCAACATCGGGGCTTGTTCCCATTTTATAATATGTCTGCTTGTCGGAGCCGCTCATTCGAGAAGCGCCCAAAGGCAGCCCGCGAGTAACTACCGCGATATTTGCAGCGGCATCTTTGATACCTTTACTTTCAAAAAACTCGTAAAGCTTTTTTGCGCAATTCATTCCTGCCGCGCCTGCGCCGATAATTACTGTGTTATATTTATAAACTCTTACTTTTTGATTTCCAATCTGCCTCAGTGCCATTTTTTCTCCTTATAATCTTCTGAAATGAAAACCGCCATCGACGTTTATTACCTGGCCGGTTGAAAAATCAAGGCGACCTTCGGCGATTGCGCCAATAGCTTTTGCGATATCTTCTGGAACCCCCCAGCGTTTTATCGGTGTAATACCCTCGGCGATTAGCTTGTCATATTTTTCCTTAACGACACTTGTCATGTCGGTCATTATAATTCCCGGGCGGATTTCGAAAACGCCGATGTTGAATTCGGCGAGCCTGTCGGCGTAGAGCATCGTCATCATACTGACACCCGCTTTGCTGAGGCAATATTCGCCTCTTGCGGGGCTGCTTGTGTATGAGGACATGGACGCGGTATTGACGATTCGGAAATTTCTATCGAGGAATTGTTTTTTCTGCTCGATCATCCAGTTTGCAACAAGCTGCGTGAGGAAATACGGCCCTTTAAGATTGATATTCATCACTCTGTCAAAACTTTCTTCAGATGCTTCGAGAATATCAACTCTCTTCGCGGGAGCGACGCCCGCGTTATTGACGAGCATATCGCATCGGCCGAAATTTTGTTTAGTGAATTCGACGAGTGTTTTCCTGTCTTCGGCATTGCTGACATCGCCGCGGAGAATTTTGCAGTCTTTGATTTCTTTCTCGGTTTGCAAAGCCGCTGAATCATCGGGCTTGCCATCCTTGAAATCGAAATAATTTATTACAATATCAAAACCTAACCCGGCAAGCTCTTTGGCGACTGCTTTGCCAATTCCTCTGCTTGCGCCGGTTACAATGGCTACTTGTCTATCACTCATTTTTCACCTTTCAAATATTCGTTGATTTCCACAGCAGCTTTTCTGCCATCAGCGACCGCGGCGACAACCGTCGATGCACCGCGCACCAAATCTCCGCCAGCGAAAACAGCTTTGCGTGTCGACGCGAAACTGTTCGGCAGAGTTTTTATAAGGCCATTTTCAATTTCTACGCCGGGGAGTAATCTTTCAATTTTATCCTCCGCGGTTTGTCCAATCGCTTCAATAACAATGTCTGTATCCAATTTGTAAGCGTTCTTTTCATCTGGTATTGGTTTGCGCCGGCCGGATTTATCAGGCTGCGAAAGTTTTGTCGGACAAACTTTTATCCCAGTTATTTTGCCATTCTGCGATTCATAGCTCAGTTGATTAGTAAGCACAATAAAATGAATACCCTGCTCCATCGCCCTGTCTCGTTCGGCAGACCACGCCGGCATCTGCTCGAATGACCTGCGATAAATGACATAAACATCTTCTGCGCCAAGTTTTTTTGCTGTAGTTGCGGCATCCATTGCTGTGTTGCCGCCGCCGATTACAGCGACGCGTTTGCCCGCAAGATTCATTGTTTCAGACTGTTTTGCGAGATTGAGAAATTCGAGTGAATCGTAGAGGCCGTTGATTTTTTCGTCTGAAGAATTTATACCTTTTGGCAGACCAAGTCCAATAAATGCGGCATCGAAACCATCTGCCATAATATTGTCAAGGTTGAAGCCTTCATTTAATTCTGTATTCAAACGCAATTGCATTCGCGAATCCGGAACATCTTTGAAAATCGCTTCTATTTCTCTTTTGAGCGCGATATGCTGACGCTCGGCAGGTATGACGGATTGAATCATTCCGCCTAAATCAGAGGCTTTATCGAAAATTGTTACTTTATGCCCTGCTTCGAGAAGAATAGCAGCCACGGAAAGACCGGCAGGACCTGCGCCAATTATTGCGATATTTTTGCCTGTAGAATTTTCTGGTAATTTTATTTTCGACCAGCCGTTTTTATTGGCCTGCTCTGCAAGGTATCTTTGAATTTCAGCTATCGGCAGCGCTCCATCGCCGATGAATTTCTGGAGACAACTGCCCTGACACTGCTGCTCGACAGGACAAAGCCATGCGCATATTTCGGGTAGAATATTCGATTTGCGAATTGTTTCATAAGCAGCTTTTTCATCGCCATTGAGAAATTGCTTTATAAATAGTGGAATATCAATTCCCGCAGGACATCCAAGCTGACAAGTCGGCTCCTGGCATTGAAGGCAATTTTGCGAAAGACTTTGCAGATTGGTTTTGTCGCTCATTCTGCCATGTTTAAAAATTGGGCCGTAAATCTTGTTGTCACGAACGACACAGCCTGCGGTTTGGCCATCACGCATTAGTTGAGTACATGCGCTGCATCCTATGCAGACTTTGCTTTTGTCGAGGTTGCCTTTGGTGAGAATATCTTTAGCGAAATCAGGATAAGCAAAAGCCATTCGACCTGCGCCGATGATTTTCGATTTGCCGTTTCGCTTGCTTGCCGCTGCGATATTGTCGAAGAGCTGACGAAGCCAACTGTAACCGGTACCGACAATCGCAATATCAGGAAATTCATTTTGGATTTCGCCCGCGAGATTTATCAAACGTTCGACACCTTTTAGCGGATGCATAGGTTCTTCGTATGCTCCTTTTATCGGCTGATTGAAAGGCCTGCCGACGTGGGGATTGTAATATGGATTTGCGATTGTGAAATTTATTAACTTCACGCCGCGGGCACTAAGCAATGCTAAAAGTTTTTTTGGTTCGGTCAAATCAGGCTTTATATAATCCTTTTCATCAACGCCCCAGCCGAATGGAAATGGTATCGCGTCATAGAAACCAAGTCTTACGGCAATTTGTTTGTCGCTGCCTAATTCGCTGTGAATTGCGTCAATTACTGAAAGCAGAAATCTTGTGCGGTTTTCAAATGAGCCGCCGTATTTGCCTTTTCTATTCCTGCTGGCAAGCAATTCATTAATCAAATATCCATGGCATGATTTTATATCGACCGCATCAAAGCCGGCTTCGAAGGCGAGTTTAGCGGCCTTTACATAAGATGCGATAAGGTTATCGAGATATTCATCGGAAACTATATTATCATCTGTTACTTTGCTTTGCTTATTTATTGTGGGACGCGGTTCGGGAACAAGATTATCTCGATATGGGTCACGCTGCGGAATGAGAGGTTTCGCTGTACCATCAGGTTTGCTGTATCTGCCAGAGTGGGTTAGCTGGGCGACAATAACAGGATTATGTCCGCTGCCCATACTTTCCCTTGCGGCTTGGCGCATCACTTTTACCATTTGTGCAAACGCGTCTTTGCTTTGGTCATTGAGCCAAAGCTGACGTGGATTTGCCCTGCCTTCCGAAACAACTGCTATGGCTTCGGCCCACAATAGACCGGCACCACCGGCGGCGAATCTTTTGTACCTTCTTAAAGATAATTCGCCAGGTCTGCCAAGCGGATCGCCATCTGCGCCTTCCATCGGGTGAACGGCAAGGGAATTGGGAATCACTAAATCGCCGGCCTTTACAGGCTCAGCAAGGATTGAAACATCTTCAATCGCATCTAAACGGCAGCCAACCTGACTGCATAAAGATTTGAATCCGTTTACATCTGTAAGCTTATATTTCCAGTTATTCATATAATCAGTGTAAACCTTGCTGTAAAAAGAGTCTATGCGAATCGGGCATTGATGATTTGCGTTTTCAGCAATTTACGCTTGATTTACCTGAAAACACTGCTATAATAAGAAGTTATGAAACATACTAATATTCATAAAATTGATTTTTCATTGCCTGATTACGGTGTTTTGATTGAAAGCAGGCAAAAACGGCTGGTTTCATCTAATTTAGCCCACAGCCATATAAATCCAAGTATTCTGTTTATTGTTTACGGTGAGGGTTTCCTCGAATTCGAAAATAAACATTTCAACGTCGAATCGGATTCGGTGATTATCATGCCGAAAGGCAGGGAACATAAATTAACAGACAGACCGCGAAAGCAAATGACAATTTTTTCGGTTTATTTCGATGCTCTCGCAGCAGGATTAAATAAATATATCGTTGATTATTTATTGAATACAGATGAGCCTTTTACATTACCTTTGTATATCTCTGAAAATATAAAAAGAAATCTTCGGCAGATGCTTTTTGAACAAAACATAAAGCCGCCGGGATATAAATTATCTATAGTTCAAAATTTGAGCCTTGCAGTATTGCAAATCTACAGAGCACGTTTAGACAGTAACCAAAAAAGTTCCACGAGTTCTCCTGACAGCAAAGAGAGAGTAAAATCAGTAATTGATTTCATTTCTCAGAACTGTCACGAACAATACGGCCTTGCAGATGCGGCGAGATTGGGAAAAGTATCACAAAGACAATTTACGAATTTATGTAATAATCTGACAGGTATGAGTTATATTAAATTTTTGAATTTAGTAAGATGTAAAAAGGCTGCGGAACTTCTTCGAAATACAGAAATGCATATTGCGGCCATTGCTTTTGAAGTCGGATACGAAGATTTATCTTCTTTTTACCGCGCTTTTAAGAAAAATTATAAATCGTCGCCGATGCAATATAAAATTGCTCATTAATTCAAATCAGAAAAAACAGGGAATTTTTTATAACCCTTCAAATCAATTTTTTTAGATTTTTTGGCCCAATTCGCACCAACTTCGGAGAATAATTTGCCAGTCTCGTGCGCATTTTTTAAAATAGCGTCAATACCCTTTATAACGGTTTTAACGGTATCGCCGGCGGGTTCTGTTTCTTTGGTAAAAGTTAAAAAGCTTTTATCAATCCCATTGGGATAACATCCGCAGGATTCGAAAGCGCCGTTGACAGCAAGCATAAAAGGTCTGCATGTTTCAAGGCTCACAAGGTAAGGTTTTTTAGCCATATATCGGTCGGCTATATTGTTAAGCATATTAATTCGCTTCTCAGCAGTATCTTCAATTTGCTCAACTTCTCCGTTTGCCAACGTTATAGTCGCTTTACTGAAAGCTGAATAGTCAATTTTAGCTTTTTCACACTCGATTGTAACTAAAGTATCGATTTTGCTACCGGAGCAAAGAGTTGTGTTGAAGAGTATTTCAACACCTTTGTCAGATATTATTCTGAGACTGCTTGTGTCTTCACTTTCAATATTATGGCCATGGTAAAGTTCTGCTTCTATACTGACAGGCACGGCCATCGCATCTGGTTGCTCTGCTGCAAGATAAAGCTGGTCTGCGAGCATGTGTGCAAGCGGATTATTAATCGTGCCATCAAGAATCCATTCGCCATTCATTCGGAGTCTGCCTGCCCATTCACTTCGCTGATAATACGAATCGAATCTTGGCCAGCCTGCCATGCCTTTTACGCGTTTTACTTTGCCGTAACGGCCTTCGACGATTCGTTTTTTCAATTCCTGCAACATTGCCGAATGCAGATATTGAAATGCCACAGGAACGCTTTTGCCTTTTTGCGAAACGATTTTTATCAGTTCATCCAATTCCTGGATTGTCGCAACCGGAGGCTTTTCGAGAAAAACATCAAACCCTGCATCAACACATTTTTTCGTAAGATTAAAATGGGTATTTATAGGTGTGGGAACATAAATTACATCGGCTTTGCCTTTGATGCCGGCAATTAGCTGGTCGGTGGTATCATAAACAGGAATACCTTTTTCCTGACAAGCGCTTCTTCCGGGAGATTGCCTTGAAGGATTACTGCTAACGGCTACAAGCTCGAACTTGTCAGGAATTTCCCAAATCCATTTAATCAAGTTAAACGCATAACCGCCTGCGCCAATCATCGCTAACTTTATCATTCAGACTCCTGTCAAGTACCGATTAAATATATGCCGAATCCAGATTATCCATAAAACTGCTAAACAGCACCTATTATGTCATTTAAATATATCATATTCTCTATTTAACGGAAAATAAAAATGTTGAAACTTATCAATGCCTGCTTTTAGAATTATAAGAAAACATTTATTTATTGTTATGATTTTAAACATTTATATAATCAATAAACACATTCTTCAGGTTCGCCTGATTAGGGATAAAAATGGTTACGAACAATAATGGTTCGCAGGAAAAAAGTAATTTACGATTAATACTGCGGGCCTTAAAACACAGAAATTACAGATTATTTTTTGCAGGTCAGGGCGTTTCACTTATCGGCACATGGATGCAGATGGCGGCGCTCGGCTGGCTTGTATATAGATTGTCCGGCTCAGCATTACATCTTGGGCTTGTTTCGTTTTGCGGTCAGATTCCTATTTTCCTTGGTTCATTAATCGGCGGGGATTTTGCGGATAGATGGCCTCGCAGAAAGATTATCATCATCACTCAAATTTTCGCGATGGTTCAGGCATTTTTCCTGGCATTTATCGTGGCTTTCGATGTAGTAACAATACCGCGAATCATTATGCTTTCAATCTTTTTGGGAATAGTAAATGCAATCGATATGCCTACACGTCAGGCTTTTGTTACAGAGATGTTAGACGATAAAAACGATTTGCCAAATGCAATTGCACTTAATTCTCTGATTTTCAATATGGCAAGGCAGATCGGGCCTATGATTGGCGGGTTTTTAATTGGTAAAATCGGAGAAGCATCATGCTTCTTTATTAATGCCATAAGCTTTATAGCAGTGATTGGCTCCCTTTTGGCAATGCGACTTCCTGACATCGCTAAAGTAAAGCATAACGAAGCAATGATTTCAGGCATCAAAAAAGGCATCTCGTATTCTTTCGGTTTTATGCCAATTAGGTTTATTCTTTGGTACACAGCGGCGATGAGTATTGTCGCTATGCCATATTCGGTTTTAATGCCTGTATTCGCAAAAAGTATTTTGCAGGGAGGTCCTCAAACTTACGGCTCTCTCCTCTGGTCAACCGGAATCGGTGCATTCGTAGGCGCCATATTTCTCGCAAGGCGCAAAACTGTTCAGGGACTTGATACAATTGTAGTTATCGCGGCAGGAGTTTTTGCTATCGGCGTCATAGGTTTTTCTTTTTCAAGAAACATATGGCTCTCTCTTTTGCTTATCGCACTGCCGGGATTTGGCATTATGGTGCAAATGGCATCGATAAATACTATTCTCCAGACTATTGTTGATGATAATATGCGAGGCCGGGTTTTAAGTCTGCATGTAATGGCATTTATAGGAGTTGCGCCTTTCGGAAGTCTGCTTGCAGGAATTTCAGCTCACTATTTCGGTACACCATATACAATGCTGTTTAGCGGAATTTTGAGTTTAGCGGTAATGATTGTTTTCGCGAAAAGACTCCCCTCCATTCGCAAATTGATTCATCCGATTTATGTACGCAAAGGGGTCATACCGGAAATTGCGACAGGTCTCGGAACAGCGGCTCAATTCTCATCGCAAACTAAAGAATAATCTAAATTAGTTTTTACTGATTGTGATGTTCTTTCCCGTTTCGCCCGGCTCAAATATATGCGCCTTATTGATATCTATGTACATCGTAACCTGATGGTCAACATCAATAGCGGTATGGGGATCGAGATTTGCTATGAACTTTTGTCCTGACCTGCTGGACATATAAACATCTTTTCTGTCGCCCAAAGGCTCAACAACATTGACTTGCGACTTAATGCCGTTATTGGATTGGCCTGCAAATGGTTCAACAGTAAAATGTTCAGGCCTGACACCCAGAACCATTTCTTTTTCCATATATGATTTTAACTGACCATTATCGTTTTTCAGTTCGACAATATCGCCGTCAGTCAATATAAACACGTTTTTGCCATCACTTGAAGATATTTTCCCTTTAAGGAAGTTCATTGGCGGAGTGCCGAGAAAACCCGCGACAAAACGATTTACAGGTTTATCATAAACTTCCATAGGCGCCGCAACCTGCTGAATTTCTCCATTGTACATAACGCATATTCTGTCGCCCAGCGTCATTGCTTCAGCCTGGTCATGAGTAACATAAATTGATGTCGTATTAAGCCTGCGGTGCAGTGCCTTCAATTCTGCTCGTGTTGTTACGCGAAGTTTGGCGTCAAGATTGCTCAACGGCTCATCAAATAAAAACGCTGCCGGATTTCTCACAATCGCCCTGCCGAGCGCGACGCGCTGTCTTTGTCCGCCGGAGAGAGCTTTGGGTTTTTTATCAAGCTGACTGCTGATATCAAGCATTTCGGCAACTTCTGAAACGCGTTTTTTGATTTCAGCTTTAGGATACTTGCGAAGTTTAAGACTGAACGCAAGATTCTGAAAAACTGTCATGTGAGGATAAAGTGCGTAATTCTGAAAAACCATGGCTATATCACGGTCTTTGGGGGGCACATCGTTTACTACTCTGCTGCCAATGGTAATAGTTCCTCCGGATATTTCTTCCAGACCGGCAATCATTCTAAGTGTTGTTGTTTTACCGCATCCTGAAGGCCCGACTATGACCATAAATTCCTTGTCAGCGATATCAAGGCTTGCTCCTTTTACCGCTGCAAAGCCGTTATCATATACTTTTTGGACGTCTTTCAAAAACACTTTTGCCATAACTACACATCCTTATTAAAAACTTCCGGCAGATGATTATATCACAATCAAAAACTTAATGCAAATGCCTGATTATTCAAAATTAACAACGCCTGCAAATGCTTTCTTGGGCTTATGCTGCGTATCAAACAGCAGAGGCCAATCCTTGCGGCCTTTAACCGGGAAATCATCGAGCCACGTGTAGTCATCTGCAACACCCCAGAATGTTACACCGGTGATTATGTCACGATAGTCCCTGAAAATTTTGAAAATTCCTTCGAACCGTTCCTGCTGCAGCCAAATCATTTCATCTGTAGGCTGTTTAAACTCTTTTGTTTCATCATCGAATAGAAACATAGATATATCCAGTTCAGTTATCTGGATTTTAAGTCCCAGCGATGAATACAAGTCAATAGTATCCATGATTCTGTCGAAAGAAGGATTATAAATATTCCAGTGCCCCTGCATTCCTATTCCGTCAATCAGCCGGCCATTATCTTTTAGACGCTTGGCAATATTATAAATCTTTTTGCTCTTTTCAGGTGAGGTACAATTATAATCATTATAAAACAGTTTAGCTTCGGGATCGACTTTGCGGGCGAATTCAAATGCCTTATCGACAAAATCAGGGCCGATGATTTTATACCATCTGCTTTGTCTGTACGCTTCCGGGCCTTTATCTTCAATTGCTTCGTTTACAACGTCCCAGCAATAAACCTGTTTTTTATAGCGTTCCATCATAACCGTGATATGTTCCTTCATTCGGGCGAGCAATAAGTCTCTGCCGACTTCGTTTCCTTTGCTGTCGATAAACATCCAATCAGGAACCTGTTTGTGCCAGACAAGTGTATGCCCGCGAACTTTCATTTTATTTGCGGTGGCGAAATCAACAATCGCATCGGCTTCCTCGAATTGCCATTTTTTTTCTTCAGGATGTATTAAAGCCGGCTTCATATGATTCTCGCAAGTAAGAGAATTAAAATGTTTTTTCAGAAGCTCACTATGGGTTTTTATTATATCCGGGCAAACGGCCGCACCAATTGGAAAAAAATTAGCGTATGTTTTACATAAAGACCTGTTCAAAATATCATTCATTTCTTGCTCCTTGTTTTAATATCCAGTTATTTTCGAATCATCGAGACCGGGATAAGTGCCTGTCTGGTCTTTCAATTCACTCAATTCAATTAAACATACCGCATTTTTATTCAACGAAAATTTTAATCCGGCACTTCCATTATTTACCTGCTGACGTTTTACACCGACTGCCGGCACAGATGCCTGTTTAAGCGTTTCAAGCTGCTGTTTATCAGGATATCGCGGCCTGCCGATAGTTCGCCATGCGTTCCACGCGTTGCCGTTTTCCTCATCGACAGTTTGCTGCTTTATTACACATTGACTGCAATTGAGGGAAATTTCCAAATCAAAATCACGCTTGAATTCCGTTACCTTTTTTGCAACCGGATTCCAGGCAACAATCACAACCGCACCATCATTTCGTTTTGTTACAATCATATCATTATCGCGATGCAAAAGTTGGTTACCTAATTTCGCGAAGAATGCGAATAAATGAAACGTCGGTTTTACAATTCCATTCAGCGCGACAAGACCGAATCCGCCATGAAACTGCGATTGCGGGACATCGTCTTCCTCGAACACATCGCTGAAAGTCCAATATGAAAATGAATCCGCATAATCGCTTCCAAAAGCCAATACTTTGCCAAGAAACGCAGCGTTAAAAGCAGTATCGTGAACCGGACATTTCGGAATATATGATGAGTTATATTCTGTAATGTGCAGCGGCATATTATCCGGGTACACAGATTTTATTATGTGTTCGCGCGACTGTTTGAACTGGTCGAGCAAATGGTCATTAGCCAAAAGTTCGTGGTAAACAATTTCAAGTCCTTTTTCAGGGGTCTTGCCGCAATATGAATGTTGCGAAACAAAGTCAACAGGGGTTTTGGTTTTATCACACATTTCAAGAAAAACCTGAATCCAGTGAATCGCACCGGGACATGTTGCCGGTCCGCCGACGAGAATATTCGAATCTGTCTCTTTGACTGCCGCGACACTTTCACGATATAATTTAAAATATTCCTGCTGATCGCCGTTCTGCCAGAAAATCGCTAAATCAGGCTCGTTCCAGACTTCAACCGGCCAAGTACGTACTTCCTTAATGCCATATCTGCTTATAAGATGTTTAAAAAGCGTTTTAATAAGATTGCGCCACAAAGCGTAATCTTTCGGAGGAGTTACATTGCCCTTCCAATAAAAAACGGTTTGCGTTCCGCTTGCCAATTGATTCGGCATAAAGCCAAGTTCTATGAAAGGTTTAATTTTATGAGATAAAAAGGAATCAAAAATTCTGTCGAGGTAAGTAAAATTAAAAACCGGTCCGACACCCTGCTTTTCTCTGTAAATTCCAACATCGTCGGTCAGAATACCGTGGCCGCGAATATAATCGAATCCGATATTTTCCTGCACAATCGAAAGCGAATCCAGATATTCCTTTTGCAGTGCTAATCCCAATCTGCCGGTTCCGACACACCGCTTCCAATTATCATTGAATTTTACATTTGAGCATAACGGTATTTTAATCTTTGCCATCAATTTGCCTTAAAACCAAATTCATCTATATATAAATTCAAATCCTGCGCCTTATCGAATGTATCATTAAGATAAGTTATAGATATAATATGTTTTCCTTGGGAAATATTAGTGGAAGCAATTTCGAATTCTTTAATATTTCGAGATGCGATTTCTTTTTTTCCTATAACTTTATCGTCGATTTTAACTTCCACTTCAGCGTATTTTCCGTTAACCGGGGTGGAATACCCTTTTAGAAGCAAAGTATATTCGCCCTGAGCCGCGCAATTAAATTCAGCGGCAACAATTCCATTATTGCGCAGGATTAGCTGAGTATTTGTTTTTTCAAAATGCGGGCTGTCTCCAATCAATTTAAACCTATCAGACAGCAGCCATGTTTTGTTTTCTCCTATATTCATTTCAAACGATGCACCAAGATTTGCAAACAAAGCAGACGCATAGCGCAGCCCCTTGATATTATCAGCATCATTTTCCCACCGAACATTATCGATAACAACTCTGCCGCTGCCTGCCTTTATGCTCGTCAGGGCAGCAGGCAATGTAAGTATTTCAATATTTTCCGGAATACTAATCACACTTCCAATGCCGATGCCTTTCAGTTTGAGGATTCGTATAGCCTCCCAATCATCTCCATTAAGGAAATGAATCTGAAGTTTACTTTTACCGGCAGGAAGTTGAGCGAGAAATCTGGTTTCCATAATTTCTTCACCCGAAACACTCACCTGTGCGGCCGCATGTTCATCGACTTTGATCAAAACCAGGGGATACGTCCCTCTTAATTGCGTACCCCCTGCGATAAGAGACAAATCGTAAATTCCTTTTTTCGGTACGTCAATCCATCCAATGGCCATGCCTCTCGATTTGAAAACGACTTCATTGCCATCGATTGAAATGGAATTGCCTTTCAGCTCCATCTTCTTAGCTTCAATTAATGCCCTCAGTTCATCAGGATTTCGCTCAGGCATTAACGCTCTGTCAATGACGCCAGGGTCTAATGATAATTCCCGCCTCCACCCTTTTTGCCTATCAATAAACAATAAATCCTCACGCGAAATACCCGTAAACAATTTATTATCCCTTGAATTAATTGCGACAGGCCCCTGAGAAGATGCGATTTCAAATTTATCGGCGTTGAAAATTGATTTTAACTCATCAAAAGTTTTTGCGTCAGGGCAATGCCAGTAAACTGTTTTGCCGCTTTTTAGAAATGATGCTATTGCCTCTTTTTCTTTAATTATCTTTTCTCCGCCTTCGTGCAATACGAGAATATCAACATCCTTAAGAGTGTTTTCGTTTATATCGTGAATCCTGTTTTGTTTAACTCCAATATTTACGAGAGTTCGCGTGAAATTACTATCTTCGGCAAAGACAAGCATTTTAGAATCCTGGGATTCTTTACCTGCCATATAGTCCAATGAATTTTGGAATATTTTTCTTGCGGCTGGTTCACTGTCTAATTTTGTACCGACTAAAGCCTGAATGAAAAGGATATTTCCTTTTCCGAATGGCTGTTCGAGTATAGCGCAATGCTCAAGTCCGAGATTGCCGCCGGATACAGTTATGGCTCTTGCTCCGCCGCAGGCAGGTCTTATGATTTCATAACTTGTAACATAATTATCACCCCGCCAGAATTTCAGGTCTTCAGAGTCAATCCCTTTAAGCAGCGGATGTTCCTTATTTAATGCAAATGTCATCGTTGAAGCTTTCGCGGCAAGAGACAAATTCAACCTGAATTTATCAAGGCTGCTTTGCTCAAGCACAATCGCTTTTCCGCCTTTTTCGATAAACGAAAGGAATTTTCTGGAATCGAAACCAGATGAACCAATCTGCTGAATACCACCAACATCTTTAGTTGATGCTTGAGGAGCAATTATTAAAATATCAGACGGTTTCAATTCCTCGAATGAGCTTATTTTCTTTGCAAAAGGAATATATTTGGTAAATGTCCCACACGGATCATACAAAAAAACATTCGCACCGGCCGGCTGTATGATATCCTGCCTTTTCTCAATTACATATTTTGTTTGAACCGCTTTATTATCGCTTGCCAAACCGCTTTCCAAATATATTTCTTTTGCAGTTATAACATCTGGAGCTGTAAACGTAATTTTTACTTCCTTGTATCCTCCTGCTTGTAAAGAATATTTCTGTTCGCCGAACTGATTGCTGTCAGCAAGTTTCCAATTCAAAATCAAATTGCAATCAGCATCACTATCATTAAAAACATCAAATGTTCGCTCGACAGTATCGCCGGAGAAAAATCTTGTATCTTTATTCCGCAGAAACGCCGCTATCGGTCGATAAAAATCCTTCTGCGCTTCGTAAAACGGCTTATCATTTTCTTCTACACATACTCCGTGACCAAAGCACGTCCACGGACAAATTGCCGATACACCCATTCTGCGATATGCAATCGTCTGGTCAATCCATGCCTGCAATTTCGCTTTAAGATGAAAAACATTTTTATCAATAAAAGCATCGTCGCCGAAAAATATCGTGCCTGCCGCGTAATCTTCCTGCGGCACCCATAAATATTCACCTATATATAACGGTTTGCTCCTGTCCCAGTAAAAATTTCGTCTTGTTACACCGAGCATTCCGCCGCCTGCTTCTGTTTGTGTTCTTTTAGCAAGCCAATCCGCTGTGTTCGGCCAATCAGTATAAGTCGGCAGTTCGTGCGGATAGTGCAGACCAATCACATCCGCTGCGTCATCCGGGTCTATATCTGCTTCAAAAGTAATCGGATGATGAGGGTCAAGCTGTTTTGCGAAGCGTCCTAAATCACCAAGTTTCTTCGCCAGGTCAGGACAATATTTTTCCATACCCATAAAGAGAATTTCATTTTCAATGCTCCACATAATCAAACTTGCATTGTTTTTATTACGTTTAATGAAATTTTTAAGATGCTCACGATAATTTTTCCAGAACCGCTCGTCATTATACGCATACATTCCGAATCGGTCAGTATAAACCGCCGCTTCATTGACTATCATTACGCCGACTTCATCAGCGATATCATTCCATCGTTTCGGCCAGGGTGAGGTATGAAATCGAAAAGTATTATTATTTCCCGCTTTTACCATCTCAAGTTTTTTACGTATTTCAGCATGACCGGGCACTGACCTGACAGCAGGCCATGTGCTTGATGCAAGCAGATGGCGTTTAACACCGTTCAGATAAAAATCAGGCCCTTCAATCCAAAATTCCTTAAACCCGAATCGCTCATCAAGCGTGTCGAGTATAGCTCCATCTTTTCCTTTATGAAGCGTGAGATGAAGTTTATAAAGATGAGGATTTTCGGGCGACCAGTATTTTGCGTTTGTAAATGATGCAGAAATTTCAAAACTATTTCCATCCGCTGCATTAATTGGGATTTCAAGAACGGTTTCATTACTATCAATTACTTTTCCTTGAATCCATAAATCGTTTGCTTCTGTTTTTGAAATCGTACCCTTAACTGTAAGTGAATTTTTTCGAGTAGAAGTAACGATTGTAATATCGTCAATATATGTGTTCGGCCGGGAAATCAAAAAAATATCATCCCATGGCCCGAAGAACATCAAGTGTCCGCCTAAAGGAGCTAATATTTTCCCCTCGAGTACATTTTCAGGCTGATTTGGTTCAAAGACGAATCCTTCTGTATAAACAGCCGTTCTGTCCTGACAGCGTAATTGCAGCAAGTGTGATGAACCGGTTTTTACCGCGTGAGTAATTTCAAATTCGAAAGGCGACCATCCATCGAGAGCTTTTCCGATCAGCTTCCCATCGATATAAACGTGAGCATCAAAACTTGCCCCGCCGAAATAAACAAAAATTCTGCTGCCCTGCCAATCCTGCGGGATATCGATTTGTCTTTTCACCCAAAGATATTCAGGAACACCGACACCGTAGCTGTCAGTTTTACCGGGAACTGTAGTGTCTTGCCATCCTGCTGCCGGAATCTCAGTTAAATTTTCCCCTTTGACGCCCTGCCAAATGCCGTTGAGAATTATTTTGTGCCTAATGTCAGCACAACAAATAGAAGAACTAAATATCAATATGAATACAATAAGTCTCTTCATGGTTATTTAGCCTTTAACAGCGCCGCTCGACAGCCCGCTGATGAATTCTTTTTGCAGGCAGAAGAACAGAATCGCAGGCGGAATAATGGCCAGCAGCGTACCTGCGAGAAAAACACCGTATTGATTGGCATACACGCCGACATATTGATTGAGCACTACCGGCAAAGTTAATTTTGACTGTGCATTAATATAAACCTGCGGGCCGAGAAAGTTATTCCAGCTTCCCAAAAATGTTACCAGGCAAAACGCACCTGTCATAGGCCTTACAAGCGGCATTATCAAATTCATATAAATTGAAAATTCACTGCATCCATCGATTCGCCCCGCCTCGATAAGGTCTTTCGGTATACCAACGATTGCCTGCCGGAACAGAAACATTCCGAAAACACTGCACGCACCCGGCAGCACAAGCGCCCAATATGTATCCATCAAACCGATATTGACGATTAATTTATAAACCGGAGCAAGCAGAACAACGCCGGGTATCATCATCGATGCAAGCATAAAGAACATAATAATTTTCTTGCCTTTGAAATCATATTTCGCAAGTGCGTAACCGCCCATTGAAGAAAAGAACATTTGCACTATGGTTGTAATCGATGCAAGGAACAATGAATTGATAATATACTGCCAGAAATAAACGTTGCCTTCCATTGAAGGCTGGCTTTTGAATAATTCTCTAAAATTGCTGAGATTAATTTCCTTTGCCCAGTTCATAATCGGCGGCAGAAAAGTATATTTCATCAAAACTGACGAATCCTTGAACGCAGAACAAAGCAGCCAGAAAAACGGCGCCATAACCATTGCAGCGATTAAAGCCAAAACAATATATCTCAAATATGTAAATGCAATTTTAGGCCGTTTAGGCTGCAAAGCATAAAGAAGCACGAATAACGCGGCCAGACACAGAAGGAAAATATGTATGCCATTCATTATTTGCCTTCCTCCAATGTGCCTGACATCTTTATTTGCGTAAGGCTGATTATCATAATCATCAATGTTAGAATCCATCCTACAGCGGCACCTGTTCCAAGATCTCCTGCACGGAATGCCATCTGGTATAGATAACTTACAATGAACAATCCTGAACTTGATGGGCCAAATTCTCCTTTTAAAAGCGAGAATGGAAGTTCGAATAACTGAAACGACCCGATTGTGCTCATTACCACCACGAAAGTAGCAACAGGTTTTATCGCAGGAAGCGTTACATTCCAGAACACCTGCCATGGATTAGCGCCGTCTATTCTCGCAGCCTCGACTAAACTTTTATCGACACTCTGAAGCCCTGCGAGAAAATAAATCATATTGAAACCGACATACATCCAGAGCGCGGTAATAATTACCGCCGGCAGCACAAGCGTCGGATTTTCCAGCCATCTGTTCTCAAGTCCCCAGTAAATAAGCGACTGCATGAAACGATTGAATAATCCGTATCGAGGAACAAACAAAACGCTGAAGATTACGCCGACAAAAATTTGCCCGACAAGATTCGGCGAAAAAATAATCAGTCTGAAAAATCCCTTCGTCTTGTCTTTAGCTGTATTGAGCAGCATCGCAAGACCGAGCGAAATCGGTAATTGCAGAAAAATTGAAAACACCGCGTATATAGCTGTGTTTTTCACTGCTTTGTGAAAGTCGGGATCTGTCAGCACAAATGAATAATTGCTCAGCCCGACAAATGCTTTGCTTTTTGGGCCGTTGGTCTGCTGGAATGAAAGCAAAAATGCGCTAATCAAAGGATAAATAAAGAATATACATACAAGGCAAAAATACGGAGCCAGGAACAAATATGGTGTTCTTTTTACGTATGCTCTGTACTTTAAATCTTTCATCCGGCGTTTTCCTTTGAAGAATTTGCGTCAGTGATTTCGACTTCTCCTTCTCGCAAAAAGACGTTTCGATTCATAACTCGCCGAACATAAGCAGCCTTTTGTTTCAATTTTTCTGTTACAAATTCGCGCAAACCCTTATCGCCGTATTTTTCATAGTAAACGCCGCCGTCAATCAGAACCTCTCTTGTTTTGCCGTCAACCATTTCATAATATGCGCCCACGTAATCGGGCGGAGTTTCCGGTGCAAGTTCGGCATAAATTTGTCCGATTTTCTGACCTGAATAATATTCGTCTTCTACCTGGAAGGCAGGTAAATCCCATGCTTCTTTAAGCGGCGGAATAACATTCAGCATTGCGAAACGGTCACTGAAATCCTTTTTATTAAGATAAAGAAATTTCGCCAGCTCCCATGCAAGTTCCTTGTTTTTACTTTTTTCAGTAATCGCCAAACCTGTTCCGCCCCATGTGCTTGTACGTCTGCCGCCTTTTTCCCACGCGGGTAAAGGCATAAGCGCCATTTTACCTTTCAGGTCTTCAGCATCGATTTCAAAAACTTTTGACCGCCAGTCCGGAACAAAATTGAACAGTATTATACCATCTGAAAGCGCTTTATAAAAAGGCTGTCCTTCGCCTGCCGGAAACGAAATTCTTGTTTTTCCCCGCGATTGACGGATATACCATAAAATTGTATCAATCGTAATATCTGTATCCATAGTCAGGTTACCTTGAGAGTCGAAATAACGTCCTCCTCTTTGCAGAAGAATGATTGGGAAAAAGCTCGTGCCGGAAATTGATAAATCGAGCGCATACCTGTCTATGATGCCGTCGCCATCAACATCTTTCACAATTTTCTCGTGTGCGATTCTGACAAAATCATCCCAAGTTTCAATTTTATTTACATCTATTCCGAGATGTTCGACAATATCGCGCCTATAAGCAAGTGCAACCGGGTGAACGTCGTGCGGCAGCGCAAATATTCTCCCCCTTGATGACCAGATACTGAATCTCGACTCGACCATTTTTTCATCGAGTTTTTCAGCTTTTACTCTATCTGTCAAATCCACGAACCCGACATCATCTAAAGGCCCTTTCATAAAAGCGCCCATAAATGGATTCATAATTTCAACCATATCGGGAACATCGGTATCCGCCAGCAATGCAGACTGCAAGCGAGTTTGCAGCGGCCTTTGATGTACCTGCTGAAGCTGAACTTTTACATTATGTTTGCGCTCGAATTCAGGAATTAATTTAAGATATGCTTCGTAGTGACGCGGCGCGAATACTACAAATACCAAATCAGGTCGGCCTGCGTTGGTGAAAGTTCGGGACAGCATCATAGCCAATCCCGTTATTATCGCCATTACAAGTATCCAGAAAGGCGCTTTGCCGTAAGGAAATTCCATTTAAACAACACTCCAATGTCATAATTTCAGCTTAATTATTTTAAGCTCTCCCCTATTTTAACATATTTTATTATGAAAAACTATTACAGATTTACGGTTCTCTATTTTTCAAATACAACGCCGGATCAGATACCCACATTCCGGGTTTTCGGGGTTTAGCATCACGATCTGCTTTGATAAATACTTCCTGTTTTCTCATATATTTGCAATGACCATCATAGAAAGCAATTACAGCGCCTTCATTGTGACGATAAATAACAGGACCGTGAATCGCAGGACTTAGAGCCTTATATTTCGCAACAGTAGTCTGGCCGAGTTTATCCCAGCCATTTAAATAATCGGCTCCGCCCCAGGATACCCACCAATCTACAGAATCAGTAAAAGCTAACTTGGTTCCTGGTTGTTTGATGTTTGCCGCTTTATGACCGGCATCCGCAGGAAAACCAGCCCATGGATCCCATTGCCCTAATATCGACCATTCTGTATAATTATACCCATAGCTGAGCAATATATTGGCATTGTCAAAATAGTATCTGTTCTTTGTGTACCTGCTTATCACATCGGCTGGGCAAAGAAACGCATCAGGCAAATCATAATATGATACTTCAGTAGTACCGTCTCTATTCTTGACAAGGTCATCCGGTTTCAAATATTTGTCCCATTCAAGCAATTTCCTGAATGCCTGGTTGGCTACCCATGCCTGATCATAAGGATCATCATCATATCTGACAGGAACATACCGGCCATCGTTTTGAGTTGCATATGCTGCATTAGCTAAAGTCAAACTTTTTAGATGATTTGAACAAATTATTCTCTGTGCAACTTGCCTTGCTTTTTGCAGACTCGGTATCAATATCGCAAGAAGCATTGCAATAATTGAAATCACAACTAACAATTCGACTAATGTAAAACCTTTTAATTTTCTCATCACTATACTCCGAGAATAAAATTAACTTCTGCCGTTTTCTATACGCATTACATAATCGAGTTTACTTGCTCTGGCATTAAACCCGCAATACAGCGGCCGGGAAGCGAACCCAGCCGCCGTCAATATTATTTAATATCACCAGTTCGGTGTACAATTCAAATCTTCAGGATCATTACACATCATCCAATTGACTGCGAATTCTGCAAAATCTGCGAAGTTTACCTTACAATCCTCATTGAAATCCATAGGACTTGCATAGCCTCTTTCTACGAGGTCTTCACAACTCTGCGGCTGCCATGCTACGTAGTGAGCTAAAATGCGTTCAGGACTCAGCAGTCCATCATAAATTGCAAACTCATCTATATATCCCGCAAATACATTATAAGTATTTCCAATGTCATTCTGGGCACCGATGAGAAGGTGAGATAATTCAGGGCCGAGGATAGATCTGGCAGCAGTGAAATTGGTATCGTCTTTCCAGACACCATCCAAATATACTTTCACAAACATCCCGTCCGGATCGCCTAAATATTGTTCATCATAAGTAACTACCAGATGGTGCCACTGGCCGTCAAACTTAGAATTTACACCCGTATAGCCGGCTCCGGCTCCGCCGAAAACACGGATTGTCCCATCTGAATTGGTAACGGCTGGAGCACATGGTTCGTGTGTATATGAACCGTGCTGCTGGAAAAACGGTGCATAATTGCCTGGCTGCGGTTGACCCGGCGGAAGAGTTTTGTACCACATTTCAAAGGTTATATCGCCGGGGGCGAAAGCATACTGATCGCCATAAACCGCATATCCTCCTCCAACCAAAGGAGGAGAGTTCGGATTGTTTGTAATCGCGACACCGTATACGCCGGCGCCACTTGTTCCATTTAAAAGAACAGAGTTACCTACACCGCCGACTCTGCTTACTATACTCGCCGCAGAACCGTAACCTACCCAGTGATTTGCGCCATTAGCTGCTGAATCAATGGGGTCTTCGCTCTCAAAACGCAGCCAAACGACTGGGTTATCTGAGACTATTTCATCAGCATACACACCGGTTTCGGGCAGTACCGGCTCTACATAAGTTGAATCGTATGTAACAACAATGTGATGCCAGCTTCCATTATTAATATCTGTCGGAAGTGATGCGTAATTGTTCACATTGCCGCCCAGCATTATTAACTGATTCGAATCATTAACAGTAACGCCATAACCGCCCAATGCTTCCCAATTACCATTATGCTGGAAAAATCTTGGATAATCTTGGGAATGTGTATAATTTACCCACAACTCAATTGACACATCGCCGTCAAGCAAAGAACCAAAATCTCCTGCATCATCAAAGATATCAATACAACTTCCGGGGCCATCTGCCGAAACAGGGCCGACAAATTCAACTGCATTACTGCCAGTCACAAAACCTGCTACAGTTGCGAAACTACCTGAACCTGTTACTATGTATGTTCCATTCTTTGCAGTTACAGTTCCAGAGTTTACCGCAGTAGCATTATTTGCTTTGCTGCTGTCATCAAATTTCAGCCAGAGTTTTGGAACATCCGCCTGAACCGCTGATGAATAGCCGCTGTAACTGGTTCTTGCATTATAATGTGCCGTAACTCGGCTTTCCGGCATAACTCCACCATAAATCGCAAAATCATCTATTTTGCCTAAGTACTCGTTATACATATAGCCTCGGTTTCCCTCAGCACCAATTACTATATAATCACTGGGCCAGGTCAAACCATTTCCATCGACTGTTGCCTGTGCAACCTGCACTCCATCGATATACATTGTTTTTACCACACTTTCCCCAGCGGCCCCTAAGACGGCATGGGTAAGGCCTAAAAGAACCAAAGTCATCAATAACATTTTAATTTTATATTTCATTGCACCTTCTCCTTATATCTTCATTAATTCTTTCATTTTGCTATCAATCCTTATTCAATACTTACGGACAATTATTTTCATTAGGGTCTATGCAGCTAAGCCACTGTTCTGTCATCATATCGAGGTCTTTAAAATCAATCTTGCAATCCCTGTTAAAATCACCCGCATATTCAAATCCATATCTGTAAACTGCATCACAATCCGGCATATTAATTGGCCCAATTCGTTCGAATCGGAAATATGCAGCATTATGATAATAAAGAGCAGACATTTCCCATTTGAAAGTTTGAACATCAGAACCGCCAAAAATATTTACTGTAAGTGGTGCCGTTTGCGCCAGTTCTAATCCGCCTGAATAAGGAGCTTTTGCTGTACCAAGGAACAAATCGTTTATATACAAATCCATGTTGTTTGCGTCATATTCCAGAACATCAACTATAACATAAACATTGTATTCACCTTCATTTAATTCATCCATTGTGAAATCATATTCCATATATTCGCCACTATCCAGGTAACTGATGTACCCGTAAGGGCTCCAGTCGTCTGGCCCGATAAGATCAGGACCGAATGGCTGATCATCTTCGCCTCTTCCATTTGTCTCGAATGCGACATCGTAGTCTGCAAATCCGAATTCAGTTCCGTTCTGTAATGCGATTGGGTCTTTTTGTTTTACAAGCTGAATACCGTTTATAATGTTTGAATATTTAATAAGTAGAAAATCTGGATCATTCGAAATATTAACAGCCGGAAATACAACATAATTTCCGCCTTCGACAAACTGACCGGCAGTTATTCCGCCTGTTACAGTTTTCGTACCGATTACAACACCGCCTCTTGTCAACGTGAAACTTCCTGTCTCACTGCCATAAACATAGACATCAAATGTTCCGCCGTAAGCATCTCGGCCCCATAACCGTATATTTGGATCTCCTGCAATCGCTGGATTATTAATAAATCCGTCATCCATCAATCCGTCTCCGGCTCCGGTAACATAATTATGGTCAACACCGGGATCGCCAATCCAAACCTGTGCCGCATAAGTACTCGGCTGACATGGTTCAGTAGAACCCGCCAGATTAGCACTGCGAGGCGAACCCATCGGCAGCCCCCAGCTTCCATAATAAACATTCCACCGATTGATGCCATCATCAACAACAGCGGTTCCTGTATATGGCGTAGCATTCCCATAATTGTTGAGGTCAATATTTATCACCTCATCAGCATAGGCTGTGCCGATACCTAAACATAATAAAATAACAATTAGCAATTTCTTTTTCATCTTGATACCTCCTATAAAATTTCTTTTACTTTTTCCTCTACTCACTTTACTTCGCTTTCATTTAATACAATCAACATTTTTTTACCTCTTAAATGGTTGCGCTGTCGATGCCCGTATTATCAAGTCCTGTGATAGTCTTATACATTGCGGAGAATAACTTTGAGGCGAGTCAATTTGGCTTAGCAATGTCTGTGCTGCGATTCTGCCCATTCTTCGAAGCGGAACTCCAATCGTAGTCAGCGCCGGCGTTACAACATCACATAAATATTCATCGTTGAAACACACCAGGCTTACCTGTTTGGGAATCTGAATATCCAGCGTATGTGCCGCGTGAATGATTTTTATCGCTTCCACATGGTCATACGCAAGAATAGCTGTTGCCTGATTTTTTAACACTGTTGAAGCTAAAAACGCCGGTGCTGAACGGAATACTGTATTATGACCGCTTATCGGCTCAAGCCCGTGCTCGGTAAGTTCGGACACATACGTATCATGGCGGTCAACAATACTGCGATGCTCTTTATGGCTGGATGTCGGTCCTGCGTATGCGATCCTGCGATGGCCCATATCTATCAAATGATTTAACGCTCGTCTTGTTGCATCGATATCATCAGGAATTATTATCGAGCCGTTTGGCCCGGCAACACCATTAATTACTACGTACGGCAATCCTGATTTTTCCATCGCTTCTACTGTTTGCTCGGAACATTCCTGCATTACTATAGCGCCATCTACTCTCCACGATGGCAGCTCTGTATTACTTTTTTCAAGATTTGGAATTGTAATGCATACATCGTACCCTCTGATATGCAGCGCACGAACACTGGCATTTATAATTGTTTGGTAAATGTTCCCGGGCCAGCCAAGCACTGTGTCGCAGCCCAGTATTGCTATCATTTTGGTTTGACGTCGAACTAAATTCTTTGCCGCAAGATTAGGTCTGTAACCCAAGGCATCCGCCACCTGGGTTATTTTCTGTCGCAACTCCTGCCTTACTGAAAAGCCGTTCTTATAATTGCCGTTTAAGACCCTGCTTACAGTAGCCTCACTTACGCCGCAGTGCGCTGCAACCTCTTTCACCGTTGGTACTGTGTTATTCTCAGCCACAAAAACTCCGCTACATTATCTTTTTCCGCTGTTGTTCAAAAGCTCAAAAAAACAAGTAAACGTTTACTACTATAAAATAGCACTATTGAACAGGCGCGTCAAGATGTTTTGAGATTTTTTTTATTTTTTTGCGTTTTTTTTAATTTTTTTATAAAAAAAGGCGTTTTCATGTAAAAAATGGGAGTTTGTAAATTAAGGAAATATGCGTATTCGGGTAAATAATTTAACAAAATTCCTTGACTTGCTCTTAATGTTTAAGCTATTATACACAAAGTAAGTAATCGTTTACTGCACAAGTTCCTTTATGCAGGAGTCGGGATAGATGATAATAAAATTTAAATATCCGCAATTACCATTTATTCCTTTTGCGCTTCTATTTATAACCAATGTCTTTGCTGCGAATATTAACATTCTGACAAATCCCGGCTTTGAAAGCGGCACCACTGGATGGACAAGCCGAAGCTGTTCTATTTCTGCAGTTTCTTCTCCCGTTTACAACGGCTCACAAAGCGGCAGAGCTTATAATAGAACCGCAACATGGAATGGCATACAGCAGGACATGCTGAATAAAATGATCATAGGCTCTACTTATCAAATCTCGGCGAGATTAAGAATAAGCGCATCGAGCGGAACCGTGAAGATAACCGTTCAAAAAAAGGTTGATGGCGTTACTACTTATGCTAACGTAGCAACAGGCACAGCAAACAACACCGGCTGGATTTATCTTTCAAATAATTACAATTTAACCGCAAACGGTCCCCTAACAGAATTATATGTCTATTTCGAAGGGCCGAATTCAGGCGTCGATATCTATGTCGATGATGCAAATGTTTACGGCCCCGACCCATCGCAGGGATTTGACGCTGCTGCTTCTATTAATATAGATACACGTTACCAGATTTTAGAAGGTTTCGGTGCAGCAGGCGGATGGTACGAACAGAGCGTTTTAAACTATTCATCGACAATAAGAACAAACCTATATAATACAATGTTCCGTGATTTAGGCCTTGATATATATCGCGTTCGCAATACTTATGATATAGACAATGGATATATTACACGTTCGGCAACAATCATTGCCGCCGCCCGGACTTCTCTCGGCCATCCAATCAGAGTCATGAATTCATCATGGGGGCCGCCTGCTTATCTGAAAAGCAATAACGATTTTGAAAATGGCGGTACTTTAATCAAAGACGCTAATGGCAATTATAAATATACTCAATTTGCGCAATGGTGGCGCGACAGTTTAACTGCATGGTCGAATGCCGGCGTTAATACATACTATTTAAATATGCAAAATGAACCGCAATGGTCGGCAGATTGGCATACCTGTCTATGGGATCCGACTGAAAATTCAACTCGTGCAGGCTATAAACAGGGTTTTGCCGCCCTTTACGCAAATCTAAATACAATGCCTAATCCTCCAAAACTTCTCGCGCCCGAAAGCGCAAGTTTAGGCGGTACCGCAAGCTATCTAAATGCACTTAATACAACGGACAAATCTAATATTTACGGTTATGCGCATCATCTTTATGATGGCAGTGCCGATAATCCCGACCAGCTTATTTCAGCAATGACCACATTCAAAAATCTCTACAGCGACAAGCCTGTATTTCAAACTGAATTTTCAGGTTCCCCCGTCAACACATGGGCAAACGCGATGAATCTTGCGATGCTGATGAATAATTGTTTAACCGTTGAGAATGTTTCCGCTTATCTTTATTGGGATTTATTCTGGGCCTCTCCGTCAGGACTTATAAGCCTTACAACTCCTAACTATACGATCAATCCTGTTTATTATGCTTTTAAACATTTTTCATATTTTACAGACCCGAACTGGCAGCGTGTCGCAGCATCGAGTAACACCTCTGCATTGAGGATGAGCTCATTCATAAATCCCGAAAATAATCAGCTATCTATAATACTGATAAATATTTCCAATGACTCTGATATTACTCTGACTTTCAATTCTTTCGGTAATTTCGAAGTTTCATCCGGCAGCGTTTACCGTTCAAGCTCCACTGAAAATTGCGTTCTCCTCGGCAGTTACATAGATTCAGTTCTTCTCCCGAAAAATTCTATAACCACAATTGCACTTAATGGCTCTCTCATACCGCAAAATTGCACACAAGTACAAAGTTTCGGCTACACTCTGCTTTCAGATTTAAATGGCGACTGCCGGGTCGATTACGAAGACCTTTCTGTCATCTCTGAATACTGGCTTAGAAGTGATTGCGATACCATTAATAATTGCAATGGTGCAGATTTTGAGCCAACCGACGGCATGGTCGATTTCTCTGATTTTAGCGACTTTGCAATTCAATGGATGCAATGCAATGACCCCGAGGATTCAGATTGTATGCAGAACTGGTAATCAAAAAAATAGGAGGATAAATGTTTTCTAAAAAATTAAAGAATAGTTTTTTTGCTATTATTTTCATTTCATCTTTTTGTTATGCGGATTGGAAAAGTGATGCGAATGCAAGAATTGAAAACATTCGTAAAAGGAATCTCGAAATTACAATAGTTGATTCTCTTGGCCAGCCGGTCGGAGGCATTGATGTTGAGATCAATCAGCTAAAACAGCATTTCGCTTTCGGGACCTGCATTTCATATTCCAACCTCGTTAATTATGCAAATTACAGAAATTTCATTCTGGAAAATTTTAATTGGGCTGTTTGCGAAAACGAAACCAAATGGGCTTCCAATGAAAATACAAGGGATTCAGAAAACTATTCGCAGGGTGATTATATTTATAATTGGTGCAATACCAATGAAATACCGATGCGAGGTCATACCCTTTTTTGGGAACAACTGACCTATATTCAGCAATGGGTAAAGGATTTGCCTTACGCGGCATATCCCGCATCAAGCGAATTATTGACAGAAGTTGATGAACGCATCGACAGCGCCGTAAATCATTTCAAAAACAAGTTTTTACATTGGGACGTTGACAATGAAATGCTGCCATCCGGTTCAGATTATAGATTCTATGACCGTCTCGGCGACGGCGGAAGAGTTCACATGTATCAGCGTGCTCGAACCGTCGACCCAAATTGCAAATTATTCCTTAATGAATACACAGGCAATTCCTTCGGCAGCTATGACGGCTGGACCTATGCGAGCCGTGCAAACGGCTTAATTAGCCAGGGCGCACCGATTGACGCTCTCGGCATACAGGGACATATTAATAGCGGTTTCAATCCTCAGACTTATTATAATAGTGTACTTCAGCCTTTAGCCGCTGTCGGCCTCCCGATTTGGATTACAGAATTTGATGTCCCGCAGGCAGACGAAAATCTGCGTGCGGATGAGCTTGAAAAATTTTATCGTATATGCTTTAGCCATGCTTCTGTTGAAGGTATTATTATGTGGGGCTTTTATGGTCCTTCTGCATGGCGATGGGAAGGACTTGTCGATTCAGACTGGTCTGTAAATGCCGCAGGACTAAGATATCAGGCACTTATGGATGAATGGACAACAGAGGCAACCGATACTACCGGCATAAATGGAGATGCAAACTTCAGAGGCTTCCACGGTATTTATGAAATAACTCTCAGTGCTGCCGGTCAGCCGGATGAAACTTATGTTATTGAATTGGCTCCCGGCACAACAACTCTTCAGTTGGAAATTGAAACAAACCTGTACGCTCCCGAGCCGGAATACGTCAAACCCGCTCCCAACCCGATGACTTTCGTCTCTCCGCCTGCGGCTGTTAGTCAATCTTCAATCACTATGACGGCGACAACTGCGACAGACGAATCTATGCCCTGTCAGTATTTATTCGAATGTACGAATGACCCGACAAAAAGCAGCACATGGGAATTCGGCACGACATACTTAGCTACCGGCCTGTCTCCGAGTACATTATATACTTTCAGAGTTAAGGCTCGCGATAATGCGCTGTATCCGAATGAAACGGATTTTTCAGTGCCCGCATCTGCAAGAACTATGTCTCCGGGAGCAAATGTAGGACTTCTCGGTTCATGGATAACGGGGCTTAATCACGCAAAAGAAACTGGCGAAAATCGTATTCTCGTATTTGTAGCGCATGGATTATCCTGGGGCGCCGGAGATATTACTTCGGTCAGTTACGGCGGAAAAATGATGACAAAGGTTCTTGAAGTTGACACAGGCTCTTCATTTGGCTATCAAACCGCAGTTTTCATTCTCAAAGAAGCTGACATCGCCTCTGCAATTGCAACAAATTTTAGTCCGACCTGGACTTCCACATGGGGCAGCTATTCATATTCAAGTGCGTTTTTCACAAACGTTAATCAGGCTTCTCCCATTGGTGCCACTGCCGGAAACAGTATTCCCTCTGGTACCTCAATTTCCACAGTTCCACTTCTAAACGATCAGGGAGATATGGTTATTATCGCTGTGACAGGCGGAGCCGCGGGATCATACACATTAAACAATGGTTTCACTGAAGGCATCGACCAGCAGTTTGGCGGTTATTGGTACGCAACTGGCGTAGCAGGCCACAAATTAAGTATTGGCACGGCAATTACACCAAACGCGACTTTCTCATCGTCTTCTTCACAGGGAATTATAGGAGTTGTAATAAGAGCTGCTTTGATAACTTATGATGATTGCACAGACGTTCAAAATGGCGGTCTTGCTTTAATATCCGATTTAAGCGGTGACTGTTACGTTAATTTTAAAGACCTTCATATTATTTCAGATTACTGGCTCAATGAAGATTGTGCGTTAATTAATAATTGCAATGGCGCTGATTTTGAACCGATAGATGGTACTGTTGATTTTCAGGATTTCGGCGAATTCGCGCAGCAGTGGATGAACTGTAATGACCCGCAGGGAGTAGGCTGTACATCGAATTGGTAAAGGATAGATGTTCATTAGAAAAGTTTACATATTAGTTTTACTGGCAGCACCGTGTTTTGCGGATACCAATTTGCTGACGAACCCCGGCTTGGAGGATGGAACTTCCGGCTGGTCAGGTCGTGGATGTTCTATCGCTGTTGATGCAAACGAAAAATACACCGGCTCTAAATCCGCCAAAGCATTTGCGCGAATAGACACATGGCAGGGAATTAAACAATCGCTGCTCAGCAAAATGGAAATTGGTAAAAAATACCGCATATCCGGCTGGGTCAAACTCCAAAATTCAGACAGCAATAATATTCAGATTACAATCGCTCAGGCCGACAGCGAAGATTCGACTTATATTAATGTCGCTAAAGGCATTGCCAACAATAAAAACTGGACGAAGCTCACAGGCGATTTTATTCTAAATTATAAAGGCGAGCTTGGCACATTGGATGTTTATTTCGAAGGTCCTGCCGCCGGAGTAAATTTCTATATTGATGATGTAAATGTCTTTGGTCCTCCCGCCCCGCCGCCAAAACCGCTCGATACAAACTCAACAGGCAAAATTGATGCTTCGCAGCGTTTTCAGATGTTTGAAGGTTTCGGTGCCGCCGGCGGTTACGACCCTAACTGGCTCGTCGCTCATCCTAAAAAAAATGAACTGTATAAATTGATGTTCGCTGATTTATGTCTTGAGATTTACAGAATTCAAAACCTGCACGCAATCAATGAACATTATGTTGATGATAGTGTTGAAATTATCAACGGTGCAAATAAAATACTCTCAAAACCAATTAAAGTGATGGTTGCCTCATGGTCGCCGCCTGCTTATCTCAAAAGCACCGACCACACAACCGCAGGCACATTAAAAAAGAATTCCGCCGGCAAATATATGTACGACGAATTCTCCGATTGGTGGATAGACAGCGTCAAAGACCTCACCGCCCGCGGCGTAACAGTAGATTATCTCAGCATTCAAAACGAACCCGACATCGAAACAGCTTACGCTTCCTGTAAATTCTTACCCGCCGAAGACGCCAATTGGGCAAGCTATAATCTTGCATTGGAAACAGTTTACCAAAAATTGAATTTCGAGTTCGGCGATAAAAGACCTAAACTTCTCGCGCCCGAAACGATGGGTTTCGGTAATTCACGCCGGTATATTGACGCTATCATCGACACAAATCACGTTTACGCATGGACACATCATTTATACAGCGATGGCGCAGGCGGATACGACCACCCCGAAGCTTACGTTGCTTCATTAAAAAAGTACGCCGAAAAATATGACGGCAAGCCGTTCTTTCAGACCGAATATTCTCGCAATCCCGATTTCAACGATGCCGTTTTCACCGCGCGTCACATTCACAATTGCCTCGTGTATGAAAATCTCGCCTCGTATTCTTATTGGAGTCTTTACCGCAAAGGTAAAATCGGCGGCGGTTTGATTACTCTAAGCGAACCAATCGGCAGCGAAGGTTACAGAATCAATCCGACTTATTATGCGTTCAAACAATTCTCCGCTTTTATAGATCAAAACTGGCAGCGAATCGAAGCACAAACTGATTCACCCGCTTTGCGGATAACCGCTTTTCAAAGTCCCGACAAAAAAAATGTCAGCGTTGTAATTATAAACACATCATCTGACACAGATATTTCGCTTTCGCTTGCTTCTGCTGCTTTCGAGATTTCTGCCGGCGAAATTTACCGCACATCCAAAACCGAAAATTGTGAACTCGTGGGAAATTATAAAAATGATAAACCTTTGATTGTCGTCAAAGATTCGATTACGACAATCGCGATTAAAGGGAATTTATTAAAAGGAGAATAAAATGACCGCAAAAAATCTTTATTTAGTCTGTGCTGTGTGCGTTTTTAATCTATCGTTCTGCTTTGCCGATATCAATGTTCTCGTTAATCCCGGCTTTGAAGAAACAGGCGGCTGGTCTTCCCGCGGCGGAGTATTTACGCAGTCATCCGAACAAAAACATACAGGCTCCGCAAGCGGCAAATCTTCAAACAGAACTATGACATGGCATGGAATTAAACAGCCCATCATCGACAAAGTAATAATTGAAAAAACTTACAGCATTTCCGCATGGGTCAAACTCGAAAACACACTCGCCGCTCCCGTTACAATTTCCATCGAAAAGCACGATGCCAGCGGAGTATCATATACAAATATTGTTTCTGCACAAGCCAACAATACCCAGTGGGTTCAGCTAACCGGCACTTTTACCTTTCAGGCCCAGGGCGAGCCGAGCCTTCTCGATATTTATTTTGAAGGCCCCCCGCCGGGAACAAACTTCTTTGTTGATGATGTAGAAGTTATTGGTCCTCCTGCCGCAGCCATTTCTGTCGAGATAAAACCGCAGGCTTCTGCAAAAATTTCTCCTGACATTCGTCGCCAGAAAATTGAAGGCTTCGGCGCCGCCGGCGCATGGTACGACCGAACTCTCGCAGGTTTTACAGACAGACCAAATTTCTACACCGTTCTTTTCAAAGAACTCGGCCTTGATATTTTAAGAATCCGGAATACTTATGACTATAATGGCTATGATAGCAACTACATTGACAGAGCGGTTAAATTTATCACAGTCGCAAATCAATATTCCCCAAAACCTTTGAAAATTATGGTTTCATCATGGTCGCCGCCGAAATATCTCAAAAGCAATAATAACACCAAAGGCGGCACTCTCGCTAAAGATGCCGACGGAAAATACAAATACGATGCTTTCGCGCAATGGTGGCTCAACAGCTTTGCAGATTACGAAAAGCACGGCATTAAAATCGATTATATCAGTATGCAAAATGAACCTGATTATTTAACAAGCTGGGACACTTGCCGTTTCGACCCGAATGAAAACGAAAACAATGCCGGTTACGATAAAGCTTTCCGAGCTTTTTATAATAAAATTTCCAAACTGCCTAATCCCCCGAAAATTCTCGCTCCCGAAGGCAAAAACATTCTCACAACTCGCAGATATATAGACGCCCTGACCGCAGAAGACAAATCTCACATCTACGCTTATGCTCATCATCTCTATGGCGATGGCAGCGAGGATGTCCCCGACAGCTTCATTCGTCCGATGGCACGCTTTGCAGCCGATTATAATGATAAACCGCGTATGCAGACCGAATTTGCAAAAGAAAGCAGCGGCGGCGATGTTACATCTTTTGAAGCAGCGATGTCGCTTGCGCAATTCATACACAATTCTATGGTCATCGAAAGTACATCTGCTTTCATCTATTGGCAGATAATCTGGGAAGCTCCTTTAGGCCTTATCAGCACCACCCCCACAACATTCACCATCAACCCCGTCTATTACGCGATGAAACATTACTCTGCCTTCACCGACCCAGACTGGCAGCGTATTGAAGCATCTACAGATTCTCCCGCTTTGCGAATGTCCGCTTTCATCAGCCCCAACAATCATAATCTCAGTGTTATAATTATAAACACGTCAGATATAAATATTTCGCTTGCTTGTGAAATTAATAATTTTGAAACTGGTAAAATTTACAGAACAAGTCAAACTGAAAATTGCGTTCACACGGAAAATTACAGCAATAACAAACCATTGATTTTGCCGAAGAATTCGATTACAACCATTGCGCTGGTTAACCAATGAAAAATGTAAAAGAAACCGGCGAGCAGTTTTCTGCCGGTCAAAACAAAAAAACTGAATATATGAAGCATTTTTGGCTTTTTCTGAAACCTTATAAAAAGCCCCTGAGCACGGTCTATTTCCTGTTCTTCCTCAACTCTGCGCTTAATCTGCTTCCCGCTATTGGCATAAAGTATTACATCGACCACGTCCTGATTGCAAATGATGCGAATATATTCTGGCTCAAAGCCGGTTCAACTGCTTTCGAGAAAACCGTCTTCTCGCTCGTTTTTATTGCAATTATGGCCGTTCTCATTTTTTTGGCAAACTGCGTCGGAGTCGCTATGCATCGCAAGGCCACGCGCAGTGTCGAGCTTGTAATCTATTCTATCAAACTAAAATTGCAGGATCACATCAACAAACTGTCACTGGCGTATTTCAATTCCGCACGTGTCGGCGATATCCTGACAAAAACCGTAAGCGATATAAACAATCTCAGCCTTATGCTTCGCAACAGTTTCCATCTCGTTTATGTTTCGATTCATTTGCTTCTGGTTCCGGTGATAATGTTTTTCATTTCACCGCTTCTTTCGATTATCGCAATGCTTCCGATGCCGGTGCTCGCTTACGCTTTTTACGCAATCAGAACAAAATTGAAACCGCTTTACCGCAAACAGCGCAGCCATCAATCCCAGATAACCTCGCAATTACAGGAAACAATCAGCGGAATAAAAGAAATAAAAGCGTTCAGCCTCGAAGACCATTCCAGCGAAGTTTACCGCACCGTGAACCGCCAGTTCTATGATGTCCAAAACGAGATTATGCGGGTTTTCAGCTTCAATCATCAGCTCAGCTATGGCACTATGGATTGGGGCAGAATGCAGATTGCCGTCATCGGCGGTATTCTTATGTTCTACAAAATCGGCTCAGTAACGCTCGGCACAATTACCCTTTTCCTGATGCTCTCAAATTATTTATACGGCTCCATCGGCGGCATTATGAATGTAATGAATCTTTTCCAGGATGGTATGGTCGGCCTTGAGAGAATTGTCGATTTCCTTAAAATCGTTCCCGATATCAAAGACAAACCCGGCGCTGCAAAACTCGAAAAAGATTCCGTCAAAGGCAATGTCAGCTTTAAAAATGTAAAATTCTCATACGGCAGGGCACCGGTTCTCGACAGCATAAATCTCGATGTAATAGCAGGCGAAAAAATCGCCGTCGTCGGTCCAACAGGCAGCGGCAAAACAACTCTTCTCTCGCTTCTGCCCCGCTTTTACGACCCCAGCACCGGCTCAATCGAAATCGACGGCAGAGACATCAGGGATTTCACGCAAACCTCTCTCCGCCAGAACATCGGCATCGTCTTTCAGGAAACATTTTTGTTCTATGGCACAATCCGTGATAATTTGCTCTTTGCAAACCCCGGCAAAACCGAAGAAGAAATGATAAACGCCTGTACTATGGCAAATATTTACAACACCATTCAGGAATTGCCGGACAAATTCGATACCCTCGTAGGCGAAAGAGGCGTCAAACTCAGCGGCGGACAAAAGCAGAGACTCGCGATTGCCCGTGTCTTCCTGAAAAATCCTGCGATTGTCATTCTCGATGAGGCGACAAGCTCGGTAGATTCAGTCACCGAAAAGCTCATCCAGCAGAGCATCGATAAAATGCTTGAGAATAGGACTGCTTTCATTATCGCGCACCGTTTAAGTACTATTCAAAAATGCGACAGGATAATCGTACTCGCGAATAAGAATATAATTGAAACCGGTACTCACGAAGAACTGCTCAATAAAAAAGGTATTTATTACGACATGCATAATGTTTATGCAATTTGAAAGGTATTATGGCAATGACATCGAAAGAAATCGTTCAAAGAACTTTGGACTTTACTAATCCCGAGCGAGTCGCGCATTCCTTCCCGGAATCGGATTTTCTTTGGGTCAACGACAGCGCAAAAACCCGCGCAACAGACTGGCAAAAAGTCAGTCCCACAAAATGGGAGCGTATCGATGAATGGGGCAATATCTGGCAGAGACTTGATGACACCACAAAAGGCGAGGTCGTTAAAGGCGTCTTGAATGATGTTTCAGAAATCGAAAACTACGAGCTTCCAGATTTTTCAAAATTTGAAGACTTCCAAACCGTCGGAAGGGCAAGACAGGAAAATAAAGATAAATGGATTATCGGCGGAATGCCCGGCTTTGCCTTTAATATCGCTCGTAAACTTTTCAAAATCGATAATTATTTAATGGCTCTCGTTCTCGAAAGAGAAAAAATCAAAATGCTTCACGACCGCATCGATATCCTGCTCGAAGATATGATTCGCAATCACGCCAAAGCCGGTGCCGACTGCGTAATGTATCCGGAAGACTGGGGCACTCAAAGTCAGATATTCATCAATCCTGAATTATGGTATGAAGAATTTTTCCCGCGATTTCAAAAACTTTTCGGCATCGCGCACCAGTGTGGAATAAAAGTCTTTATGCATTCCTGCGGTAAAATCGGCGCAATCGTCCCCGGCCTGATTAAAGCCGGCGTTGACGTCCTGCAATTCGACCAGCCCGACCTTCACGGCATAGACAATCTCGCCGCGCACCAGAACAGCGACAAGATTACTTTCTGGTGTCCTGTCGATATTCAGAAAACGCTGCAATTGCGCGATGAAAAAATTATCCGCCAAAAAGTCCGTGAAATGCTCGACAAACTCTGGAAAGGAAAAGGCGGCTTTATCGCAGGCTTCTATTCCGACAATGTCGCAATCGGTCTCGAACCGAAATGGCAGGAAATAGCTTCTGACGAATTTATTAAATACGGCAAACGAAACAATTTTTGTTGAATTGAAAGAATTAACACTATAACATATTAGTTTTAAGAGAAGGCAAAATGGACAAAATACACAACCCAATATTACCCGGCTTCAATCCTGACCCGTCGATTCTGCGCGTCGGCGATGATTATTATATCGCAACCAGCACCTTCGAATGGTTCCCCGCGGTGCAAATTCACCATTCCAGAGACCTCGTCAATTGGCGTCTGCTCACGCACCCAATCACGCGCGTCAGTCAGCTCGATATGACCGGCAATCTGCCCTCCTGCGGTATATGGGCGCCCTGCCTTAGTTTCTGCGATGATTTTTTCTATTTGATTTACACCAACACGCGAGTTTACAACAGCAACTTCAAGGACTGCCATAATTATCTGGTAACCGCAAAAGACATAATGGGCCCATGGTCTGAGCCGATATATCTTAATTCTTCCGGCTTTGACCCTTCACTCTTTCACGATGACGACGGCAGAAAATGGTTCGTGAATATGCAATGGGATCACCGCAAAGGCCATAATCCATTTTCAGGAATCCTCCTGCAGGAATACGACCCCAAACTGCAAAAGCTCACAGGCCCGGTTAAAAATATTTTCAAGGGAACAAATTTCAAACTTACCGAAGGCCCGCATCTTTATAAAGTTAACGGCTGGTACTATTTGTTAACGGCCGAAGGCGGGACAGAATATGATCATCTCGTAACCATAGCTCGCGCAAAAAATATCGATGGCCCTTACGAGGTTGACCCGACTAATCCAATTTTAACAAGCCGTTTCAATCCGCAGCTTCCTCTTCAAAGGGCCGGCCACGCTTCAATCGTCCAAACTCAAAATGACCAGTGGTATATGGTTCATCTTTGCGGCAGACCTCTGCCGGCTAATACCGAACCGAAACGCCGCTGCGTTCTCGGCAGAGAAACCGCAATTCAAAAATGTTTCTGGACAGATGATGGCTGGCTTCGCATCCAGGGCGGCAACACTCCCAAAGTAGATATCGATGCCCCCGGCCTGCCGGAGCATAAATTCAAACCCCAGCCATCCCGCGATGATTTCGACTCCGAAACTCTCTGCGTTCATTATGCAACATTAAGACTGCCCGCAGATGAAAGTTGGCTGACTTTAAAAGAGCGTAAAGGCTTCCTTCGTTTGAAAGGCAGAGAATCTCTCGCATCAAATCATTATCAAAGCCTCCTCGGCAGAAGACTTCAATCCTTCAAATGTCAGGTAACAACCTGCCTTGAATTCGAACCGAAACATTTCCAGCAGATGGCCGGTTTGACTTTCTTCTACGATTCGCAGAATTATTTTTACCTCCGCGTAAGCCGCGATGAAACTCTCGGCAAACATCTCGGCATTATCGCCGCCGACAATAATAAATATGATGAACTATCTGAAGAAATTGCATTTGACAGCAAGCGAATCATTTTACGAGGCGATTTCGATTATGGCAAATTGCAGTTCTCATACAGTCTCGATGACAGGAATTTCGAAGAAATAGGCCCGGTTCTCGATGCGACAAGATTGTCCGATGAATATTGCAAACAGGGTTGTTTTACCGGCGCTTTCGCCGCGATTTGCTGTCAGGATATTTCCGGCACAAAGCTCAACGCCGATTTCGACTACTTCGAATATAAAGAATTATAAACTCTTGCTGGTTAGCCCGGCCATCACCATGGCCGGGTTTTTCTTCCGCATACCCCAATATTTTAATACCCGATTTCCTTCAATAATTTCATAAATCTCCTGCCGTACTCGACATAATTTGCGTATTTAATCGCTTCTTCCGATTGCACGCTCTCATCGTGAAATACAGCCGCAAGGTGCGGCTCCATCGATATTCCGCCGTCATATCCGCTATCGAGCAAATCTTTGACAATGCGTTTTACATCGCCATTTCCTTCACCCGCAAAAGTATATTGTATCTTGTTTTCAGATTTGTTCCAAATCCCATCTTTGATATGAATATATTCGATATGCTCTTTCACATTTTTATAAAATTCCCACGCAGATTGTTTCGGATATGGTTTTGCTTTCGTGCGGTCATCGGTAAAAACCGGATTGCCCGTATCGAACACAAGTTTCAGCCCCGGCACATTCTCAATGAGCTCCAGCGTATAAGTCCAGCCCATCCCGCCATAGTTCATACAATTTTCATGAACAGCAGTTACGCCCGCATCATCGAACATCTTTTTGAGTTCGCGTACTCTTCGAAATCTCTCCTGCTCCATCTGTTCCTCCGGCTCACGTCCATCGATAACCGCAAAACTCATTATGCGAATCAGTTTGCAGCCAAGTTTCTGCATTCTCGGTATCGCTCTTTCAGCCTCCGCAACAGATGAATCGAAAGATTCGGTAATTTTCTTTCCCCAGTTCGCGATTGCCGAGCCGAAGCAGTTTATTTTCACACCCGCATCCGCAAGTTTCCCGCAAACAATATCAAACTCCTCATCGGAAATATCATGGATATTTTTTCCGTTTATACTTCTGCTCTCGATATTTGCCCAGCCCAGTTCCTTCGTCGCGCGTATTTGCCCGTCAATATCCTTCGCCGCCTCATCCGCAAATCCCGTCAAATACATTTATACCTCCGAATTATATCTATGCTTCGCATATTAATACGATTTACGTAAAACATAACCGAAACGAGCCGTGTCAACTCAGCCGATTTACGGTTATTTTCTTGATTCCGTTATCTTCTCCTGAAGTTTCTGATGATACAATTCATCATCCGGCGGCAATGTTACCCAATCATCCATCCACGTCGAAAGAAGCATTGCGTTTGATAATTGCAGACTGTTAATCCCTTCCACTCCCGGCGCAAGCAAAGGCGAACCGGTCAAAATCGCGTTCACCCAATCTTTTACGATTCCTTTATGTTCTTCGCCCTTTCCTTCGATTGCGACTTCTATTTTTTCGCATTCCGGTGCGCCGAATCCGCCCTTAAATTCACGATTGAATTGTCTCTCTGGCACACTTGTCTTCCAGAAAGTTACCTTGTCATCCTCAAGGATTATTTTGCCGTTATCGCCTGCTATCTCAAAACGGTTTGTCCCCGGCGTTTCACCAGTTGTTGTGATAAACACACCCGTCGCTCCGTTTTCATATTCCACATAAGCAGTTACATCATCTTCAACTTCAATAGTATGATACTTGCCGAAACTGCAAAACGCCCTCACTCTCACCGGCATTCCGCAAATCCACTGCCACAAATCAATTTGATGCGGCGCCTGGTTCAGCAGCACACCCCCGCCTTCTCCTGCCCACGTTGCCCGCCATCCGCCAAGTTCATAATAGCTTTGCGCACGATACCAATGTGTCGCAACCCAGTTCGTACGTTTGATGTCACCAAGCTGTCCGGATGTAATCATTTCTTTGATTTTCTGATATACTTTATTAGTGCGCTGATTGAACATAATCCCGAAAACTTTTTGGCTTTTGGCCGCAAGCGCATTTACTTCACACACATTTTTCGTAAACACTCCGATTGGTTTTTCCGTCAGCACATGCAGATTATTTTCTAATGCCGCCGCAATCATTTTTGGATGTTCGTAATGAGGCGATACAATCAATACTCCGTCGATTGCTTTCGACTTCATCATTTTAAGCGGGTCATCGAAACATAACACTTTACCGCCTGAGCCAAGTTCCTGTTGCGCCCTGAGATGATTCTCCGCCGAAATCTCACAAACTGCTGTTAATTGCCCCCCCGGCACTTCGCCTGCACAAAGATACTTCGCGTGATTTCTTCCCATACCTCCATAACCGATTAAACCAATCCGTACTTTTTCCATAATTAATTATCCCTGATTTAAACAAAGAATGCAGCTTATTGTACACCTTCTACCTTCTAAATTCTACATTCTAAATTCTGAACAAAAAAAACGCCCCTTGTATCCTATTTTGTAAGGCACAAAGGGCGTTTAATTTTTTTAGTCATACTAACTTAAACCATACTCTCCCGTTATCCGCAGGTAAGTCCTTTAATACCTACCCTGTCAATCACGGGAATTTACTACCCTTAAAGGGTAATTCACATACTGCCGTGACTTTCAATTAGCTTCTCTTCCTGAGCAGCGTCAGACCAAGACCGAGCAGAGCAAGTGTTACCGGTTCTGGAATTAATCTTGCGTTATCGAAATAGAAATTTCCACGGCCTGTTGATGAATTAGTCGCAATAATTATTTCGATATACCCTGGTATAGCCGGCATCGATGACTTGATTGCGCTGTAATCTATTTCCAGTGTAGCTGTACGCTCTCCTGAGCCATCCCAGAAATAGAAATTCAGGGGAACTGATGTAAACTGATCGTGCCATCCATAACCTTCGGCATTGATAGTTACATTGTAAATTTGTGCATAGCCGTCGTTTGCTCCATCGCCTGCAATATCAGCCGGAACTGTTACATCAATCGCAAATTTGGTATTTGCCATAAATGCGACTCTCTGGTTGTAATCCATCCCGAGTGCCAGGTTCTGGTTCCAGCCGTCTTTTATCAAACGCAGACTCTGTGAACCGGCTGTTGCGCCGATTGTCGCATACTGATACTTTGACGGCATCATTGTCGCGTCGCCGATTGAAGGATGACTTCCAGACCAATCTATCCATCCATCTGTTACACCTTCCCAGCTTCCTAACATTACATCTGCCAATGCTGCTGTATTCAACGCTGCTAAAATTGTAAGACATAAAATAAACTTTTTCATAATCAACTCCTCCCTAAATTAATAAGGAACTTCTTTGTTAATATTACAACAAACAATTATACTCGTTCTTAACATACGCCAAACTCTGACTGCATTTGGAGAATGTCTTATACATTAATTATTGTCGTGGGAAATGATTTGTCCTCCTCCCGTTTGGCGGACTTATCAAAACCCCGCTGTTTAACTTTTCTTCAATCTTCAAAGAACTTAAGTAAACGTTTACTTAATATTATCAAAATGCCTTTGACACGTCAACATCTTTTTTATTTTTTATGAAATTTAATCAAAAATTTTTGCTTTTTCCTTGTTCGAACACTTGAAGATGCATAAAAACCGTTTTTTAATATGAAAAAATTGATGAATAAATTATGTAGTATTATCATCCTTAATATTACTGACTGCTAATATTATTTTTTATGTACCTTTAGCGGTATCTATATAGGCTGATTTTTTGGATGCCGAACCTGCCTCCGGGCAGATTCAAGTGTCTCCCCTGATGGCTCTGGTCCCCGTTCATCCACTTACCCCCAACCCATCGCCCATTGACAAATTTTCCTTCCTGAATGCTCTTTATCCCAACAATTTCATTCGCAGCATTGTCCGAAAATGTAACTATCAATCCGCATCCCGCAATAATATATTCATCCTCACCGCTGCAAATTATAATCCCGCCCCTGTTCGGCCATTTCTCAATCCCTGCTTCTCTTGCCGTCCATTGAAAAGTATAATCGTGCGAGACTTTCAAAACATACCGCCCGAGTTTTATTTCCTGTGTTTGATTTTCTTCGTCCAGCGACACACCTGCCATTGTCCCTTGTCCCTGATTTTCCAAAATCAAAGGCGTTAGCTGCGATAAAACATCATACAATTGCGAAATCATATTTCCATCAGTTGCTTCAATCGCAAACGGACTAAACCCGATCGCATCGTGCTGACCAAAAGCATAAAACGCCTTGATCGCGTTTTCATTTCCTCTCCCCGCCTCCGGAATAAAAAGCGGATTATCCTTCTTATGATATATTTCACACCACCGCTCGAAAACAGGATGATAAATATCAGGCGAAAGAAAATCTATCTGCTTTGCTTCCTCCCTCCACACATCGAACAAATGCGGCAGAGGGCCCGCACTCGGATATTCCCCCGCCTTTTGTCCTTCCTGGTTCAAAGCAGCGTTCACAAACATCGGCAGCGCATATTCCGCCTTTCCCGCCGCCGCAACCTTATTTACAAATCGCGCATAATGCCGCGCCATAAATATTTCTTCATCTTCAGGCTTCTGCTTAAAAGCCTTATTCGCTGCCTCACAATAATCCCGCGCCCCGCCCAGCATCCCTATTTCATTCTCAACCTGCACCATAATTATAGTATGCTGCTTGCTGTCAGTTTTCTTAATATGCCTCATGAGTGCCGTAAATGCTTTAATATCCGCTTGAAGATTTTCATCGCTGAATGCTGATAGAATTTCTACCGCCTGTCCGTTTTTAAGCCTCGCTCTCGGAAATCTCTCCTGATTAGTCTTTACCCACCCCGGCACATAACATGACATACTGTTTTTCCAACTGCCGAACCAAAGCAGAATAAGACGCATTTTATTTTTCCTCGCCCCCGCTATCAGCGCATCGACAAGTTTAAAATCAAACTTTCCTTCCATCGGTTCAATCAAATCCCAGTAAACCGGCGCAAGCACTGCATTAAGATTCATTTGTTTCAGCTTCGGCCAAATCGCCTTAAGAGATTCCCTGCTTGATGCCGTCGAATTCCCCAACTCCCCTCCTAATATCAAAAACGGCTTCCCATTCACAATCAACTGCACCGCATCCCCTTGTTTTTTAAGAAACGGTATTTTATTAGCGATTTCTTTTACTTTTTTGGGCATTTGATTTCCAAATTTTAAATCTTCAATCTTAAGGCAACCTCTAAAAATTGCCTTTTTGACAATAATTTTTTTTATTAACTTTTTATTTGTACTTTTTTGAACAAAATTTTAAAAAATCACGTTCATTTTAGCTCGTTTGCAGACAATTTTCTCTGCCATTCGGCTCTATTGTCAGGCAGTTCATCTGCCTTGACCCTATGCCTGCACCAACAGG
>Ga0209417_1001433_pt1 | contig 43562 bp, 37 predicted proteins | sample RifGroF2_FD_184002 | JGI IMG/M metagenome (GOLD analysis project Ga0209417, IMG submission 184002) | Groundwater microbial communities from Rifle, Colorado, USA - Groundwater F2 (SPAdes) (version 2) | ecosystem: Environmental > Aquatic > Deep subsurface > Groundwater | place: Rifle, Colorado...
ATACCGGAAGAAAGAAATTGCTATTATTTGCAGATCGGGAAACCGCTCACGCTCGGCAACAAAATTTCTACTCGAAAAAGGTTTTAACGTAAAGAATGTTCCCGGCGGAATGATTGCTTACCGGAGAAACGAATAGCACTATTAAAAGACATCGGGAACTTCTTCGACCATATCTACAATAATATCGTTTGCTTTGCTTTGAAAGAAATATGAGATGTCCAAAGTAAATATTCTGGTGTTTTCTCTCTGGCTATTTACCATGGAAAAATTAGAACCGGATCTATCGTAGTTATTGTTTTTTGTATTAAAAATATCCGTTACCCGTAAGGTGAGAGATAAACTTTTATCGAAAAGTAACGTTTTTGCAGCCGCGTTTGCAGAGAAGTTTGCTTTATTTGTTTGTTGAGCGCTAATTGAACTGGAAGAGTACCGGAAATCAAATTGAAATTTAATTTGGTCAAAGGATAATTTTGTTCGCATAGATGAAGACCACTGCCTGCCTTTAGTATTAACCGTCGGACTAATAAATTCATTTTGATCTACTGATAAGTTTGGTCCAATCTCCAGCCAATTGAAAAATTTACCATTAAAAGATAACCATATGTAGTATGATTTTTGAGTAGCCAAATTTTCATACGTTGTTAGCATCACATTTGAATTGATCAGAGAAGAGACTGGCTGAATACCGTTAGTTGTTAAAGAATAACCGGCTCCTATATGTCCCGAGAAATTCCCCTCCATTATTGAATAAAATGCCGAATATGAATTGGTAATTGCTGGCTTTAAATCCGGGTTCCCGACAGTGATATGCGAAGAATCCGAATAATCTGCATAAGGGTTTAAAAACTCATGCCTCGGATAGGTTGACATACGAGCACATCCTAAACTAATTTTCCCATTCTCTGATATATCAGTTGTAACGCTAAATGATGGATCAAAACGAACAGAGTTGATTGTATAGGTGGAACAGGAAACACTATTCTCAATAGTGTTGACGGTATTATTAACCAACACCCCCAAGCCATATTGGATGTTGTTTATCGTTCCACTTGTACTTATATGTAAATCATGCGTGTTTTCATAATAATTCTTCATAACCTTTTTGGAAACATCTTCTACATATAATTGCTTCGATGTATCATAAAAAGTATAATAATCATTCATTACCAACTTTTTATATCTCCCTTTATATGAACCTGCAATTTTTAATAGTTTGGAGATGGGGCGGTTATAAAGAAAAGACCAGAAGAGGTTAGTATTAAAATTCTCCTGAGAATTTTTTTGTGCTGTTATATGATCCTCCAAAGAATTAGAAAATAGCTGCCGTTGATCCACGTCATTCATCTGTATCATCCGGTTTTTAGTAAAAGCTAATGAACCGATAAAATTGTGCCCTCTTTTATCAAATGATTTATTGTACATAATTGTATTAATTGAAGATCTTCGGAATGTTCTAGAGATACTATTAATCTTGTAATAGTTTAACTGAGAATTATATTGATCCAGGGTAGTGTTTTCAAGTATTTTGTCATCATTGCTATACGTTTCCATATACTTACTATTAAAGTTGAGCATGCTGGTTGAATCGATACTATATGTTCCGCGAAATAAAAAATCATTAACATTAGACCTGTTGCTGTTATTTCCTAATTGATTGATAAAAACCGGATTGTTTTCATAATCATATTTTTGGGAAGAGGAAGTATTACTCTTATGTTTGGAATAAGAATTGGAATAGGACCCTGACAAGGATAACTTCCCAAGGTTATATCTCAGGCTGGCAAACCCGGATAATAAATTATCACTATTCGTATGAAACGAGATATTGCCGGTATATAGCACTTTTTTATCATTTTTAGTTACTATGTTAATTATTCCTCCTTCAGGGTTTTCGCCATATTCCGCCAGAGGGTTCATAACAATTTCTATTTTTTCGATGTCAGAAAAAGAATATGCTCTTAGCTCCTCCGGTTTTTCTATCCCGGAGTATTCCATAGGCACGCCATCGATATAAATTTTAGTGCTCTTTTTTCCGAAAATGTTTATCGCGCCGGTTTCGATATCAACATCAATCATAGGAGCGCTCTCTAATAATTCATACGCATTATTGCCCCAACGTCGGTCGGGACTAATAATCAATTTATCCTTATTATCCTTTTCATATACAATCGGGTATTTATCGGAAACAATTTTTACTTCATCGGTTAATATTTCTTTCGGCATTAAAAAGATTGTATCGAGTTGAATTGTCTTCTGTTTGGGAGAGAGAACCATATTACTTCTTGTACGAGTTTTATAACCCATTAAGGAAACTTTTGCTTTGTAGGAGCCGTAGGTAATTCCCTTCAGCAAAAACCGTCCATCTTTTCCGGAAGATGTTCCAACTATTATGTTGGAATCTCTTAAAGATGTTAAAATAAAATTCACAAACTCCAACGGCTCCTTTGTGTGGAAGTCAATAAAGATTCCGCTGATTTGTCCATCAGCATTATTATTAGAACTCTGCTGCGGTTTTAATACATCAGCAAAAACGAATATGAATAAAAAGATACCGAGCACCATGGAAAAGTTACTTCCGAAAATCCCGAACAAATATTTCATAGAGCCTTCGTATGAATAAATAGAAAATAAAAAAAACCTCCCTCATGGGGCATTGAACCAAACATCTAATGATTACCCCGGTCAACAATCAATCAGAAAAATCTATATGCAAAATAATCCAACAGATTAAAAATCATCGGGAACTGCATCGGGTGTACGAATTTCATCAACATCGTCGTTTGTTAAGCGTTGAAAGAAATAAGATATTGACAATGTCACCATTCGTGTAGTTTTTCTTACATTATTTGTTACCAAAAAATTACTCCCCGTTCTGTCGTAATTATTGTTTCTCGTGTTAAATACATCGTTTACTTGTAGAACAAGAGAAACGTTCTTATCAAAGAGTAGCGTTCTTACAACCGCATTTGCAGAAAATTTTGCTTTTTGAGTTTCTTGAGCCCCGACAGTTGGAGAAGAATACCGGAAATCAAATAAAAACTTGTAATCCTCAAACAGTAATTTTGTGCGGAGGCTTGAAGACCACTCTCTTCCTTTATTGTTAACCCTGGAACCTTTAAACTCATTTTGCTCTACTGAGAAGTTTGGCTGGACATCCAGCCATTTAAAAAATCTATCACTAAAATAAATGTTTGTATTGAATGACTTTTGAGATGATAAATTTTCATAGGTTGTTTGCATAACCTTCGGACTGATTATTTGTGAGACCTGCTCAATACCGTCAGTTGTTAAAGAATAATTAGCGCTGATACCGGTTCTCAAATATCCATCCGTGTATGAATAACTTGCATTATATTGGTTTTGGATAACCGGTTTCAAATTGGGATTTCCAACAACAATATTTGTTGAATCGGTATAATCGGAATAAGGATTTAGAAATTTATTCATTGGGGAACTCATCCCCTGCACATATGTTAAGTTTATTCTTCCATTCTCCGAAATGTTTGTATTAACGCTAAGATAGCGCGTCAAACTGTTAGACTGTGTTTTACCGGAGAAACCTGCTGAATTGTTTCCATCGTTTGTGATGTTATTTTTGATGGCGAATCCAAAATCATATTGTATATCAAACAATTCTCCCGCACAAGTAAAGCTCAATTCCTGCACAGTTTCAGAATAATTCTGATCAACTTTCTTAGTTAGATCCTCAATATATGCATGCTTTAAAGTGTCATAATCGGTATAACTACTATTCATTACTAACTTTCTGGAAGAACCTGTATATGCACCCATGATATCAATCGTCTCGGTGATTGGACGATTATAAAAAAAACTCCATCTAAGAGAGTTGTTATTGTTTATCGAAGAATTTTTTTGAGAAAGTAAATTATCAGATAAAGAATCGGAGAATACTTGCTTTCGATTAGCATCATTGGTTAAAACCATTTGGTTCTTGGAATAACTCAACGAACCAGAGAATCTGTGTCCTCTTTCCTTAAAAGATTTGAAGTAACTAATTGAATTACTAAAAAACGTTTGGAGTGTTCTTGAATTACTATTACTCAAATAATGGTCTAACGAGGAATGATTTTGGTCCATGGTTGTATTGTCAAGCATTCTATCATTATTACTATACACCGGGTTGTAATAACTATTAATGGATATTATGCCAGCTGAATCTAAATTATATGAGGCTCCAAATGAAAAAGTATTATTACTTGATTGGTTGGTATTATTTTCTAATTGATCGAAATAATTTGCGTTACTATCATACTCAAATGTTTTAGACATGGAAGTGCTTGTGTTGTCTCTAGAATAAGTATTGCCATATGATCCGTTGAAAGATAGTTTCCCAAAAGTTACGCCTACATAACCATTTCCTCCCAAGGTATGATTTGTATTCGAACTAAACGATAAACTCCCGTTAAAATGATCTTGTACTTCTCTTTTTGTTACGATATTTATTACACCTCCGTCCTTAACTTCACCATACTCTTTCAACGGATCCATAACAAGTTCAATTTTTTCAATCTCGGAAAAAGCTAGAAGCTTTAAATTCTCCGGGCTTCCCATTCCAGAATATTCCGCCGGCATTCCATTTATATAAATTACCGTGTTACCTTTCCCTAATATGCCGATTGCGCCGGATTCGATATCAACATCAATCATGGGCGCTGTTTCCAATAATTCATACGCGTTGGTTCCCCAACTGCGGTCGGGACTGATAATCAATTTGTCTTTATTTTCTTTGTCATACACCATCGGGTATTTATCGGAAACAATTTTTACTTCTTCCGTTAGTATTTCTTTCGGCATTAAAAAGATTGTATCAAGTTGGATTGTTTTCTGATTAGACGAGATAATCATTTCCCTTCTTGTGCGAGTTTTATAACCGATCAAAGAAACTTTTGCTTTATACCGATCATAAGCAATCCCCTTTAGTAGAAAGCGTCCATCCTTTCCGGAAGAAGTACCAATAATTATGTTTGAATCTTTTAAAGATGTTAAAATAAAATTTACAAACTCCAACGGTTCCCTTGTGTGGAAGTCAATAAAGATACCGCTGATTTGTCCATCAGCAGTATTGTTAGAATTCTGCTGTGGTTTTGATACATCAGCAAAAACAAATATTAATAAAAAGATCATGAGCACCTTGGAAGTTAAACTTCCGAAAATCCCGGACAAATATTTCATAGAGCCTTCCCTATAATAAAATGAGAAACAAGTAAGATTTCACCCCTTTATCGGTGAATCAACATAATTTAAGTTTATTTAAACTTCAGCACCACAAACGTTACATCATCTTCAAGTGAATCATCTTCGCGCCAATCTTTTACAACTTGAACAAGATAATTTATAATTTCTTCCGGCGATTGTTCCGCCACGTTGATAAAATATTTTTCCACTTGCGGGTAATCAATCATTTCTCTTTTTTTGCTGAACAATTCCGGGAAACCATCGCTTAAAAGTAGAACCGTATCGCCGGGAGAAAAAGAGAGAGAGGTTTCTTTGTACGGAAAATCGGCAAAGGCTCCCAGCGGCATTGCTTTAAGACTAACGGTCTCAACTTCTTTTTTATCTTTGCGATAGATCAGCATCGGCGGCATTCCGGCGTTGGAATATTCCATTTCGTAGTCTTTTATCTTTAACGCGGAGAAACACATGTAAAGTGCGCCGAGATTCATCTCTTTAATTCCGCGGTTAAATCTTGTAAACATATCAAGCAGACTCAACTCGTCAGCGTAAGCGGAGAATAAACTTTTAATTGCCGTTACCATAATTCCGGCTTTAACGCCATGTCCGGTCGCATCGCCAATTACAATTGTTAGTTTTCGGAGGTTATCAACATAAAAATCATAATAATCGCCTCCCACTTCCGTAGCGGTTTTCATATAAACGGCAATATCCATGTTGGGCAATTGCGGAATTTTACTTGGCAGCATTGAAAGTTGAATCTGCCGCGCCTGTTCAAGTTCTTTCGCTTTTCTTTCATTTTCCTTTTCGAGCGCTTCCGCACGGATTTCAGATTCCTTTAGTTTAAGATGTTCTTTTTCACGTAGTAAATTTATCTCCGCTTCTTTCCGTTCATGCTCAATTGCCTGTCCGGAAAGCTGCTCAACTTCTACAAGTTTTAATTCAAGATTTTTATTTGTTAAGGCAAAACTTCTTGCAAGAAAAATTGACATTGAGAGGGGAATGCTTAAAAAACCCGAATAAAGAATAACCAACAGCCACTCGAGTGAAACTAATTTTGCATTCCCTGTTAAATTAATTATAAGAACAAATGCAACGAGGAGAAAAAATCCGAAGAATCCCGTACCGATAATCCACGCGCCTGTTCGTTTATGTTTAATTCCAAGGATAACCATCCTCATTCCTTCAACAAGGCTAAGCACTACCACGGTAATCATCAAAGCAAAAAATATAAATTGACTTGACTGGAAAAATCCGTAGAGCACATTTATAACAGATAAGATAACGAGCGACCGGAAAAATTTAATTACTTTTCCGTAATAAATAGTGTAGAGAAACCGGATTAATAAAAGAAAAATGAGAAGGATGTTAATCGTATTAAAAATAGAAAAGAAGATGTAATAAATATTTTGTTCAATATACCGGAAGAAAATTCCTTCCACCAGCATCAGCATAATTGAAAAAGCGAAGAGACTGTAATTAAGGTTTGCTTTATCTTTTTTATGAAAGAAATAGATGAGCAAATGGATTAAACCCAAAGCTAAAATTATTCCCGATAACGAAACCTGAAGAATGGTATTAATTACCTCATACTTGTTATAAGTGGTGATGGCTGCGTCTAACTCGGAAATTCTCAAAGAAAAACCGGGGTTATCGTTATAAAGGTTATACGTTTTTTGATAGTTGAGATATTTGATGTTCGAATATCTTATAGCCACAAGATGAGTGTCTTTTTCATCAAAATAAATCCCGAAGGGAACTCGCCGCGGATTATGGGTAACTTCATTGTTGTTAAAGAAAACCGTTCCAAACTTTTTTACAAGTTTGCCGTCGAGATAAATCTCCGAAGCGCCGTTCTGGAGCATTGTAAAAGCCACAGTCTGATTTTTAAGAGAGTTATCGGGAAGAAGTTTTAACCGGAACCAGCCCATTCCAGTCCATGTATCGGCGGGAATACTGTCAATTCTGAAATCAGACTTAAGAGAGTTCCAGTTTTCATCGGAGTAATCCGGAGAAGACCAGCCAAGGGAATCGCCCGCCTTATATTTCCATAAATTGAAAATAGTTAATCCTGTTTTAGAACTATCAGCATTTATTTCAATATCTTTGGATGTTAATTTAAGAGTTGAGTTCTGCTGAGCTAAAAGAGGAACTGCGGTTAGAAAAGAATAACAAAGGAAGCAGAGCAGTTTAATTGTTCTCATCTTTTTCACTTTATTTATAAGGAAAATTAAATTCTTGAAACTGAAAATCTTTATTGAAATTTAACAAAAATAAGTCTAAGTTTTGAGAGAAAATTTTCTAAAGGTTAAAAATGGACATGCGTAAAATTTTTATCGTGATCATCGGTCTTTCCCTTTTCCTGGCGGGCTGTAAATCTACCGTAACCAACAGCGTTACCTTCAAAAGCATCGCCATTGGGAATATGTATGTCAATTTTATGGGAGAAACCTTTACTATTGTGCCAAATGGATCCAAAACAGTCCGAAATATTCCAAAGGGAACATATACGTATTCAACCACGTACGATATTCCCAGCGGCATAACATCTGTAAGCCTGAACGGAGATGTGAGCGGTTCAGTTATAATGAATGCGGACACTAAAATAACCGTTCTGTATTCCAGTTCTATTCAAGGATCAGGCGAGCAAAAGAACTATATTATCAATGCGTCAATGTCTTCAAACGATAAGATAGACACGCCGACAGGCGGCTGATAGTTTCCTCCTTTTTAGTTTAAAAAAGATTATAAATACTCGGCTTTTTAAATTGAGTTTCCCTCATTTTTTATTAAATTTCAGTATCTAAATGGAGATATTTATGAATTTTAAAATCAACAGCAAACAACTAGAAAAACTCCTTGCAAAAGTTTATCCGGCTATTCCGGCAAGAACTACAATGTCAATTTTAGAGAATTTTCTCTTTGAGATTGAAGACGGTAATTTAACCGTTTCCGCAACCGATTTGGAGATCGCTCTTCGCACATCATTAAATGTTGATGCACAGGAGAATCTTTCAATGGTTATCCCGGCAAAATTGTTGTTTGATGTTGTTAAATCTCTGGGTGATACCATGATCAGTTTCACTACGGAATCAAACCAAAAGATGAAACTGACTACCGAAAACGGGCAATACGCAATTGGTTTCGCTTCCGCTGAAGAATTCCCGAAACTCCCGGTCATTCAAAAAGAAAAATCTGTTACCCTTAATGGTAAAACATTAAAAAAAGCTATAGATAAAACGTCATTCGCAATAAGTAAAGAAGCTATGCGCCCCGCTATGATGGGAGCGTTGTTGGAATGTACGGAAACCGGATTAACTTTCGTAACTACAGATGGACACCGCCTCGTAAAATTTATTGATCAAAGTGTTACGTTCGCAAATCATGAAAATTATATTCTCCCGGAACGCGCTGTTGGCGTACTTGGAAAATTAGTTACCGAGAATTCGTTAACTCTCTATCTTAGCGATACTCATCTTTCCTTTGTGATGGATGACGTTGAATTTAGTTCACGGCTCATCGCTCAAAAATATCCCGACTACACAAGCGTTATTCCAATTGAAAATGAAAACATTTTAAAACTTAGCAGAACAGAGCTTCACTCGGCAATTAAAAGAATGCTTCTCTTCTCTACTTCCAACTATCAACAGGTAAAATTTTCTATCTCAACCGCTTCGCTTGAGGTTTCCTCCGAAGATATTGACAAAGGTTCAAGCGCAAAAGAAACCATCGCGTGCACTTATTCCGGCGAACCGATGGATATTGGCTTTAATACCGCTTACGCAAATGATATCCTCACACATCTTGATGATGGAGATATTCAATTTAAGCTCCATTCGCCTACAAAAGCCTGTGTAATTGAGCCCGTTGAGAAAAAAGAACACGAAGAATTGTTAATGTTGTTAATGCCGGTCCGGTTAAATAGTTAATATGGTATTGCAATCTCTTCAGTTAAAAAATTATAGAATACATTCAGACTCTTTTCTCACTTTTTCAGATGGTATAAATTTTATCGTTGGAGAAAACGGTCAAGGGAAAACTACCATTTTAGAAGCGATCTATTCTTTGTGCACAACAAAAAATTTTAAGGCATCTTCAGATCAGGAACTATTACAATTTACCGCCACAGAGTGTGAAGTTACGGGAACCTTTCAAGAATATACTTCGGATATCGTCCGCATCTATTATTCCGCATCGGAAAACAAACGCGCTTTTTTAGTAAATGGGAAACAAATTTATCGACCTTCGGAAATCATCGGGAAATTCCCCATAGTTTTGCTTACGCCTGAAGATCATCAATTAACGCAAGGAGCTCCTGCAGACCGGAGGAAATTTGTTGACGCGATTCTTTCGCAGTCAAACCCGCTTTACATGGAGACATTGCTTGATTATTCAAAGACGTTAAAGCATCGTTCTTTTTTGCTGAATAAAATGAAAGAAGAATACCGATCTGTGAGTTTGGATGAACTTGAGGCGTGGAATACAAAATTGGTAACTGCCGGAAGCAGTTTAATTACTTACAGAAAAAAGTTTTTAACGTTGTTTAATACTTATTTAGCCCAAGCGTACTCAGCAATTTTGAATGATGAAGAACTGCCGCTAATCGAATATCAAACTACTATTGCAAACGGAGAGACCGGTTTAGAAGAAAAATTTTTCGAGCAATTGGCAAAAAGAAAAGATGAAGAAATAAGACGCGGAACAAACCTTGTTGGACCTCACCGCGATGATTTTATTTTTTCAATTAACGGAAAAGCGTTAAAAATTTTCGGATCTCAAGGGCAGCATAAAACTTTTCAAGTAGCGCTGCGGTTTGCGCAATTTTTTTATATGAGAGATATTCTCGGAAGAACCCCGATCTTTTTGCTTGACGATGCATTCGGCGAGCTTGACGCAAAGCGGGCGGCACACATAAGTAATTATATTAGGAACGTTGGACAGGCATTCATCACCGCAACCGATCTGGCAAACCTCTCCTCGTTTTTACGCAGTAAAAATGATAAAGTGATTGAAGTTTCAAGCGGTCAGGTTGCATATGCGTAGCCACCAGGTAAAAAGTCTTGCTGAACTTTTAGCGAGTGAACCGGGTCTGCGGAAGATAAATTCTTTTATAAAAAATAACGAAGTGATAGATAAATTTTACGAGATATTTCCCGCATTTGAAAAAATAGCGGAACCGCAAAAAGTTGAAAGAAAAATTCTCCTTTTAAAGGTTGAAAATCCCGCTTGGCGGAACGAACTCTTCCTTCAGAAAGAAAGATTGGTTGAAAAAATAAATGAGTTCTTCGGAGAAAAAAGGATAAACTATTTAAGACTTATCGGATAAACCGACAGTTGGCATTACGAACAACGGAATGCTAAAACAAAAATTGAACTAAACACCTGGAAAAATAAATGGCTAACGGAATAGAAAAGATCGAAGAATATAGTGCAAAGAATATTAACGTCCTTAAGGGACTCGAAGCCGTACGCATGCGTCCCGCAATGTATATCGGCGATGTCGGTCAGCGCGGTTTGCATCATCTTATTAACGAAGTAGTTGATAACAGTATCGATGAAGCGCTCGCCGGATATTGCGACACAATAAAAGTTACTATCAACAAAGATGAAACCGTAACCGTAGAAGATAACGGGCGCGGTATCCCGGTTGATATGCATCCTGAAGAAAAACGTTCGGCGCTCGAAGTAGTAATGACCGTTTTACACGCGGGTGGAAAATTTGATAAAGACACTTACAAAGTTTCCGGCGGTTTACACGGAGTTGGCGTTTCGGTTGTAAATGCTCTTTCCGAAAATTTAACGGTTGAAGTAAAACGATCAGGAAAAACTTATCGCCAGGAATATGTGCGTGGAATTCCTCAATACAAAGTTAAAGAGGTTGGTACTGCCAAGAAAAATGAAACCGGTACTACAACTACGTTTAGACCTGATAAACAAATTTTCAAAGTGACAAAATTTAAATTTGATACCGTTGCAGAAAGAATGCGTGAACTCGCTTATCTAAACAAATCCATCACCATTATGGTTAAAGATGAAATTGAAGGCGAAGACGAAACCTATCACTTTAAAGGCGGCTTAATTGAATTTGTAAAATATCTCGATGCGACCCGTGAAGCGTTTCACAAAACAGTTTATATCGAAGGAGAAAAAGACGGAACACCGATTGAAGTTGCTTTTCAATACAACAGCGGCTATGCGGAAAATCTTTTCTCTTACGTGAACAACATCAATACGCACGAAGGCGGAACGCATCTTGTCGGTTTCAAAACTGCTTTAACAAGAACGCTGAACAACTATGCGGCTAAAAACGGATTGATCAAAAGTGATAAAATTCAACTCACCGGAGACGATTTCCGCGAAGGTTTGACCGGCGTACTTTCCGTTAAAGTTCAAGAACCGCAGTTTGAAGGACAAACAAAAACAAAGCTCGGCAACAGCGAAACAAAATCCGCAGTTGAAATGCTTGTTGGTGAAAAGCTTTCCGAGTATCTAGAAGAGAATCCTTCCGTCGGTAAAAAAATTATTGAAAAATGTACGCGTGCCGCTGAAGCGCGTGAAGCCGCCCGAAAAGCCCGCGAACTTGCACGAAGAAAAAATGCACTTGACGGATTCGGCTTGCCTGGTAAACTTGCAGATTGTTCTATCACCGATCCGGAACATTGCGAAATGTACATTGTTGAAGGTGACTCTGCAGGCGGTTCTGCAAAGCAAGGAAGAGACAGAAGATTTCAGGCGATCCTTCCTTTACGCGGAAAAATTTTGAACGTTGAAAAAGCCAACATGAATAAAATTCTGGAGAACAACGAAATCAAAGCGATGATCTCCGCAATCGGCGCGGGCTGGGGGGTTGATTTCGACGCGTTAAAATCACGCTACGGAAAAATTATTCTCATGACAGATGCGGACGTTGACGGTGCGCATATTAAAACGCTTCTGCTAACCTTCTTTTACCGCCACATGAAAGAACTTATTACGAATGGAAATATTTTCATTGCACAGCCGCCCCTTTACAAAATAAAAAAAGGGAAAGAAGAATATTACGCCTACGATGATGCGGAAAGAGATGAGATCTTAAAAAGATTTAAAGGCAACGGAAAAGAAGTTGTAGAAGATTCAACCGAAGAGATTGTTGAAGAAGGAGTAATTACTAATAGAAAAATTGTCGTTTCCCGTTACAAAGGTTTGGGAGAAATGAATCCCGAACAGTTATGGTCAACAACCATGAATCCCGAAACGCGCACGGTTTTGCAAGTCTCGCTCGAAAGCGCCGCTACGGCAGATAAAATTTTCGAAACGCTTATGGGCGATGCAGTTGAACCGCGCCGTGAGTTTATAGAAAAACACGCAAAGTATGTAAGAAACTTGGATATATAAATTTGAACGTTTTATGTCAAACGAAGTATTAAATAACATAGTTGATGATATTGTAAGAAGAGTTAACCCCACAAAGGTTATTCTTTTTGGATCAACCGCCAGAGGTGAAACGAACAAAGATTCTGATTTGGATTTACTCATTATTGAAAAAGAAAAATTCAATAAAGATAGAAGCAGAAGAAAAGAACTGAAAAGTATTCGTCAACTTTTAATGAAATACAAAATTCCAAAAGATATTTTACTCTATGATGAAGAAGAAGTTGAATATTGGAAAGATTCTTCAAACCATATCATCTCTCGATGCTTGAAAGAAGGAAAAACTCTTTATGAAAGATAAAAAGCACGCTGAACACATGTTGAGCATTGCAGAAAAAGATCTTTCGGCTTTGCGAGGAATGGCAAAAGATGAAATAATTTTTCATGATGAAATATTCGGATTTCATGCCCAACAAACTGTTGAAAAATGTTTAAAGGCAATCCTAAGTTATTTCGGAGTCTCTTATCCAAAAACTCACGACCTTATGCAGCTATTAAGTTTATGCTTAGAAAATGAAATAATAATTCCAGAAGAATTTTCTTCTCTTGCTGATTTAACAGATTTTGCCGTGGAATATCGGTACGATCTGTTAGAAGATGAACCGGTAAAGCGTTCGGAAATATTAGTAAGTGTAGAAGCTTTCTTCAATTACGTCCACAAGATCATTCAAGAAAATAATTCATAAATAAAAACAGTTTTTAATAAAAATTTAGATACACAATGGCAAACCTTTTTGAAAAAGTAGTTCCTGTCTCTTTAGAAGAAGAGATGAAATCATCATACATCGATTACTCAATGTCCGTTATTGTTTCAAGGGCGCTGCCCGATGTTCGCGACGGACTTAAACCGGTTCACCGCCGCGTTCTCTTCGGAATGCACGAACTCGGAATGGCGCACAACAAAGCATATAAAAAGTCGGCGAGAATCGTCGGTGAAGTGCTTGGTAAGTACCATCCGCACGGCGATACCGCGGTTTATGACTCGATGGTGAGAATGGTGCAGGAGTTTTCTCTCCGCTATCCTTTGGTTGATGGACAAGGAAACTTCGGCTCCGTTGACGGCGATTCACCTGCGGCGATGCGTTACACTGAAGCGCGTCTTGCACGAATTGCGGACGAAATGCTCCGTGATCTTGACAAAAACACTGTGAATTTTTCGGCCAACTTTGACGACACACTTCAAGAACCAACTGTAATGCCTTCATATCTTCCCAATCTTTTAGTGAACGGTTCAAGCGGAATTGCAGTTGGTATGGCAACAAACATTCCACCACACAATTTAAGTGAAGTGATTGACGGTTTGGTTGCGATGATCAAGAATCCCGACATCACTAACGAAAAATTGATGAAATTTGTTACCGCGCCGGATTTCCCGACAGGCGGAATTATCTACGGTTATCAAGGGGTTAAAGACGCTTTCACAACCGGAAGAGGAAAAATTATCGTTCGCGCAAAAGCCAACGTTGAAACACAAAAAAGCGGAAAAGAAAGCATCATCGTTACCGAACTACCGTACCAGGTTAACAAAGCAACGCTTCAAGAAAGAATTGCGGAGCTTGTCCGCGATGAAAAGATAAAGGATATTTCCGCTATTCGCGATGAATCCGACCGCGACGGTATGCGCTTGGTTATTGAGTTAAAACGTGATGCCACTCCGGCGGTTGTATTGAATAATCTCTTCAAACATACTTCAATGCAAGTAACCTTCGGCGTAATTATGTTGGCGCTGGTAAACGGCGTTCCGAAAGTGCTTACGTTAAGAGATACGATGTACCACTTCTTGCATCACCGTATGGATGTTCTTATCCGTAGAACAAAATATGAACTTGATGCTGCAGAACGCCGCGCACATATTTTGGAAGGTTACATCATTGCGCTTGATAATATTGATGAAGTTATCGAGACGATCAAAAAATCGCGCGATGTTGAAACTGCAAAAAATAATTTGATTCGGAAATTCAAACTTTCCGAAATTCAGGCAAAAGCAATTCTTGATATGCGTTTGCAGCGCTTAACCGGACTCGAACGCAAAAAAATTGAAGACGAATACAAAGAAACAATTAAACTCATCGAAAAATTAAAAGGCATTTTGAGCAGCGAAGAAAAGCGTTATCTCATCATTAAAGATGAACTTCTTCTTTTAAAAGAAAAATTCGGCGATGAAAGAAGAACAGAAATTATTTACGATTACACTGAGTTCTCTTTAGAAGATACCATCGCTGAAGAAGATGTTGTTGTAACAATCTCCCATAAAGGATTTATCAAACGCTTCCCGGTTAGCGGTTACCGCAAGCAAGGACGCGGCGGAAAAGGCGTACACGGCGCTGAAGCGAAAGATGAAGATTTCATCGAGCACATGTTTGTAGCTTCAACGCACCAATATATTTTATTCTTTACCGATAGAGGAAAATGTTACTGGTTGAAAGTTCACGAAGTTCCCGAAGGCGGCAGAGCAACCCGAGGACGTTCGATCTTGAACTTGATTGAAAAAGAAAAAAATGAAGACATTACCGCGTTTGTAAATGTAAAAGAATTTAAAGACGACCAATATCTGATTATGGCAACAGCGCAGGGAACAATTAAGAAAACAGTTCTTTCCGCTTATGGAAACGTACGCCGTGGCGGAATAAACGCAATCAACATTAACGATGGCGATAGATTGATCGCGGTTAAAATTACCGACGGAACGAACGATATCGTTCTCGGCACTTCGCACGGACTCGCAATCCGATTCCATGAAAAAGACGTGCGTGACATGGGCAGAACTTCAACCGGCGTGCGCGGTGTAAAACTCGGCAAAGATGATCTGGTTGTCGGGTTGCTCGTTATTAAACGTCAAGGAAGTATTCTTGTTGTGACTGAAAATGGATTCGGTAAACGTTCCGACATTAATGATTATCGAATTACCAAACGCGGCGGAAAAGGTGTTATCACTGTAAAGACCACCGACAAAGTCGGCAAGATGATCTCGATGATGGAAGTAACCGACAACGAAGAGTTGATGATCATCAGTTCGCAGGGAATGGCGATCCGTCAAAGCGTAAAAGACATTCGCGTAATGGGAAGAAATACGCAAGGCGTTCGCGTTATCCGCTTAAAAGATGACGATGCAATTGCAGATATTGCCAAAGTGGTTCCTGAAGATGAAGTTGTTATAAACGGGAACGATGAGCTGCCGGTATGAAGATGAAACATCTCATCATCGGTTTTACAGGCGGAATAGGAAGAGCGACAACCAAAGCGTTGTTGGAAAAAGGCGAATCCGTTGTTGCCTTAGTTCGCAATTTACAAAAAGCTGAAAAGTATGCGGAAGGTTTAAGTGGAATTGAATTAATTAAGGGAGATGCGGCAAATCTTTTCGATGTTGAAAAAGCTTTGGAAAATTGTTCAACAATTTATTACTGCGCAAACGTTCCATATCCGAACTGGCAAACCGAAGCGCGTGAGTTGCTTTCGGTTTCAGTTACGGCGGCAATAAATCAAAAAGCAAAATTTGTTTTCCCGGGCAATGTTTACGTTTATGGTAAAGCGCAGCAAACGCTTGTAAATGAAGGGCATCCGCATGCGGCATCAACTAAAAAAGGGAAAATCAGAATTGAAATGGAGCAGATGCTCGTTCGTGCAAATAAAGAACACGGACTTTGTTATAGCATTGTTCGCATGCCTGATTTTTATGGTCCTTATGTTATTAATGGTTTTTCTGAAAAATTCTTTCAGAATGCCTTGCGCGGAAAAAAATTTCAATGGTTTGGCGGATTAAATGTTCCAATTGAACTGATCTATATTGAAGATGGCGGTGAAGCGATGGCTATTGCAGGTCTTTCGGAAAAAGCCGATCAGATGCAGTTTAATATTCCCGGTTGTGAAGAAACTACTGCAAAAAAGTTTTTAAAAGAAATGAACCGTCAAACCGGAAAACGATCAAAAATCACTTCAGTAAATTTTGAATTTCTTGTAGCGATTGCAGGTTTGTTCAATCCCGTTGCAAAAGAATTTAAAGAGATGATGTATCTAAAAAGCGAACGCCTTATTATGACCGGTGAATTATTCCGCACTACTTTTGATATACTTCCGGCTACGCCGTATGAAGAAGGTATTCGCAAAACTCTTGAATGGACTAAAAAGTTTTTTAAATAAAAGATGAAGCTCTCCAACAAATCACTTACCAAGAAGCAAACCCGGAAAACCGGGTTACCTCCCGGTAGTTTGGTTTTTACAGGCGAACAGAAATTAGCTCAATCTGATCTTTCACTTATCAAGTATTCGGAAAATTCTTGCGAAGTAATTGAATCGCTCCGCGTTGAAGATATTCCTTCTTCAATTGAAAAAAACGGGATTGCCTGGATAAATATTGAAGGCATTCACGATACCAAACTTGTAGAAAAAATCGGTGAGATTTTTCACCTCCATCCTTTACTGCTGGAAGATATTCTCAATCCCCAGCAGCGCCCAAAACTTGATGAATATGATGATGTTGTTTTCATCATAGCAAAAATGCTTTTTGCGGATAAACTGCACGACAAAATTATTGATGAGCAGGTGAGTTTTGTACTTGGCGAAAACTTTCTTCTTACCTTCCAGGAAAGCAAACCGGGCGACGCGTTTAACGTTGTGAGAGAAAGAATAATCAACAACAAAGGAAGGATCCGGAAAGAAAAAACAGATTATCTATGCTATCGTTTACTCGATGCAATTGTAGATAATTATTTTGAAGTACTAGAAAAAATGGGTGATCGCCTTGAGGAGATTGAGGCGAAGATAATTCAAAATCCGGAGAAAAGTTCTATTCAAAAAACCCATGAATTAAAACGCGAACTAATTTATTTAAGAAAAATTACCTGGCCGTTAAGAGAAGTAATTAACAACTTTCACCGCGGCGAGCATAAACTAATTAATCACTCCACAAAAGTTTATATGCGCGATCTGTACGACCACACTATTCAAGTGATCGATACGATTGAAACGTATAGAGATTGGTTGTCGGGACTTGAGGATCTCTATCTTTCGAGCCTCAGCAATAAGATGAATGAAGTAATGAAAATGTTGACGATGATAGCAACGCTTTTTATCCCGCTGACTTTTATCGTGGGTTTATATGGCATGAACTTTAGATTTATGCCTGAACTTGAGTGGCGTTGGGGTTATGGATTTGTTTGGGTAATTATGATCTCGTTAACCGTTTTTATGGTCTTCTATTTCAAAAAGAAAAAATGGTTCTAACAAACTTTCTACATGTAACTTATCTATTTCTTCTATTAAACAATGCTTTTTTGTAAAGATCAATGTACTGCATCGCGGAAACCGTCCACGAGTAATCTTGTTCCATTCCGTTACGCATTATTTTCAGCCAAATTTCTTTTTCGTTGGCGTAGGTTTCAACAGCTCGTTTCACCGTTAAATAAAGAGCGTCGGGAGAATAATCGGTAAATGAAAACCCGGTACCCGTATCTAATTTTTTGTTCAGATTTTCGTTCCAATCTTGCACGGTATCAGCTAAACCGCCGGTCTTTCTTACGATCGGAACAGTTCCGTATCTGAGAGAATATATTTGATTTAGTCCGCAAGGTTCATACTGCGAAGGCATAAAAAAAATGTCGGAACCGGCTTCAATTAAATGAGAAAGTTTATTGTCAAAGGTTAAAGAGATCGAAACTTTATCAGGGTAAGTATAAGCAAGGCTGCGGAAAAGATTTTCAATATGGTTTTCGCCCGTACCTAAAATTACCCATTGCACCGGCAATTGCATTAATTTATACGCTACTTTTTCAAAAAGATCAAATCCCTTTTGCGCAACGAGACGAGAGATGATTCCAATAAGCGGAACATTCGCTTTATACGGAAGACGCGAAGCGCCCAGCAAATATTTCTTGTTATCTTCTTTCAATGACAAATTATCGTGGGAGTAGCGGAAAGGTAACAACTTATCAACTTCGGGGTTCCAAATTGTATAATCGACTCCGTTCACAATTCCAAAAAAATCATTGATCCGGTAACGCAATACCCCTTCCAGTCCCGCGCCGTATTCCGATGTGGTTATTTCCTGCGCGTATGTTTTGCTTACGGTGTTTATTACATCGGCATACATTAATCCGGTTTTCAGGAAACAAAAACTTTTCCACACCTCAATCGGACTGTTCGGATAAAAAAGTTCGGGACGCACTTCGGCTTTATCAACAGTTGATTGCGGAAATCTCCCTTGATATCCCACATTGTGAATAGACATTACCGATGCGGTGCGATGAAAAAACTTATCCCAGTTGTAATTATCTTTTAAGTAGAGTGGGATCAATCCGGTTTGCCAATCGTTACAATGAATGATATCCGGCTTCCATTTAAGCCTTTGCAGTGCTTCAAGAACAGCCTTAGAATAAAGGATGAACCGTTCATCTTCATCGGGATCACTTGTGTAAATTTTTGGGCGGTTGAAAAAATAGGGGCAATCGATAAAATAAATTTCAACGGAAGAATCCGGCAGGTAACTCAAATAAACATCTACATTATGAACACGCCCGGCTACACGAATAGGCATTGAACCGATTGACCAGTCATAGCTTAGATCAAATAAGGCATGATCTATTTGTGCGTATTTTGGAATAAAGATTTTAACATCTTCCCCCAACTCTTTAAGAGCTTTTGGTAAAGCTCCGATAACATCTCCAAGTCCGCCTGTTTTAGCGAACGGAAATGCTTCGGAAGCGGCAAAGGCAATTTTCATGATTCTTTAATTTTTGACTATTAAGCAGCTTGATAATTGTGAACTTGCGGTTTTGTGGTATCACCAAATCCAAGCAGCAAATTTCTAACACTGATATCTTCATCAAGTTCATCCCAGTGTAAGCCAACGCCACCACCAGAGATAGTTACCTTTTGTCTCTGCTCTAAAGTAGCTTTTAGCAGCCTTGGGAAATAAGCAATGGGGACAAAAAGCTTTCTTCCATCAACTAATTCAATACACAAATTCAACTCATCAAATGAAACAGATTTTGCTAATGGATTATTCTCCAAAATGTTCATACCAACTCCTAATAAATAAATTTTTATTCTGCTGTATTACTTCAAGTAATTCCTTTAATTCGGAAGAAGAAAAAGAATTTGTAACCTTTATATCTAAAAATTATCGGCATTACTTTCTTGTTCTATCCAAATACTTTGCTGCATCTTTCGCAAAATAAGTAAGAATCATATCTGCGCCTGCACGTTTTATTGCTACAAGCGATTCCATCATCACGCGTTCGCCGTCAATCCAGCCGTTTTGTTCCGCCGCTTTGATCATTGCAAACTCGCCGCTAACTTGATAAGCCGCGGTCGGCAGACCAAATTTTTCTTTAACGCGGTAAATAACATCAAGATAAGCGCCGGCAGGTTTAACCATTACAATGTCTGCGCCTTCTTCTATATCGGATTCCACTTCGCGCATCGCTTCGTTGGTGTTTGCAATATCCATTTGATGCGAACGTCTATCGCCGAAAGCCGGTGTAGATTCTGCCGCATCGCGGAATGGTCCGTAAAAACCGGAGGCGTACTTTGCCGCGTAACTCATTATCGGGATTTTTGTAAATCCTTTGTAATCCAAAGCTTTTCTAATTGCAATAATTCTTCCATCCATCATATCGGAAGGAGCGATAATATCGGCTCCTGCTTCTGCATGCGAAACTGCTTCCTTCGCAAGAAGAGAAACCGTTTCATCATTTAAGATGTCTTCACCCTGCAAAACTCCGCAGTGTCCGTGCGAAGTATATTCGCAAAGACAAACGTCCGTAATAACCAATAAGTTTTGCACGTTAGCTTTAATTGCGCGAACCGCTTGTTGAATAATTCCATTCGAGCTATACGCTTCCGAACCAACTTCATCTTTGTGATCGGGAATTCCAAAAAGAATAACTGCAGGAATTCCAAGCGAAGCGACTTCTTTGCATTCTTCAACAATGGTATCAATCGACATTTGAAAAACGCCGGGCATAGACTTAACCGGGTTTTTTGTTTTTTCTCCCGGAACAACAAAGAGCGGGTAAATGAAATCATTTTTAGTAAGAATTGTTTCGCGAACCATATCGCGGACTAAAGGATTATAACGAAGTCTTCTTAAACGTTTCAACGGGTAATTTGCCATATCTACTCCAAATCAGATTAGAAATAATTTTCTGCTGCCGAAAATTACGAAAAAATATTTTTATGCCTGTTCTTTTTAGCACATTAAAATGATCTATGTTCTATCGGAGAATTTCTTTGAGCCAATCACCAATCGCTTGTAATGCTATCGGCGAAAAAGTTTCTTCAATTTTACCGTATTCATTGGGTGAACCGGTTTTTGCCGTTTGAAAGAGATGGTTTAATCCAGGCAAAAGCTGCGTTTTGTAATTTTTATTTTTTCCTTTTTTCAAAGCTTTTTCTATTGCCGCCAAATCTTCCTTAGCGGGAACTTGCAAATCTTTTTCGCCGTTTAACGCAAGTAACGGACATTTAACTTTCTCCAAAACAGGAACCGGGTCGTATTTTAAGAAATATGTAAACCACGGACTTGTAACTGCTTTACTTTGCCGTTCGATAAAGGCTTTAGCATCTCCCAACTCAGTCTTTTCACTATCAGAAAGTGTCTCAACATACTTTTCCAACAATTTCGTAACGCGTTCGTTTGCTTCATCTGAATCTTTGCTCTCCCGAATTTCAGAATAAATACTTTTTGAAAGTTTCAAGTTCTTTTCAATTTCCTGATCGGGTATTCCTTCTGCTTTGGAAATTAATTCTGTCTGCCGGATAAGAATTTCTTCACCGGTTAATCCGGGTCCCGCCAACAAAATAATAAACGCAATATCCTTTCGTTCTGTTGCAACTATCGGCGCGATCATTCCTCCTTCACTGTGCCCAATTAATCCGATTTTATTTTGATTTACTTCTTTCCTGGTTTTCAAATAATCAACTGCGGCTTTAACATCTTTAACAAAATCAAGCGACGTTGCTTCTTTAACATTTCCTGTAGAAGCTCCACCACCGCGGTCATCAAAACGAAGTACGGCAAAGCCTTTGCGAGTTAGATAATCTGCAATAACAAGAAATGGTTTGTGATTAAAAATTGTTTCATCCCGGTCTTCCCAGCCGGAACCTGTAATTAATACAACAACCGGAAAGTTGTTTCCTTCTTTCGGAAAAGTGAATGAACCGCCAAGTTTGATGCTGTCAATTTTATTTTCAAACACAACTTCTTCATCGTTATAAGGATATGGTTTTACAGGAAGCTGCGGTCTCTTCACTTCTTCAACTTTATCCGTCTTTCTTAAGTTAAGCGGAAAACTGTATGCACCCTGCGACCATTTTCCAATTAGCATCAAACTGTCTTTGTTATACTCCGCATGATAATTCCCCGCAATTGCAGCAACGAAAAAATGTAAAGAATCTTGTGTAGCAGTAATTTTATCAACCTTAATTCCGTAAGCGCTTTGGTCGGGGCTATCCATTGTGGCGCTCAATGAGCCATCATCTTTTTTCTCGATATGAAGCACTAATGTTAATTGAACCGAAGGATTAATAATAACTTTGCCCTGCCAGATACCAACGGGATTAAAATTGTTTTGAGGTAAAGTAGAAAGGACACTGAAAAGTGAAATAGCAATTGACAAAAAAAGCTTTTTCATGTTTTTATTCTCCTAAATATTTTTCGTGTAAATATTTTCACTTCGAATACATTTCAATAATGTCATCAGGAATTCTCACCGGTCTACCGTTTTTTCTTGAAATCATTGTATAGATCAAATAACCTTCAGCACACACTTTGTTTGTCTCTTTGTTGATGATAGAAAAGAGAACTTTTGCCTGCGCGCCGTTTACTTCGCCAATTTGAGTTCTTACAATAATTTTATCTTCAAGTTTTATCGAGCGTTTGTATTCGATATGGGTTATGCTGATCACCCAGTTTAATTCGCGTTCCCAAAATTTCTGCATAGACATTTTGTAGCTGTCTCTCATTTGAATATAACGGGCGGCAAAAACATATTCCAAATATTTTGTGTTGTGTACGTGGTTGTTTAAATCTATATCGTCGGGTCGGATAGCTATTTCAGTTTCAAAAGCGGTGTACATTTACTTTCTCATAAAAGTTGATAATTGTTTTTCAAATATCCCTAATAGATTTTTTCTAACCTAAACTTCGTTTAAAATTTTCTTTGTAATTGAAGGAAAGAACTTATACTTTTGGTCACCAAAACATCAATAAAAAATTTGAGGAAGCAGAATGAGGAAACTTTTCACCGCCGTTTTAATGTTTAGTCTTATAGGAAACATGCTTTACTCTCAACAATCGAAAGGAAAAGAGTTGGTCGCTCCAAAAGCAGAGAAAATAAAAAAAGAATTAACTAAACACAGTACTACCCGAGTCGACAATTATTACTGGCTGAACGAAAGGGAAAATCCCAAAGTAATTGATTATTTGAACGCAGAAAACGCTTACACCAAAGCGGTAATGCAGCCGGCTGATGCATTTCAAGAAAAACTTTATTCTGAAATTGTCGGGAGAATGAAACAGACAGATATGTCAGTTCCTTACAAACATAACGGCTATTTCTACTATACTCGTTATGATGAAGGAAAAGAATATCCTGTTTATTGCCGCAAAAAAAGCTCACTCGATGGCGCTGAAGAAATAATGCTAAACGTGAATGAACTTGCCGCTGGACATAGTTTCTGTCAGGTTGTTGGTCTGGAAGTTAGTTCAAATAATAATTTACTTGCTTACGGAATCGATACGCTCGGCAGAAGAAAATATTCGATTTATGTCAAAAATTTGGAGACTGGAAAAACACTTTCAGATCATATTCCACTTTCAACCGGAAAGATTACCTGGGCGAACGATAACAAGACGATTTTCTATTCGATGCAAGACGAAGCATTGCGTCCATATAAAATATTCAAGCACATTTTAGGAACCGAAACTTCTTTCGATAAAGAAGTTTATCACGAAACCGATGAAACATTCAGCACATTTGTTTACAAAACAAAATCGGAAAAATTTATTATCATCGGTTCGCGCAGCACGCTTTCAAATGAGTATCGTTTTATAGATGCAGATAAACCGGAAAGTAATTTCAAAATAATTCAACCGCGAGAAAAGGCTCTGGAATACTCGGTCGATCATTTCGGAGATAAATTTTATATCGTTACAAATCTTGATGCGATAAATTTTCGTTTGATGGAAACTCCGACAGATAAAACCGCAAAAGAAAATTGGACGGAAGTAATTCCTCACAGGAAAGATGTGCTGCTGGAAGGGATTGAAATCTTTAAAAATTATTTGGTTGTGCAAGAACGGAAAAATGGACTTGCACAAATCCGCGTTATCGATTGGAAAAACAAAAAAGCTTATTCAATTCCGTTTGACGAGCAAACATATTTTGTTTATGCTTCCACAAATCCGGAATTCGATACTGAGATCTTCCGCTTTGGTTATACATCTTTGACTACGCCAAATTCAGCTTACGACTTCGACATGAAAACAAAGAAGAGAAAATTGTTAAAACAAGAAGAAGTTGTTGGAAAATACGATCCGCAAGATTATCATGCAGAAAGAATTTTTGCCACAGCATCAGATGGAACACAAATTCCTATTTCATTGGTTTATAAAAAAGGATTGGCGAAAAATGGAAACAATCCGTTACTTCTTTACGGATACGGTTCATACGGCATTAGCACCGATCCAACATTCAGTTCAGTCCGATTAAGTTTGCTCGATAGAGGTTTTGTTTATGCAATCGCTCATATCCGCGGCGGACAGGAACTCGGCAGACAATGGTATGAAGATGGGAAATTTTTCAAAAAGAAAAACACGTTCACTGATTTTATTTCTTGTGCTGAAGAATTGATCAAACAGAAATTCACCAACCAGCAAAAACTTTTTGCAAACGGCGGAAGCGCCGGCGGTTTGTTGATGGGCGCGGTAATAAATTTGCGTCCCGATTTATTTAAAGGTGTTGCAGCAGCGGTTCCTTTTGTAGATGTTGTTACCACAATGCTTGATGAATCGATTCCTCTTACGACCGGCGAGTATGACGAGTGGGGAAATCCAAATCAAAAAGATTATTTCGATTACATGCTTTCTTATTCACCATATGATAATGTTAAAGCGAATGCATATCCAAATTTGCTTGTAACTGCCGGTTTACACGATTCACAAGTTCAATATTGGGAACCGGCAAAGTGGGTAGCAAAACTCCGCGAACTGAAAACGGATAAAAATCTTCTCTTACTTGATACCGATATGGAGTCGGGGCACGGCGGAGCTTCGGGAAGATTTAAACGATTCAAAAGAACAGCATTGCAATATGCGTTCTACTTAAATTTACTTGGAATAACTAATTAGAGAGTCTGTATGAAATTATTTTTTTTAATCTTGTTCGGTATCTCATTCACTTTGTCAGCTCAACAAAATGATGAACCAAAACCTAAAACTGAAATGATGACTTACTATATGGTCTTTCTTTATCGCGGAGATAAATGGACTCCCGAAAAAACTACCGAGACGGAAGCAATTCAAAAGGGTCATATTGCCAACATTACCAAGTTGCACGAAGAGGGAAAGTTAATTCTTGCCGGACCATTTTTAGACGACAAAGAATTACGCGGAATATTCGTAATGAAAACTAATTCCTATGAAGAAACCGATTCCCTCTGCAACACCGATCCCGCAGTAAAAGCGGGTAGATTGAAGGTTGAAATCAAACCATGGTATTCCGCAAAAGGTATTACCATCGTTAACGAAAATAAAGAAAGCAAATTATCCAAATGAAAACCGGTGTATTGCTCATTCAACTTGGAACTCCAGATAGTCCATCGGTTAAAGATGTGAGGAAATATCTTTCCGAATTTCTCAACGATCCGCGGGTGATTGATATTCCGGCAGTTGCCAGATTCTTTTTGGTAAATGGAATAATCGTCCCATTCCGTGCGCCGAAATCAGCAAAAATTTATCAACAGCTTTGGACGAAAGAAGGATCACCTTTATTGCTTTATACTCAAAGTTTGCAGAAAAAATTGCAGACAAGTTTTGGTGATGAAATTGATGTTCATATTGCAATGCGGTATGGAAATCCAAGCATGGAAAATATTTTGGAAGAAATGCGAAAGAAAAATTATTCGCGGATACTTCTACTTCCTTTATTTCCGCAGTATGCGTCTGCAACGAGTGGTTCGGCAATTGATAAAGCGATGAAGATCATCCAAAAGTGGTGGGTCATTCCGGAGATCAGAACCGTTTCTCAATTTTATGATGATGAAGGATTTATCAATTGTTTTGTTGAAAAAGGGAAGCAATACAATCTAAATGAGTTCGACCACGTTTTATTCAGCTACCACGGATTACCAATTCGTCAAGTTGATAAAGTTCATGTTGATGGCAAACCTTGCGCCGACCACAATTGTGAAAATGAAATTACAGAAGAAAATAAATTTTGCTACAAGGCAACTTGCTATGCAACCACAAGATTGATAGCCGAAAAGTTAAATCTTCCGAAAGAAAAATACAAGGTTTGCTTTCAGTCCCGACTTGATAAAAACTGGCTTGAACCGTTTGCCGATAAAACCGTAATAGAGCAAGCTAAAAAAGGTGCAAAGAAATTATTGGTTTTCAGTCCGGCTTTTATAGCAGATTGCCTTGAAACCATTATTGAAATTGGAAACGAATACCAGCATCTTTTTGTCGAACACGGTGGAGAAAAAATTCAGCTTGTGGAAAGTTTGAACGATTCCGATTCGTGGATTGAATCATTGAAAAAATTAGCTGAGAGGCAGTTCGGTGAAAAATCTAAACATGAATTTGCAAAATGAAGTTTATTCAATTATTTTATCTAAAAAGTTTCACAAGAATTAAGAATTAAAATGGAAACCGCATTAATAAAACAGATTAACGCTTTAAGTCTCTCAGAAAAAATTCTTTTAGTTGAAGAAATTTGGGACAGCATCGCCATAGAGAATGAAAGTTTTGAACTTACTCAAACTCAAAAAGATGAATTGGATAGAAGAATAAAATCTTATGATGACAATCCAAATCAAGGACGAAGTTGGGAAGAAATCAAATCCGAATTTTTAAAAAGAAAAGCCAGTTAATTGCGAATCACTTTTCATCCTGAAGCAGAAGCTGAATTTAATGAAGCCGCTTTGTGGTACAGTAAACAAGGTATTGGACTCGATATTGAATTTTTAAGATGCATTGATGAATCGATACACAGAATAATACGAAACCCCGAATCATTTCCAATCACCTACAAACAATTAAGAAAAACTGTTGTTAAAAGATTTCCTTTCCTAATCTTATTTGAAAGTCTGAAAGATGAAATTAGAGTTATCGCCGTATTCCATACTAGAAGAAATCCCAAACACTGGATGAAGCGAATTTAATGTTTACGATATATTGCAGCTAAGGTAATCCGTGCAAATCTTCGTCATCGCATTGCGTGAAGAATTGAATGCCCAAATAATGGATCCACCTTTTGTTCCTGCGGTTAAATCGCCAAGCAAAAATAATCCTTGCACGGAAGTTTCGTGATGCTCTTTTATGATCGGCTCTTCTCCGTCAAATTCAATCCCGATCATTTTCAAAAAGTTGGAAGGAGTTGTTCCGCCAAGAGCTAAAACAACATTCTCAAAACTTTGAGCCGGATATTTTTCATTCTTAAATGTTACAAATGGTTTTCCTTCTTTATCTTCGATTGAAAGGACTTCCGATTCATACAAAATTTCTACTTTCTTTTCTTCTTCAAGCGCTAAAATACTTACACGGTTAATTTCGTTCATCCGGGAAAATTCTTTTTTCCGGTAACTTAATGAAACTGTGTTGCCTGCTTGCGATAAGTATTGGCAGTATTCCGATGCTGAATCACCTCCGCCAACAACAAGAACATTTGAGTTTGTCATTTCTTTTGTTGTTACATCAAAGAAAACAGAATTTTTTAACGATGCGGGAATCTTGTATTCAGGTTTATTCGGTTTACCTAAAATTCCGATTGCAATTGTAATAATTTTGGTATGATATTCTCCTTTATCCGTATAAACGATGAACGATTTATCCTCATTTTGATGCAGCTTCCAAACGGTTTCACCATACTTTGCTTGCAAATGATTTTCTTCGATCGCTTTATCAAGGTAAGAAATAGTTTCGTGTTTAGTTAAATCGGGAATACACATTACGCCTGTGCACTTCGCCTCAAATCCTTTAAAATTAGCAGTAACTAATTTATTATCCGGATAATATTTTTTAATAGAGAAAGAATGCTCCTCTGCTTTTTCGAGTAAAATAATTTTTGATGAGTCGATACCGGAATGAACCGCCTCAACAGCCATGCTTATGCCCGCGGGACCGGCGCCGATTATGAGAATGTCGTACATAGAAACCTTTGTAATTTTTAATTTAATAACGCTATTTTTTTACAATTAATTCCTTAAAAATTAATTAAAATTAGTCATTCTTATGTATCGTGTGATTCCAAGTTCTTGAACAACTCAGCAATCTCTTTGCTGAATTTGATCAAAAACTCAACTGTCTTTTCGGGAGATTCAAACCGGTTTTCAATCACTAATTTCATAGAATCTTTTTGCTGCTGGAATTTTACCTTCTCTTTATATCGCTCTAAAATAAAGCGCATCATTTCTATAAAACGGATTTCGTAATAATCCTGCTTTGCACCTTTGGGAAGAATGAGAAAAATATTTTTCCGCTGAATGATCACCCGTTCAAACAAAGCGCGGGAAGAAAAATATTTTAACATCGCCATTGCCATTAATCGGCGGACGAGAATCGGCAAATCGCCGAACCGGTCGATCATTTCTTCTTTGATCTCTTCAATCTCACTCAAATTTTTTACACCGAACAATGCCGTATAAAAACTTAATCTATCCATTTGATCCGGCATGAACGCAGTTGGAATTCCAATTTCAAAATACGCGTCTATCGTCGGATCGGTGCGCTCTTGCGGTTTTGGTAGATTTTCGAAGACCTCTTTAAATTCTTCATACTTCAATTCTTCAACGGCTTCGTTTATCATTTTAACGAAGAGATCAAAACCGACATCGTTGATAAATCCGCTTTGCTCTGTACCGAGAAGATTACCGGCTCCGCGAATTTCGAGATCGCGCATGGCAAGATTAAATCCACTACCGATATCGGAAAATTCTTCGATCGCTTGCAAACGACGGAGAGCTTTTTTATTTATTCCTTCCATCGAAGGAACCAGAAAATATGCGTATGCCTGGCGGTCGCTTCTGCCAACGCGTCCGCGCAACTGATGCAATTCAGCAAGCCCAAATCTATCCGCCCGGTTGATGATCATCGTGTTCACGTTTGGAATGTCAATTCCCGATTCGATAATTTTAGTTGAAAGAAGCACATCAAATTTGCGGTTGAGAAATCCGTGAATAATTTCTTCCAGCTGTGCCGGTTTCATTTGTCCATGCGCAATACCAATTTTTAATTCCGGCATATACCGCAACAAGTAACCGGAAAATTTTTCAATTGATTGAACGCGATCGTGTACAAAATAAACTTGTCCGTTACGGTGAAGTTCATTCATAATCCAAGTTTTAACTTTCGCCATATCAAACGTTGAAACGATCGTGTAAATCGGCTGGCGGTTTGGCGGCGGAGTTGCAATGATTGATAGATCGCGCGCGCCAAGCAAAGACAAGTTTAATGTACGCGGAATCGGCGTTGCAGTCAGCGTGAGCGTATCAACATTAACTTTCAGCGCTTTCAACTTCTCTTTAACCATAACGCCAAAGCGGTGTTCTTCATCGATGATGAGTAAACCAAGATCATTAAACTTAATGTCTTTTGAAAGAAGCCGGTGCGTTCCGATAACAATATCAACTTTGGATTGCGCCAACTGCTCAACAATTTCTTTCTGCTGCGCCTTGGTTTGAAAGCGTGAAAGAGCCGCAACTTTAACCGGGAATTGCGAAAGTCTATCTACAAAAGTATTGTAATGCTGCTCCGCTAAAATTGTAGTGGGAACGAGTAACGCAACCTGCTTCCCGTCCTGAACCGCTTTGAATGCGGCTCGAACGGCAATTTCAGTTTTTCCAAAACCAACATCGCCGCAGACAAGTCTGTCCATCGGACTAACGGCGTGCATGTCCTGTTTAACTTCTTCGGTCACTTTCGCCTGGTCGGGCGTATCTTCATAAATGAATGAAGCTTCAAGTTCTTTCTGCCAAACGGAATCATCGCTGAACGCAAAACCTTGCGCAGCTTTTCGTTTTGCATAAAGTACAATAAGTTCGCGCGCAGCTTCTTTAATTTTCTTTTTCGTTTTTTTCTTGGTGTTGCTCCAATCGCTTGAACCAAGTGTTGAAAGCGATGGAGTTATTCCTTCTTTTGACGAATATTTTTTTACAAGATGGAGATAATTAAGATTGACGTAAACCACTCCGCCGTCGTTGTAAAATAATTTCATCGATTCTTGTTCAGTCTCGCCGATCTTGATGGTTTCAAGTCCGCCGTATCTTCCAATTCCGAATTCTTCATGCACAATAAAATCGCCCGGCTTGATTGAAGCGAATTCTTTATTCCGGTTCTTCTTTAAAGGTTTGTGCGACGGAAGTTTTGTGCGGTATGGTTTGCCGAACATCTGGTAATCGGTAAGCAGCAGAATTTTTTCTTTTTTGTTGATGAATCCATCTTTAACGGCAAGAGAAAATATTTTGATTTTGCCTTCATCCATAAAGGTTGAAATCTCATCGCTCAATTCAGAGAACAATTCATTCAGTCGATTCGTTTGCAAATCGTTTTCTGCGGCAATGAAAATTTTGTACTCTTCTTTTTCAAATTGAAGAAGCGTGTTTAACAAAACTTTATAATTCGATTTTATTACCGGCGCTTCTGCAAATCCCAACTCAACTTTATTTTCTGATGAACCTATTTCTTCTTCAATGATCCAACGGGCAGAAGTAGAGGAGATAGTTAGTTGATTGTGGTTAGTAGTTAGTTGTTTGCTGTCATTAGTTAGTTCTGTTATTTCAAGTTCGGTTAAAATATCAGTGAATTCATCATCACTTTTTTCTTCTTTCGTAATTGAAGAATTGTTTGCTGCATTTTCTTTTCCAAGATTATTGAGTTCGTAAGATGAAGCAAGAAAAACCGGATTATTCAAATACTCAAAAATATCAGCCTGCCTACTGTCTACTGCCGGCTGTTGACTGCCGTCTGCCCATTGCCAACTGCCGACTGCCGACTGCCGACTGTCTTGTTCCAAACTCCCCGCAATAGTTACTTCAATTGTCTTTTCAATCGAGCGTTGACTTTCAGGATCGAAAAACCGAATTGACTCAATAAAATCGCCGTCAAACTCAATGCGCACCGGCATCTTTTCGCTATAAGACCAGAAATCAATTATTGCACCTCGGACGGAAAAGTCTCCCGGATCTTCGACAAACTTATCCCGATTGTAATTCAGCAGATTAAAATATTCAATTAAATCGCCGTAGGTTAAACTCCCTCCGACAGTAATTTTAGTTGTGTTCTGCTGGATAACTTGTTTGGAAGGAAGCGAACAAGTAAGCAATTCGTACGTTGAAATGAGAATGAATTTTTCGCGCTTTGAAAGTTCCGTTAGTTTTTCTTGAAGCGTTTCGGTCTTTAATTCTGTAATAGGTAAAAGATGTTCAGAGAGATCGAGTAGGCTTAGTTCAACATTCATCTCCAAGACTAATTGTGTGCTTGACAGCAAAACCACAATCTGGTTCTCCCTCTCAAAAAGTTCTTTAATTAAAAAACTTTTTGAAGCGCCGAAGAGAGGAGAAATAAAGATAGATTTTGCTGCCTGAAATTGAAGATCAGGAAACAACTTTTTATTAAATATTTGCAATTGATTTATGATCGTAAGTTGAAGGAAGTAATGCTAAAAATTATTTGTAAATGTTTCCTCTGAAATCAATTTCGTAGATCAGCAGGTTATCGTTTTGTTTGTCTATTTTGAATATTATCCGAAGTTTGCCAATGCGCATTCTCAAAAATCCCTTCCAATTTCCTTCAAGGGCTTTGATGTTGAGGATTCTAAATGGAATGACCCCGTTTTCGCTTATCGCTGTAAAAAGTTCTTTTATTTTCCGTCTAATTTTTTCTTTTTCCTTATCGGTAATCGTCTCAAGGAACTTAGTTGCATTCTTACTAAAAAGAATTTTCATGCCGTAATCCAGGAAGTCAGATCATCGAATTCGTTTGCATTAAAATCAGTTGGAGGAGCGAACCGCTTTTCAATATCAGACATTTCCTTTTTTGTAACTATCGGGATTACCGCCTGATACATCTGGAGTCTCTCTTCCTTTAATACTTCACGTACTCCTTCTTTAATCAACTCTTTCAGCATATCGTTTACAGCCAACGTATTTGCCATTTCAAACTCCTTTTGAATAATAATTCCACATGTAAAATAACAAAAACTTCTTTACCGGTTCAATACAAATTAACATGATTTTGGAAGCAGCTCCATGCTCAAGTTTGTGCTGTTTAAATGCTAATTTTGTGCTATGAATTTCATTCCATCATATATAAAACTTAACGCTTCCGGTTTACTTTTAGAACGCGCGCAAAAAGCGGAAGAAATTTTGAAAGCCTGCGCAAGCTGTCCGAAAAACTGTTTAACCGACAGAACCGTGAACGAACTCGGCAAATGTTTAAGCGGTTATCTGCCGATTGTTTCCTCCTACACGGCACACTTTGGCGAAGAACCGGTTTTAAGCGGCTCAAACGGAGTAGGAAATATTTTTTTCGGCAACTGTCTTCTGCCAGAATTTTGAGATAAGTCAAAACTGGAAGATTGAAAAAGAACACGAAGTTACATTCGAGCGTTTGGCTGAAATTATGCTCGAACTGCAAAACAGAAATTGCCACAATATTGGATTAGTTTCGCCAACACATTTCTCCGCGCAAATCCTGAAATCAATTTACCTTGCCGTGCAAAACGGTTTGAGGCTTCCTATCATTTACAACACCAACGGATATGATTCCGTTGAAATGTTAAAACTCTACAATGACGTAACCGATATTTATCTCCCTGATTTCAAATACGGAAACAACGAGTACGGAAAACAGCTTTCTAAAGTAGATAATTATTTTGAACAGGCTAAACTTGCCGTAAAAGAAATGTATGAGCAAGTCGGTGATGAGCTTGTCTATCAAGGGGATATCGTTGTGCGGGGGTTAATTATCCGCCACCTTGTATTGCCGAATGACTTATCCGAATCGGAAAAAGTGTTTGCGTTTATTGCGAAAGAGTTGAGTCCGGATATTCACATTTCCGTAATGTCACAGTACTTTCCATCGAACAAAGCAGAAAAAGAAATTTTGATAAACCGAACGATCCGCGCCTCCGAATATGAACGCGTTTTAGATTTGCTTGAAAAATACAATTTGAAAAACGGTTGGACGCAGGAGTTTGAGAGCGAGAAATTTTACCGCCCGAAATTTAGAAAGGATAGGGTCAATCCATTTTAATTACTATTTTTCGATTAAGATTAAAAAACAATACTTAATGGTCACTGAGTTAGTGCGATAAATTTTGTTGTTCCGGAAATAGATAACTGCTAAAGTAAAATTGGGAGAACAAAAAATGCAACCACATTTTAAGAAGAGCATTGTGCGGCTTTGGGGACTATTGGCATGCGTTTACTCATTAAACGCGCAAACTTGGGAGAAGATTGAGATGAACTTCCCGCCAAGTGACACTCTAATGGAAATTTCTCGAATCGCTTTTGCTACCAAGGAGATTGGGTGGATAATCACTACCGGGCAAATTGATGTTCACAATCCTCAATCCAATTATTTAATTAAAATATTTAAAACTGTTGATGGAGGACATAACTGGGCTCTCCAAAAAAGTATTGATAGCTCATTTGGGGCAAGTTCAATCTTTACAACCGATTCTCTGCATTGTTGGGCTTTTGGAGATGATCTGTTGTTTACATCAGATGGTGGTGTTACATGGAATGCGTATAGATTTCCAAAGAATGATGTTTATACAACGTATTTTTTTAATAATAACGAAGGGATAGGTTTAAGCTATACAAGACCATGGTTTACAACTGATGGAGGAGTGTCTTGGACACCAGGTGACAGCAGCCTTATTCAGTTGAGGACTTTAAATGATGTTGTATTTACGGATAGAAAACGAGGGTGGTTTGTTACTGACTACTCCCCATTAGCTACCGATAGAGGCGCAATTGCCAATACCGTAGATGGGGGGAAAACTTGGGCATTTCAAGATTCTAATACAGCAATTATGAACGGGGTTGACTTTGTTGACACACTAACCGGTTTTGCAGTCGGGACAGCCGGTTCATCTGGATTTATGTATTTTACAACAAATGGGGGCAAGCAATGGAGTTACACTGAAGACTTTACTAGTGGCGAAATGTTTGATGTTGGCTTTTATAATAGTAAAATAGGTTGGATAACTGGTAGATGGGGGAGAATTTGGGGAACTACAGGCGGTGGTCCAAATTGGATTCTCCAAAATGTTAATGTAAATACAACTCTCGGTAAAGTGATAGTCCTTAAAGAAGAAAAGACCGCGTACATTTGGGGAGGTGGTATTTATGATCGGTGGGTTGGAGAATGGTCTCGTTCTAAACTGTTTTATGCAGACTTAAGTAATCTAACAGACTTTAAAGACGAAAATCTGCAGCTTCCCGAACAATATTTTTTAATGCAGAATTATCCTAATCCCTTTAACCCAACAACAACAATACATTACCAGTTGCCACAAAGCGGTAAGGTAACGTTAAAATTATTTGACATGCTTGGCAATGAAGTAAAAACTCTTGTTAATGAACAGAAGGAAATAGGAAATTATTCGGTGCAATTCTCAAGCGGTGATGGACTTGCGAGCGGAATGTATGTTTACCATCTTCGTGTAAACGATTATGTTTCTGCTAAAAAAATGTTGCTGCTCAAATAGAAGTGATTGAACTAAAAGTAGAGACGGGGCATGCCTCGTCTTTACAAAATAAAAACCATTAACTGTAAATTGCAGCAGAAAGATACCCGACAACCTGCTGGTAATCGAGCGAAACTTCTCCAGAGGTTGTACGGTGAATAACTTTAGCTTTATTTTGTTTCTGTTCGATGGCTTTTAGCATCGAAAGAATAAGCCCGCCACCGCATGCTTCACTTTTGCCGGAATTCAAATCATGGGCTAAACCGTTATAATCAAGCGCTTCAATGCACTGCGCTATTTTTGCATCCATTATATCTGCTTTTTTTTGCGAATGATAATGCGAAAGATCTGAGCTTACCACAACCAACGTTTCATCATTTAAAACAGAAGAAAGACCTTCTGCAAGCACTTCCACATAAGCTTGGTTTTGATCTCCCATTACAACGGGAACGATCGAAAAATCATTTAAAACGGTTTGCAAAAACGGAAGCTGAACTTCGATAGCATGTTCTTCCCGATGCCCTTCTTTTCCACAGTAAATTTTTTTTGAACTTTTCGCCAATAGATCAGACACATCATGATTCACAGGGACAAGTCCGAGCGGAGTTTGATACGCATCTCCATCATAAATTGAAATGCCGGGAAAATATTCATGGTGGCTGGGCGAAAGAATTATTACCGTTGAATATTTTTTTCCGTTAATTGCATTATAACCGTACGCGGCGGTTAATCCGGAGTAAGTGTATCCGGCGTGTGGAGCAATAATGATATGTAAGTTTGGAAAATTAAAATCGTGCGTTGCTGTGTTCAGCATCTTTTGAATTTGCGCTTGTAAAACACCCGGCTTTTCGGGATAAAAATATCCCGCAAAATATGGAGGTCTATTTTCTTTCACCGGTTAAGTCCCTGTGTTGTTCTTCGCGAAAAACTTCCGCGGTAAAGGCTTTAATATTCAAGAATTTCGTCCGCCATAAATAGGGATCGGTTCCCGCTTTTTGACACAATGCAGTTAAAAAATCATTAAGGGTAAATCGATTTTCCGTTGCCACTTGCGGCAGCAGCAAACCACGAGCATCGGGTTCATCTAAAATTAATCCATGAATGCCAATTTTAATTTCACTATAATTTGAAATTTGAACTGCCGGAGTTAAAACGGAAATTTCTATCAAGAGCCTACTTATCTCATCTGAAGAAACGGGAGGAAAGCGCGGATCTTCGAGGGCGGAAAGTCTCGCGACTTCATAGATCGTTTCAGCCAGCGGAGTGTGTGCAGTAACATAACCAATACAACCGCGCAATTGCTTCTGCTTGGTAAGCGTAACGAAGCATCCGGTATGTACTAAAAGTGATGGATGGCGGGCATAATCAATTTCCGGCAGGGAAGGAAATTCTTCGTAAATTGATTCGATCGACTGCCTCGCGATCAAAAGTAATATTCCTCTTTCGTCTTTTGTTAGAAACATAGCTTCCTCAATTAGATATCCATTTTTACTATTTCGATGATTTGTTTTTCTTTTATAAGGAAAAGAAATTTCTTGTAAAGGAAAAACGAATCAACCGCGTATTGATGAATATTTTTGTTCAAAACGGCGGAGTATAAAAGTGATCCGGTTGTTGTATCGCAAATATAAAAATGCTGGGTGAATTTCTCATCTTTTTTTTCATGAAAAGTGAAGAAGAGAGATTTGCCATATTGAAAGTATTCTACCTGTCCGGAGAATGAAAAGTTGGAAATGGAATTTCTAATGCAATCAAATTCCGGATCATCCTTTAACGGATTAAACACTTCCGGAAAAAGATAATCGGCGTACGATTTTTTTGCTTGAGTTTCTTCTTTTAACAGATTTACCTGCGCATATTCTTCACCGAGATTACGGATCACCTCTCCCGTTTGTAAATCGATCTCCACATAAAACCTTCCTTCAAACTGTTGTTGAAAAGCGACGATCTTTTCGTTGTCGGAAAAGAAATAGGTCAGCGTTTCATTCTGCCAGAGAATCTTTTTCTGTTTCAGATCATAAGCAAAAAATCCTTTATGCTGCGGCATATCCGGCTTTAAGTAAAAATGGAAAACGATAATATCGTTCTCCACCGCTTCAATGCCGATCCACGCTTTTTCTTCAAACTGAAAATTTGAAAAGATTTTTGCTTTGGTCGAAAGATCGTAGCAAGAAAAAAATACTTCTCGTGTTTGTACGTCTCTTTCTTCAATCACTAATTTATCTGTTTCGGAAATGAGTATCCGCCAAATTTGCTTTTTGTTGTTATGTTTTAAATATCCCGTAATTTTTTTCTTGCCGATCATATCTGCCCAAACCTTGCCGTAAAATGACGAAGCATCGGAGCCTCATACGTGAATTTAAATCCACGCATTTTTTCACGCTGTTTGTAAGTATCAATTACTACTTCGCTCACATAATCAATATGACTTTGCGTATAAACTCTGCGCGGAATTGCCAAACGGACGAGTTCCATCGGCGGAGAAATCATATTGCCGTTTTCATCATTCTTGCCGAACATTACGCTTCCAATTTCTACTGAACGAATTCCGCCTTCGATATATAAAGCGCAGACGATTGCCTGTCCCGGAAATTGATATGGAGGAACTTCCGGTAAAAATCTTTTTGCATCAATATAAATTGCGTGTCCGCCGGGTGGTTCAATAATCGGCACTCCGGCTGCGACTAACTTATCGCCGAGATAAGCGACACTGCGAATTCTGTAATGCAAATAATTTTCATCTAATACTTCTTCTAAACCTTGAGCAACAGCTTCAAGGTCTCTTCCGGCAAGTCCGCCGTATGTAGGAAAACCTTCAGTAACAATTAAAAGATTACGACATTGCGTTGCCAGTTTTTCATCCTGCATCGCTAAAAATCCGCCTATGTTTACAAGCGCATCTTTTTTTGCACTCATCGTAATACCGTCAGCATACGAAAAAATTTCCTGCGCTATTTCAAGCGGTGATTTATCCTTGTATCCGGCTTCTCTTGTTTTGATGAAATAAGCATTTTCCGCAAATCGGCAAGCATCAATAAAAAGAGGAATTCCATATTTTTTACAAACCTCTTTCGTCTCACGGATGTTTTGCATGGAAACCGGCTGCCCGCCGCCGGAATTATTCGTAATCGTGATCATGCAGAGAGGAATATTTTCATTCCCTTTTTCTTGAATGAATTTTTCAAGTTTTTCAACATCCATATTTCCTTTAAAGTCTGCGCGGATTTCAGGATGCTTTCCAATTTCATTTAGAAAATCCTCTGCTTCTGCGCCGGAAAACTCAATGTTTGCGCGGGTGGTATCAAAGTGGGTATTGTTCGGAAAATATTTTCCTTTTCCGCCAACGATGGAAAAGAGAATTTTTTCAGCCGCTCTTCCCTGGTGTGTTGGAATAATAAATTTCATTCCCGTAATTTTTCTGATGGCTTCTTCAAAACGGTAAAAAGATTTCGAACCTGCGTACGATTCATCACCTTGCATGATTCCCGCCCATTGTGCCGCGCTCATTGCGGAAGTTCCGCTGTCGGTCAGTAAATCGATAAGCACATTATCCGCGTGAATAAGAAAAGGATTGTATCCAGCATCTTTTAAAATGATTTCTCGTTCTTCTTTGGTTGTAAACCTGATCGGTTCAACCGATTTGATCTTGAATGGTTCAATAATGGTTTTCATAAAACTTTTCTGGCTAAATTATAAAAATATTATCAGTAAACTACTTCAATAGTTTTTGAGAGGCAAATAGTTCGGTAAGTAAAAGAAAAATTGATTTGTACAGTGATGAGCAGCGCGTTTTATCATGATGTGATTAACAATAAAGGAGGTTGAAATTAACACAAAGGTGTTACAAACAGATTAAAAGCAATACTTAAATTTCTTTAACTCTATTAGTCAAATATCTTAAAATTGAAGAGCACTTCATTGTATCGTTCTGCAATGATGAGATAATAACAAATAATCTAACTAATTATCATTGAAAGGAATTTATATGAAATTCTATACTCATCTTCTCGTTGGTACTATTATTTTCTTTCTTATTCTTAGCGGATGTAAAAAATCGGATGATGTAACCGACACTTCCACTCCTACTACAGCAACAGTTTCTGATGATGAAATTGCCGACGCGGTAGCAAAATCCGTGGCTTCCGGCGACGGAGGATGCGGACTTACCGGGGTAGTGGATATTACCGGGAAAAGTTCAGGAGGAAAATTTACAATGTTAAAACAAAACAATTTTAACTTTACGAATTTAGACTCTTCTTTTACTTTTGCCGACAGTACGCAATATGTGGTTTATTCTTACACCTTCAATTTAAATATTGATTTTATAAGAAATGGAAAAGCATATGTCGTTTATCTGCCGATAATGGATACTGCAAAAGTAAGCGTAACCTCATACGGAACCGTTACCGCCACTAATAACAAATATAAATATGATGACACCCTAACTCTTACTGATGCACTTTTAACAGGTATTTCAACATCGTCTGATACAATTACCTTTGGCGGAACCGCTGATTATAGTAGTAATTTTACCATAATGCCGACAAGCAAAACTTTTGCTTTAAAAACTACAATGACCTTTTCATCATTGAAAGCCTCAAAATCAACCTATAAAGTTTCCGGCGGTACTGTTGGAATTACTATTCAGGCAACGACAAAAGGAACTACTGTTTCAGCAAACGGAACAATAACATTTAACGGGAATCAAACAGCGACGTTATCTTTCCATAATAAACAATTTGTAATTGATTTAAATTCTGGTTTAGTTGTAGCATAATTTTTTCAATTTTTTAAAGGAACCGCTATGAATGAATTAGAGAATCAACAGCAAGGCGAACAAGTTGAAGAACAAGAACCGGAATTCAGTCATTCCGATAAACTTGTCGGCGTCTTTTCAGAACCGGGGAAAACGTTTGCAAGCATTGCCAAATTCCCGATCAAAACAATTGACTGGGCGCTTCCGGTTTTAGCCATGTTGGTGATGTTTATCATTTCCCAATTTATTATGATGGGAAATCCTCAACTAAGAAACGAGATGAACAAACAACAACTAGAAGTGATGGAGAAACAACTAAATATTCAAATTGAACAGGGAACATTGACCCAAGATGAAGCCGACAAGAAACTGCAACAAATTGAAGAACAAATGAATGGTCCAATTGGTATAATTTCTAAATCAATTGGTATTCTAGTCTTCGGTTTCATCTCTTATTTAGTTATAGCAGGGCTTTACTTTCTTTTCATCAAATTTATTTTTAAAGCTGATGGAACTTATAAACATGTTTTAGTAACTAATGGATTGACCAGTTACATAACCATTATCAGTATAATATTAGCAACCATCCTATCGCTAATTAGCGAAAAACTTTCCAACGACGTATCAGTTGCTTCTTTATTCTCCATTAATACAAAAACATTTGTGGGTTTCCTCCTCGCAAAATTAGACGTTTTTTCAATCTGGGTGTTCTTTGTAATTGCATTGGGGATGACAAAACTTTTTAATGCAGGTGATTCGAAAAAATATTATTACTTCGTTTTTGGTGCGTGGATCATCTTGAGTTTCATTATGTTCTTCTTAATGAAGTCGGTTCCATTCTTACAAGACTTTGCTTAAAGATTACTGATTGTTGAATGCAGAATAAGACTTGAAATTATTCTGCATTTGCGTTCTTACCTACAAAATACTTTGCGGGTCAATATCAAAAAAGATTTTTACCTCTTTAAATATTGTTTTCCGGTTAAACCTGGCAAACGATTCCGAAATTGCTTTTCTTAATATACCTCCTGAAGGATCAGTTACTCTGTCTGTTTTTAAAACAATTTGAAAGCGATATTCCCCTTTTAGTCTTGCAAGAACCGCTGAAGTCGGCGAAGTAATTTTTAGATACTTTTTAAACGCGAGCAGTTCGTTGTAAAATTCTTTCATTGCGCCAAGCGCTTTTTTCTCTTCTTTGTCTTTCGCCTCAATTACGGCAAGCCGCATAAACGGCGGATAACCACGGTGTTCACGGTCGAAGATTTCTTTTTTATAAAATCCGTCGTAATCATTTTGCAAAACTTTTTGCAGCACAAAATGTTTATCGTTTTGCGTTTGGATCACTACTTCCCCTTCAATTTTACTTCTTCCTGCTCTTCCGCTAACTTGTGTTAAAAGCTGGAAAGTTCGTTCATCCGCACGGAAATCGGGAAGCCACAAATTTGTTTCCGCAGAGATAACTCCGACAAGGGTAACGCGGGAGAAATCCATTCCCTTTGCAACCATTTGCGTACCAACGAGAATATCAATCGCTCCGCTTTTAAAATTGGAGAGAATCGTTCCCAAGTTTCCCTTTTTTGAAATTGCGTCTGAATCGATCCGTTCGAGCACAGCATTCGGAAAGTAATAAGCGAGTTCATCTTCAACACGTTCTGTTCCCGTTCCGAAATATTTGAGATGCGGCGAACCACAATGATTACAAGCCGGCGGCGCTTCTTTCACAAATCCGCAGTAGTGGCAATGCAAAGTATTTTCGTTAATGTGATAGACAAGCGAAACCGAACAATTATCGCACGTTTCAATTTGTCCGCACTCAACACAATATATTTGCGTAGCAAATCCGCGCCTGTTTTGAAGAATGATCACTCCTTCTTTTTTCTTCAAACGTTCTTCAATTTTTTCAAGCAGCGTTTTTGAAAAAAAACTTTCCATCCGGTTAAGTTTTTTCTCATCGTTAATATTTACTAAAGTTATCTTTGGAAGTTTTGCATCATCTACCCGAACCGGAAGATTTAACAGATGATATTTATTGTTCGTTGCAAGGTACATACTTTCCACAGATGGTGTAGCTGAGCCAAGTAGAACCGGACAACCGGAAAATTTTGCCCGCATCAACGCCGCGTCTTTTCCGTTGTAGCGGGGAGTTTCATCCTGCTTATAACTTCCGTCATGTTCTTCATCAACAATAATGAGTCCGATATTTTTTAAAGGAGAAAATAGCGCCGAACGTGCACCGATTACTACTTGCGATTTTTCATTTAAAATATTTTGCCACGAATCAAACCTTTCTCCCGGTGACATTTTGCTATGAATAACCGAAACAATTCCCTTGAAGTTATTTGTTAGTCTTGCGGTCATCTGGGGAGTTAGCGAAATTTCGGGAACGAGAATGATCACCGTTTTGCCAAGCGCTAATACTTTTTTTACTAGTTCAATATAGACTTGCGTTTTACCGCTGCCTGTTACTCCATGCAAAAGAAAAACTTTGAATGCAGAATGGTACAAAAATGGAGAAACTTCATCCAACACTTTATTTTGATCTGATGTTAGCGCAAAATCAATTAACTCTTCGGAATAAGGTTCTTGAAAAGTCCGCTCGATCTGCTTTTTAACAACGGTAACAATTTCTTTTTTTTCTAATCCTTTAATAGAAGCTGCGGAAGCTTTTGTTTCAAGTAAAAGTTGTTGCAGGGACATTTCATGCTGCCCGGAAACAAGTTTCAGTAAAACATCCACTTGCTTTGGTGACTTATTTTCAATTGTTGGAATAAACTCGTAAACCTCTTCTGTAGATTTTAACAACTTAACGGATAGAATAGTTTTTATGCGGACTTTCGCTTTCTCAGTTTCATTATGGATTGTAATGACACCCATTTTTTCCAGCGTGTGAAGCGGTGAAAGAAGGGTTTTCCTTTTAGCATTTTTTTGAAGTTGGTGATAACTGATCGTCGGGTTTTCCGAAAATATTTTCAAAAGCGTTTTTTGAATCGGAGATTTTTTTTTACCATCGTCTAATAATCGCCTCGCAAAATCAACATCCGCAGAAAAACTTTTTTTTGATTGGACATCCGTTCCCGGTGGAATTGCAAGTCTGAATGCTTCACCAAGCGAACAGAGATAATATTCGGAAAGCCACTCATACAACTTAATTGAAGTGGGATCAAAGATAGGAACGGTGTCAAGTACATCATAAATGTTTTTTAATTTTTCCGTTACGGAAGTTTCCTGGAGAAGAGACACGATGAATCCGGTTAAAACCCTTTTGCCGAATGGCGCAACTACTCGTACCCCGATTTGAACCTGTTCTTCTAAGTCATTCGGAACCGCATAAGTAAAAGCTTTGCGAAATGGCAGCGGAAAAACAACCTCAGCATACACGGGGGGAAATTCCAAATACCAAAATACAAGTCACTAGTGAGGGAAAACATTTAGTCATTAGTCGATGGTCATTTTAATTATTCGGTTTATAAAATGGTGCAAGCTCGCGCAAGTCATCGAGATTAACGTCAGTAAGCATTTCAAACTTTAGCATTTTTTCGTTTCGCTCCCAAATAATTCTTTTAAATTTGTTTATTGGCACCACTGTTCCATTCGTGGAAATAATACTATCCCCTTCGTCAACCGTTAAGAAATAATATCCATCTTGAAATTGGAGCCTTCCTTCAACAACTCCAACATCACTAAACTTAAAAGTAACTTCGCCATTCAATTTTTTGTCTTCTATATAGAGTCGGCGATCAGTAATGTCTTTCCCTTCTTCTTTTTGAGCAAGAATAAATTCATCGCTTTTAAAAAGTTTATTGAAGAGTGTTTCTTTATCCTCGTTAAACTCTTTATTGCCAAGCGCATCCGATTTTAGATCATAAAAAGTTACTTTGGCTTCGCCGGATTTTTTTCCGTCAACGGCAATTTCATACGATACTTTCTGATAAACTAAACAACCAGAAAAAGAGAGCGCTGCAAAACCCAAAATGAAAAATGATTTTAATTTCATAGTTATTCTTTCAATAATTATATAAGCAGTTAAACAACAGCTTTTTCAAGCAGCGTTAAACTCTGATTATCAACATCAAGCTCCGTGTTAATACCAAACGGTAGCGTAAATTTATTAACTATATGTCCGAACGACAAACCGTAAAGCACCGGAATTTTTAATTTAAATAATCGTTCGAGTAAAACTTCGGATAAAGTAAAAGAATTCGATATCCCGGATTGATCCGGTTTTGATTCACATTTGCTGAAGACACCAAGCGCAACACCTGCGGCTTGTTTGAATTTTCCGGACTGAATCATTT
>Ga0209417_1001434_pt1 | contig 43550 bp, 37 predicted proteins | sample RifGroF2_FD_184002 | JGI IMG/M metagenome (GOLD analysis project Ga0209417, IMG submission 184002) | Groundwater microbial communities from Rifle, Colorado, USA - Groundwater F2 (SPAdes) (version 2) | ecosystem: Environmental > Aquatic > Deep subsurface > Groundwater | place: Rifle, Colorado...
CCACCTCACGATGGACACCCTTGTCTTGAGCTAATGGTTGGCACTATCAACCCCCATATCGGACTTTCACCGACTAGAAAGCGCCCATGCTGGGCGCACATAAAATGAGGGCATACCAATTGGTATGCCCTCATTTTATAGTTTAATGTAAATACTTTTTTTATCCTTTTAGTTCTTTAGCCTCTTTCGCTTGCATGGCCCGCTTATTTGCTACTTCATGTAAATGATCTTTTTCCTGATTACTAAATATTTTGTGAACATCCAGAATAATAATAAGACGATCATCCAGCTTGCCTACACCTTTTATAAAGTCCGAATCTATATTTGCTACTATAGGGGATGGCGGTTCGACAGATGAATGAGGGATTCTCAAAACCTCCGAAACGGCGTCAACAATCATTCCAATAACAATACCGGTTATCTCGATGACAACAATTCTTGTTTCAGCGCTCATTTGTGTAACATCTAAACTAAACCGTTTTCTTAGATCAAGCACAGGAATTACTTTACCTCGAAGATTAATTATACCTTCGACAAATTCTTGTGTTTTAGGAACTTTAGTTATATTTTGCATTCTAATGATTTCTTGAACTGATTGAATATCGACTCCATATTGTTCACCAGCCAAGTCAAATACAACAAGTTGTTCAATTTCTGATATAACTAAATCTTTCTGTACAGACATTTATATCTCCTTTAACGTTACCTTTAAATAAAATTACCTTGAAATTATCTACTAAATATAATATCAAATTTTTTTAAAAAAAGCTAATTTCATTATGAATATAGATTAATAAAAAAAAAGCTGTCTATAATCCGCTTTTCAAATTAACTCTAAGTTAACAGTTTTTGATATCTATCTCTCCTCTTAAGTATAACATACGATTAAGTAAAAATGATATTTAAAAATTAACACATTCAACTATAGGCAACAGGAAAAGATAGAACAAATTTCGTCCCTAACATCTCTTTCGAAATCACATCAATAGTACCATCATGGGTGTCGATAATTTGTTTCGTTACTGACAGCCCTATTCCAGAGCTCTTATCTAAGCCCTTAGTAGTAAAAAAAGATTCGAATATTCGGGAGGTATCAGATTCTTTTATTCCGATTCCGTTATCTCTCACTTCAACAAAAACACGGTCATTCTTGTAATATGAGTATACATCTATAATGCCATCATTATAGAAAATTGCCTGTTCAGCATTGATAATGAGATTCATAAAAACTTGCACAAGCTGATTAAGGTCACCAGATATCTTGGGTAATTTTTCCTCATTTTTTATGGTAAGCTTAATCTTTCTAATCTGAAGAAAGTTTTTAATTATAGCTTCGGTCCTTCTCAATACATCTACAATACTGACCTTTTCAAATTTTCCTTCATCTTTTCTCGAATATGAAAGAAAATTAGTAACGACAGACTCCAAATGCGATACTGACATCTCCAATCCCTCTATTAAATTATTATGAGTTTTTCTTAACCCAAGCTTATCAAACAGGTTTGAAAGAAGGGAAACATAGCCTTTAATCCCAGTCATAGGATTTTTGATCTCGTGAGCAACACCGGTAATCAGCTTTCCCATCGCAGAGAACTTTTCGCTTTGGATCAATTGTGACTGTATTTGCTCAATCTTTTTTTCATTGTCTATGAGCTCGGAAGTTTCACGCTCAATTGCTTCCTCCAACTCCTTTTTTGCAATTGCCAGACTTGCATTAGAATCATTCAATGAGGCCTTCAAATCATGATTGTACAATATCCAGCTTAACTGCAACGAAAACATTTCAAGCAATTTAGCATATTCAAGGATGTTCCGGCAGGAAAGTTTACTGGCAATAACCAGTCCGATAATATTATTCAGCAATAAAACCGGAACGACAACAAATTCATTACCCATATCCTGGTAATTCACACCATAGTCGCTAAGCTTTTCGTCATCTTTAATTAAAATACTGGTTCTTTCCTCTTGAATAAAATGGAGAAAGTCGAGGGGATTAATGTTCTTATATAAGTTTTCTAATTTGCTTCTGATATATGTCTTTTCAACACGGTTCTTCTCCTGGTTAAAAATAAAAATACCTGCACTGTCAAGGTCCAGAATTTTAATGACTTCTTCTAAAATGTCATCAAAAGGCATTTCTTCATCTGAGAAACTAAGATAATGGCTTAGCATCCTATAAATCTTAAGAGCTGCGGAATCTTCTTCCCGATCATCAAATTTGGACGATTTATATGTTTCTTTTTTTTTCATATTTCAAAACCAATCATTTGACAATCACAACATAAATTACGAAATATTAAGTTTTTCATTCAAGAAAATTAATTATTGATAATATATATTAATTAAAATTATATTAGAAGAATGACTTATAAAGTCTGTGAAATTAGATACCTAACTATATTATTATACCATTGATTAATATCAAGTTATACCTGAAAGAATTATGTCGATCTTTTTCTTACTTACACCAAGAATAGTGCTTATTACCTCTCTATTTCCACTATGTTCAGCATACAAATCTGAGACCAAATGACCAACGAAATTATCTAAAAGCTCAGAATAGCAAAAATTCAGAGGTGGTTTCCTCTTTCTCGTATTAAGTATTATATTTAAAGGAATTCTAGCAGACAATATATTTTCGCCTTTAGAAATCAACACCAACCTACTTATTACATTACTAATTTCGGCAGTATTACCCGGCCACTCATAATTGTGGAGAATATCCCTGGCCTCAGGGGCCATTTTACAATTGCTACCAAACTCCTTATTATATTTATTCAAATAATAATCAATTATTAAAGGAATATCCTCTTTTCTCATACTTAATGATGGTATTGAAATTGTTGACTCATTAATATAGTGGAATAGTTCCTCATCAAAAGTTTTGTCCTGAATATTTTCGGGAATATCAACGGTTGTACTTAGTATGATCCGAATCTTAATCTCCGGATTAACAGGGCCCTTGAAGCGATCCTCTAACCAAGCGACTACTTTTCTCTGAGTAAATAGAGGCATCTTCTCAATATTCTTGATATACAACGTACCTCCGTCTCCAATCTTGAGAAATCCAATAGCCGGCATCTCGTTAAAATCTTTGTCTTCAAATACACGGCCAAAAAGCTCTTCTTCTAAAACTTGAGAAGAACTTGCACAGTTAACAACTTTAAAAGCCTCTTTATAATTACTATTCTGATATATAGAATGAGCAATAAGATCATGCTCAGCACCTTTATTACCAGAAATCAACACGGTAGATCCTGTTCCGGAGACCTCTGAGATAAAAGATCTAATTGACTTAATTTCAACGCTTTCACCAATCAATTCCCCAAATTCATTTGATTCAACAATTTGATCCTGGATCTTATTGCTTTTATCCATAATGTGCTTCTTCTTAGAGATTTTGAATAAAATTTTTAACAAATCTTCCATTTCAAAGGGTTTAGTAAGATAATTTAATGCACCGAGCTTCATTGTACTTGAGGTAATATCAGAATTAATTGTAGCAGTAACCATTATCACATCAGTATCCGGCGCTATCTTTTGGATAATTTTTAATGCTTCAATTCCATTTAAACGAGGCATCCGTATATCTAGAAGAATGATGTCAAAATGCTCAACATATAGACAATCAATTGCCTCTTGACCATCACTCAAAGCCGTCACATCATAATATTCCCGCAAGGCAAAGGTCAGAACCTGCCGAATACTTTTATCATCGTCAACGACTAAAATCTTTAATTTTTTCATTATAAATCCTTGATTTTTCCAGATATCATGAGAATACCATCCCGTACCCCATGCTTTCATATCTTGCTATACTCAGTAAGTAATAATATAATAGTTGTGATATAAACTCAAGAAATTAAATCGATTCAATATCATAACATAAAGATAATGGCGGTGTTAAGGCGTGGAAACAGAAAACAAATATAATCATAGTGACATCGAATCAAAATGGCAGCGCTTCTGGAACGAAACCAGCGCTTTTAAATCTGAAATCAATGACCAGCCAAAGTACTACACACTTGAAATGTTCCCCTATCCTTCAGGAGATCTTCACATGGGCCATATGCGTAACTACTCTATAGGAGATGTTGTTGCGCGATTCAAAAGAATGAGCGGGTTTAACGTGTTACATCCAATGGGTTGGGATGCTTTTGGACTTCCGGCTGAGAATGCGGCAATATCCAGAAATATCCATCCTGCCGAATGGACTGATCGAAATATAGCCCGGATGAAAAACCAACTCAAATCACTTGGACTCAGCTATGACTGGGACCGAGAAGTTACCACCTGCAAACCTGATTACTACAAGTTCACTCAATGGATTTTCCTTAAATTATTGGAAAAAGGGCTCATCTATCAGAAAGAAGCCGCAGTTAACTGGTGTGAAAAATGCGGCACGGTCCTTGCAAATGAACAAGTCAAAGATGGCAAATGCTGGAGATGCGACACAATAGTTGTACAAAAAGACCTTAAGCAATGGTTTATTAAAATAACAGATTACGCAGAAAGGTTACTGCAAGATATCTCGACACTTCAAGGATGGCCGGACAGCGTAAAAATCATGCAGACAAACTGGATCGGAAAAAGCACCGGAGTAGAAATCAATCTATTGGTAGAAAATGAAAACGAGTGCATAACAGTATATACAACAAGACCGGACACTGTCTACGGAATGACGTTTATGGTCCTGGCACCTGAACATCCGATAATCCCAAAACTCATCAATAATAAACCAAATAAATCTGATATAGAGCAATCCATACAGAAAATGAGAAACCAGAACAAAATAGAGAGAACTTCAGAGCTCTCTGAAAAAGAAGGGATTTTTACTGGCAGCTACGCAATCAATCCCGTTAATGGAAATAAAATAGCAATTTTCATAGCAAACTACGTACTCATGGATTACGGTACCGGAGCAATTATGGCTGTTCCTGCCCATGATACAAGAGATTTTGCTTTCGCTAAAAAATATAACATAGATATCATCGAGGTAATTAGTCCAACGGGACAGCAATCTACAAACCTTACCGAAGCCTATGTCAACGAAGGAATAATGATTAATTCCACTCCATTTAATGGACAGAAGAGCTCAGATGCCCTTGGGAATATTGCAAATTACATTGAAGAAAAAAACTATGGAAAAAAGACAGTCAATTTCAAACTCAGAGACTGGCTTATTTCACGCCAGAGATATTGGGGAGTTCCAATTCCAATTGTGCATTGCAACACCTGTGGCATAGTTCCAGTACAAGAAAAAGATCTCCCGATTACACTTCCACTTGATGTACAACCTATTGTAGGAAGCAAATCGGCGTTAGCAACTTCAGATAAATTTTTAAACACTACTTGCCCGATATGCGGCGAACCTGCACAAAGGGAAAGCGAAACTATGGACACATTCATGTGTTCTTCCTGGTACTTTCTTCGATATACCAGTCCTCAAGAAAACAGCTTGCCGGTTAATAAAGAGATGGCTTCATATTGGATGTCGGTTGACCAATATATCGGCGGCATTGAACACGCAATATTACACCTGCTATATTCCCGGTTTATCACAAAGTTTTTATATGACTGCGAAATATCTCCAGTAAGTGAGCCGTTCAAAAACCTCCTTACCCAGGGTATGGTTATAAAAGATGGCGCTAAAATGTCTAAATCAAAAGGAAATGTAGTTGACCCGACAGAAATACTCGAAAAATACGGTGCGGATACTGCCCGGCTTTTCATATTATTTGCAGCACCGGCAGAAAAAGAATTGGATTGGAGCGACAGAGGCGTAGAAGGATCTTACAGATTTGTTAACCGTGTATGGAGACTCGTCCAGAATAATATCAATGCTCCGGACAAGCCAGAAACAAGAAAACTGCTTACAATGCTTCATAAGACTGTTAAAAATGTAACTAACGATCTTCATAAATTCTCATTCAATACCGCTATAGCAAAAATAATGGAACTTACTAACTTAATGTACCAGGAAGAACTTACTAAAAACTCGCTTAGAACACTTGTACTGATCCTCGGACCATTTACTCCTCATCTATGTGAAGAATTATGGAGCCAACTTGGGAATAATGAGCCTATGTATCTCCATCCATGGCCGGAGTACGATGAGAACCTTGCCAAAGATGACGAAATCACAATAGTATTCCAAGTGAATGGTAAAATTAAGGACAAAGCTGAAGTACCAGTTGGAACAAATAATGAAGAACTGTTAGCTATTGCAAAGAACAGTAAAAAAATCCAAACCACAATTGGAGAAAAAAAAGTTATAAAAGAAATAGTCGTACCGAATAAGTTAGTAAATATTGTTGTTGGGAATTAACATACCTGCAATGGATTTTTTCAGAGTATCTGATTAATACTGCTTCATTTTTTCGAAAAGTATGCGATATACCCGATTAATGAGATCATCTATATCAAAAGGCTTTTCAATATAATCACATGCACCATGCTTCATCGCTTCATCAAGAATATATTTATCTTTTACAGCAGTTGCCATGATTACTTCAATCGAAGCATCTTGCTGTTTGATCAGCTTTAAGGTTGCGATACCATCGATACTGCCTACCATTCTCATGTCCAGCAGCACTAAGTCAATGTGATTTTTTTGAATTATTTCTACAGCTTCTTCACCGCTACAAGCTTTGTAGATGTCATAATCCTCGCTAAAGATTGCCTCAATAGATTGTCTAATGATATGTTCATCATCAACAATTAAAATAGAGTATTGCACTTTTACCCACCTTTTAGTTCAATTTTTTCATATTAAAAACGTATTTGTCAAGTACACTCAACAATTAGCTAAAAGAAACAATCATTTCAGGATATTCTCCGTTTAAACAGTTTGTACTACTATAGAATATCAATTATATAAATTATGACATCTTATAACACATACAGCAAACAATATTTAGCACCTGTACGCACAACAAAAACAGGGGGCGGGAAAAACAGGGAAACAATCTGTAACCTCCAAAGAGGACCAGTTGCCAGATAAGGGAAGACATCGCAGATTAGAATCCATCGTCTTATTATTCACCCTTGGTCACTATCGTCGAGTACAAAATTTGGACTTGTAAATAATTATTATTTTCTTATAAAATTATTATAGCTAATTCTAGAAACGGGTAATCAATAAAAATAAACTGATTAACGATAAAATAAAAAGGAACCATAATCATGAAAAAAAAGGTATTAATAATTGATGACGAAATGTCTATTCATTCCTCATTACAGTTTCTCTTCAATCAATATAACCTCGACGTACTTCATGCCTCGACAGCTCACGAGGCTATAAGAATATTGAAGGAAACAAAACCTGACCTGATTTTTATGGACTTCAAACTTCCGGAAACCAACGGGATTATTCTCACTCAAAAAATCCATTCCCATCCTGAGTATAAAGATATACCTATAATAGGGATCACTGCGTATGCAACTGAAGACAATAGGCAGTTTGCACTAAATAACGGGATAAAAACTATTCTGGAAAAGCCCTTTGATCTGGTAGAACTTCAAAAACAAATCAATATTTATTTATGAACAAAACAAAGCCAGTCAACATTTCCCAACCACTATAATAAAATAAGCAGACAAACCTTCTCATTAAATTCCTCCTAAACAATCCCTTATTACCCCATTTTTGTTTCACTACATCTGTGATATACTTGTTATAAATTAAAAGAGTGGTTTATAAGTCGATATATGAAAAAAAAAATACTAGTCGTAGATGATGAACCGTCAATCGTTCAAACGCTTAAACTCCTTCTAGAAATGGAAGGATATGAAGTCTATACTGCCAATAATGGACAGGTAGGCTATGAAAAGGCAATGGAAGTTCTCCCTAACTTAGTAATCATTGATTTCAAAATGCCGATACTAGATGGTTGGGAAGCTACAAAACGCATGCGTCAAGTACCAGGGCTTGAAAACATTCCTATTTTAGGCAACACGGCATATGCGTCCGAAGAAAATATTATCCAGGGTATTGAGAGCGGAATTACAGAAGTTGTCAGGAAGCCTTTTAACATAGAAAAGCTGCAAAATCTTGTAAAACGTTATCTTGGTGAATAGATTTTGTCAATAATTCTTTATTCTCTGTAAAGCTACCTTAATACAATCTTCAGTACTTTTAATGGCCGAACGATCTTCCTCAGAAAAAGCATTGAGTGTTTTCTGGATTTCTCTAGAATTGTAGCCTAAAGACATAAGGGCAGAAACAGTATCGTTTTTGATTGATGTTATTAAATGATCTTTCGGTGAAATGATATCAACTTCAAATTCGGCAGAAACATTAGCTAGTTTTCCTTTGAGTTCCAAGATAAGACGAGCTGCAGTCTTCTTCCCGATACCAGGAGCAGAAGAGAGATAGAGCGCATCTCCATTTACAATAGCTTCAATTATCCTGTCAGTTTCCAGGTTTGACATCATAGTCATGGCACCTTTAGGCCCGATGCCGGAAATACTGATTAATTGTTTAAAGATTTCCTTATCTTTCTTTGATACGAAGCCATAAAGTGCTTGCCCATCTTCACGAAAATGGTGATAAATGTATACTTTTGTAAAATCAATGCCAGAAGGTAAACTCTTAATAAAGTTAGCGGAGACAAACACTTCGTAGCCAATTCCTCCAACATCCATAATTATAGAATCTATTTCAACCTCAATAATTTTTCCTTCAAGATAATATATCATCTTAAATATTCCTTAATTTTTTGTGATAATAAATATGATTCGGCATGACATATTGCAATTGCAAGCGCATCAGCAACATCATCAGGCTTAGGGACCTCTTTTAAACTAAGAAGAGCCCGCACCATTGATTGGACCTGTTTTTTTTCGGCGCCACCCCATCCGCATACAGCTTGCTTCACCTGCAACGGCGTATATTCGCTAACAGGCAACCCATTCATGCTCACCGTAAGCTGTATTGCTCCCCGGGCCTCAGCTACGTTCATAGCTGTTTTGGTATTTTTGTTAAAAAACAGCTTCTCTATTGCGACAGCCTCAGGATGAGTATCTTTAATAATTACTGCAAGTTCCTGACTAATAATATACAAACGCTCAGAAACAGGAATACTACTCGGGGTTGTTATTTTACCATAGGCAACCGGTTCGATCCTATTCCCTATTTTGTTAACAATTCCATACCCTACTATCGCTATTCCAGGATCTATACCCAAAATTCTCATATGACTATTATACTCATATAGTGTTCAAAATGATAGTTTGTCCTCTGACCGGGATATATTTATCATTTTTATTATCCCCAAATAAATCAATAAGCTTATATATACTTAAGATTTTATATCTGTATTTTATAATATTAACAACCAATAAAATCAGAATCTTTTTTTTATAAAAAGAATACTAGCCATAATTGCATAAATCATTTATCATTGTGTTGCAAATACTTTTCAATTTTGTTTTTTTTGATATCATATTAGATGATCTCATATTTAATTTTAAGCATCTATTTATGCTTAATTGATAAGCATAACAATTTAATTTATATTTGTAAGGAAGGATGACAAAATGAATCCAACTACTGATTTAGCACCAGTCAAATCAATCATCAACTCTGACCACGGAAGGCCTAGCGATATATTAGGAGCCCATCCTATCAAATATGACTGGAGAAGTATGCACGTGATAAGAGCATACAGACCAGATGCTAAACAAATATTTGTAATTGACAAAAACAATCCTGACGTTGCCCATGAAATGCAGTCTGTCTACTACGAGAACTTTTTTGAAGTTGTCGTCGACATTCAGGAAAGCCCTCAATATTTCTTTAAGATTATAAACTACAACAACGATGAGTATACGGTTGAGGACCCATATAACTTTCCGCAAATAATCGGAGATATGGACCTTCATCTTTTTGGAGAAGGCAATAATAACAAGGTTTATGAAATTCTTGGAGCTCATCCGAAAACAATAAACGGGATTAGTGGCTATCACTTTGCCGTATGGGCACCTAACGCGGTAAGAGTCAGCGTTATCGGCGACTTCAATTACTGGGACGGCAGATATCATCTAATGAACGTATTAGGCAATTCCGGAATCTGGGAGTTGTTTATCCCTGGAATCACAAACAATATGAACTATAAATTCGAGGTTAAAACAAAAGCAGGGCATCTGCTGGAAAAAGTTGACCCGTACGGCTATTTTAACGAAGTTCCACCAAAAACTTCATCAGTTACATATGACCTTAGCAACTTCGACTGGGATGATGAACAATGGATGTCAGCAAGAACAGAAGATGCATTCATGAAAGCTCCGATTTCAATCTATGAGGTACACCTTGGTTCATGGATGAGGATACCGGAAGAAGAAAACCGATATTTAACCTACAAAGAATTAGCTCATAAGCTGGTGGATTATGTCTTAGAAATGGGTTATACCCACATTGAGCTTCTTCCAGTCGCAGAGCATCCCTTTTCCGGATCCTGGGGATATCAGATAACAGGTTATTATGCAGTAACCAGCAGATTCGGTGATCCTCACGATTTTATGTACTTCGTTAATCACTGTCATAAAAATAACATTGGAGTTTTAATCGACTGGGTCCCTGGACATTTCCCAAAAGACGGGCATGGACTTGCTTATTTCGATGGAACACCCCTCTATGAACATGAAGATCCTCGACTGGGGGAACATAAAGATTGGGGTACTCTTATATTTAACTACGGAAGGAACGAAATACGGAACTTCCTTATAGCGAACGCACTCTTCTGGCTCGACAAATATCATATAGACGGACTTCGAGTAGATGCTGTAGCATCGATGCTTTATCTGGATTATTCCAGGAATGAAGGCGAATGGATACCTAATTACTTTGGCGGCAGAGAGAACCTGGAAGCTGTTCATTTCATCAGATTATTCAATAAACTTGCGCATCACTACTTCCCTGGAGTATTAACAATAGCGGAAGAGTCGACAGCCTGGGGAGGCGTATCTCATCCAACTTATACAGGAGGGCTCGGCTTCTCCTTAAAGTGGAATATGGGTTGGATGAATGATTTCCTTGAATACATCTCAAAAGATCCTATTCATAGAAAATATCACCACGAAATGCTTACATTTGCCCTACTCTATGCATTTACAGAAAATTTTGTCTTAGTACTTTCTCATGATGAAGTGGTCCATGGAAAGAGATCTATTCTTGACAAAATGCCTGGCAATTTGGAAGAAAAGTTTGCGAATGCCCGGCTACTTCACGGATTCATGTGTGGACATCCTGGGAAAAAATTAATTTTCCAGGGGGCAGAAATCGGACAATGGACTGAATGGAATCATAATACCAGCATTGAATGGCATCTATTACAATACGAACCACATCAAAAACTGCAAAAATTCGTCAAGGATATCAATAATCTATACAAAAATGAAACAGCGCTCCATCAAGTCGACTTCCAGTATTACGGATTCGAATGGATCGATTTCCATGATTGGGAATCAAGTATTATATCGTTTATAAGAAAAGGTAACAATCCGGAGGATATTCTCGTATTCGTATTTAATTTCACGCCTGTTCTAAGAGAACACTATCGCATTGGAGTACCTCAACAAGCTTTTTATAAAGAAATCATAAATAGTGACTCCGAAATATATGGCGGTGGGAACAGAGGGAATAATGGCGGCGTACTTGCAGACAATTTTGGCACACATAATAGACCATTTTCAATCGACATAACGCTTCCTCCCTTAGGCATGGTTATCTTCAAACCTATTCATTAATATAACATTAAGCAAATTAAGTATTCCCCCCTCTTAAACCAGGGGGAATACTATAAAAAGAAGAATAAGCGATGACACTGGAAAAGCTCTATTATACTGGTGATATTATATTCAAAGAAGGCGATCTCTCCGGCGAGATATATCTAGTCAAAGCCGGATGCGTCCAAATCTTTCAATTGCATCACGGTAAAGAAGTCGAAATCACAAAATTATATTCAGGCGATATTTTCGGCGAGCTAGCAGTTCTTGATAACAGTTACCGTAGCGCCACTGCAAGAGTAGTTGAAGATGCACTTATCAGCATCATTCCAAAAGAGGTTATTGCCGCTACACTAAAAAGCAATCCCATATGGGTAAATGCTCTAATCAGAGTACTTACAACAAGACTCCGGGAAATGACAAAAAAGTATAACGAGCAAATTAGTGAATATCATCCCTTTAAGTACCTCAACTATCTTATAAAAAAGAAATTGGAACTCGGCACCCCTACAGAAAAAATTGTAAAAGAGCTGTCAATATTTCTTAATGACCCCGAATATAAGCAATTAAAAAGCATTCTTCAGCTGATAACGAAATCGGGTTAGATGATACCCCTTTTAAAACTCACCCTCTGTTGTATAGAGGCTTTCACTTTCTATTTTATTGTCAGGCGACGTTTCCCTCTCTTGCGAAGCGAAACAGCAAATTATTACGCCGGGTGAGTGGCGTTCCGTACAAGCATTTCACATTAAATTGATTACCCTACCCAACAACCGCAGAGAGAATGATAAAAAGCAGCATTATTCTGATTCGTATTAATTGTCAAAAAGCTATAATAATGATAAAGTTATAGCGCGTAAAATGTAAAACAAAGAGAGGATTAATCATGGTAGATATTTATCCATTTAAAGGAATACGTTATAATCTCGACAAAACAAATAATGACATGAGTCTCGTTGCAACGGAACCATACGACAAAATAAGTCCGGACGCTCAAAATAAATACTATGAACAGAGTCCATATAATATTGTAAGGGTTATCCTTGGAAAAGATGAGCCAGGCGATACAGAAAGTTCAAACAAATATACCCGTGCAGCCGGTTATTTTTCTCAGTGGAAACAAGAGAATATCTTAATACAAGAGCAAGAAGCGTCAGTCTATCTCTATGAACAAATATATTCATTCGAAGGAAGCGAAACGAAATCAAGAAAAGCATTCATTTCTATGGTTAAAATAGAAGAATCCCCAGACGTAATAAGACCTCATGAAAATACGCTTTCAGGACCTAAGGCTGACCGGCTTAAGCTACTGCAAGCAACCGGAGCTAACCTGGAACAGATATTTGTACTTTATTCTGATGAAAACAACACGCTACAGAATAAACTCCAAACCGAATATAAAACACCAGCCCTTTTCTCTTATAAAGACGATTTCGAGGTAATCCACAAATTCTGGCAAATTACCGATACTGACCTCATATCCTACGTACAGAAAGAGATGAAAAACAAGGACCTCTTCATCGCCGACGGACATCATCGTTATGAAACCTATATTAATTATAAACGCGAACAAAAAGCTAAACACCCGGAAGCAAACGAACAACAGGCTTTTAATTTCTGCATGATGACTTTTATAGCGATGGAAGATCCCGGATTAACGATACTGCCAACGCATAGACTTATAAAAAATCTGGAAAAATTTGATAAAGATGATTTCCTTGCTGAGATTTCAAATAACTTCAGCATTACAAAATATATGGATGAAGCTAAATTTGTTACTGATATCAAAGCAAATAAACATTCCTTTGGCCTGATTATTAATGGAGAAGAAAATCTTTTCCTTATCACCTTAAAATCTGAAGCGTTAATTGATAAATATATTGATCCTGCGCTTAAATCTAAATCGCTGGATGTCTCAATATTACACACGTTGATCCTCGATACCATTTTAGGTATTGATAAAGATAAGTTAGCACAGCAAACAAATGTCTTTTATAAACGAAGTGCGCAGGGCACGATCAGAGAAGTAAAAAATAATAACTACCAATTAGGCTTTATAATTAATTCAACAGAAATCAACGAAGTTAAAGAAGTTGCCCGGGCAGGAGAACGTATGCCACAAAAATCTACCGACTTTTTTCCAAAGATTGCTTCAGGGCTAGTTATTGCAAATATATCGGCAGGAGAAGTTGTGTAACATCAAGAATAAGGTGGCCTGGTGAATGTTTTACTTTTAACTATCGCAGTCATCTTAATAGCTTTTTTTTCAAGCCTTACAGGTATAGGAGGCGGGATTCTTTATCTGCCTCTTTTCGTCTTCTTCGGTTTTAATATATGGGAGGCAGCTTCGTTATCGATATTCCTAACTTTCGTAACTGCTTTAGTAACCTCAGCATTTTTCTTTAAGCATGTTCACGTTACTTTAAAAACTATCTATCTATTAGAGTTATTCTCATTTTTAGGCGCATTTATCGGCGGATTATATTGCGTTTACCTAGATCTCTATACTCTTTTCATTATATATATTGCTTATTCACTCTCTACATTGATCCTTTATAAAATTATCTTAGTATACCTAAAAAGCTCAACAAAACATTTTCTTCAAGAACTAACGGAGGCTTCTATTATCAATATGATCTTAGGAATACTCTACGGATTGACCGCAGTTGCCGGAAGTTCGATCAGGATTCCACAATACTTTAAACGCTACCAGATACCATATAGAACAGCAATAGCAACCTCATCCCTATCCATGCTAATTGTATCCCTAGGTGCGCTTTCCGGTCGCCTGTTTCACCTTACATTTGATATCAAGCTAGCGGTTTTTTGCACGATGCTAATTCTATCTCCGGCAGCGTTAGGCGCTACATTAGCGCTGAAAGTCACAAGGAAGCTTATTATTAACGCAACCTATTTATTTTATAATATCATCGTCCTTACCAACTTTATTTTAGTAATCAAATTAATCAGTATGCACCTCGATCATTAAAACAGCCAATTTATAGACACAAAAAAAGCCCTATTTTAATAGAGCCATAATTTCGACACAAATACTCTTTCTACTAAATATATGCATTTTTATTTAATTTAAACCCATACTAACCTCTAATACTACAACACCTAAATCAACGCTGCATATTATTCTTTTCGTTCTATACATTTTAGAGTTAGTCTTCACCATCTTTTGGATCTTTTCTATGATTCTTTTCATTTCCTTATCAGTTAACATCATAGCCAACCCCTTTCTAAAATATATGTGTATTTATAAACTATATCGTTGTATCATCTGAAAATCTTGCATCTAACTTCTCTGTTATCTTTGATGGAACAAAATAATTTTAAACTTTTACAATTACTATAGTTATCCGTTTTTGTTATTAACAATATACCCATATTTGTACATTATTAAACCTAGTAACAGGTGCGGATACTCTAAATAGGAATGCTTTTTGAAGGCTAACGGAATTGGAGAACATACCGGAATCAACAAAACTTCGGTATATCCCTAGATGGACAAAACATTATCAGTTATTGAGTCGAAGCTATCATCGTGAGAGATGAGAAATACCTGATCAAAATCCTCACATATTTTTGGCAATATTGACGCCAGATTATGCCGATGCATCTCATCAAGATTAGTTGTAGGTTCATCAAAGAAAGCAATACGCAGACTGGAAAAATATTGAATAAGCGCCATCCTGATAGCAAGAGCAACAGACATTTGTTCTCCACCGGAAAGCTGGCGAAACACCCGTTGCCGATCACGTCCCTTGTGATTATCAATTAAATACACTTCATACCCTTGTCCCCATAGAAGCTTCGCATGTTGTTGCGAAATGTTATGATAAATGTTCTCGGCCAGGTGAGATATCCGTTCTCGAAACATAGCAGCGATTGGTTCTCCAATTTTTTCCAGAACTCTTCTCGACGTCTGAATGATCTCAAGCTTTTTCTTGATACTTTCAATCTCTTTTTCCCAGTTTTCTATATTTTTTTTGATCTCGATTATCATTCCGATGTCTCGTCTTAGTTGATCCCTTTCTTCGGAAAACAACTTAATTTTTTCCTCGTTTGCACTGGACTCCATAATAGAGCTATCTCGTTGTTCTTTCAAAGAATTATATTCATGTTCATTAAAACCCTGCTGGTTATCCTTAAGGATAATTTTTGTATTTGCTATTCGCTGGACCACTTCTTGTATTTTTGCTTTTAACTCAGCCGTTTCAGATTTATAAAGCGGATACTTCTGCGCATTGTCATTATGCTGCAGATAGAATTCATACTGCGACCTATTGTTATCGAGAATAGAATTCAATTGAGCAATTCTTTCGATATCCAGCTTAACGCTATCCCTTTGTAACTTCTTCGAAACAAAGGATTCGTCAAGAGCGAGGGTCTCCAGTTCGAGGGCTTTAAGCAGAACAGTCTCTTTCTCCAGGTTGATTAATTCGAGTTTTAGTTTCGCAATCTTTTGATCACAATCTTCTTTATATTTTTTGTTTATAGAAATATCATTAAACACGGCATTTCTTTTTTCCTGTAATTGGGAGAAATCAGTTTCTTCAGATTTTTTCGAGACAATATAGAAATCACCCATACTATTGCATAGTTCATTTAGAGCATCAAATTGAATGACAAAACTATCGAGGTGCAATTGATATCGATCAAAACTTTCCTGAATAGTTTGTGCAAAAGGAAACAATATATTTACTTTTTCTATCTGTTCAAGCAAATCCGTAACTTTCTTCCGGATAGGATCGTTCTTGATACTTTCTACATTTTTCTTAATCCTGGCATCTTTCTCTTCAAGGACCTTCTGCAGCTGAATTAAAGTGCGGTATTCTTCTTGCATTTTTTCAAGATGCGATTTGCTCAACTGTAGTTCATTGAACTCCTGTTGGGCTAAGTTAATTTTGGCCTCAAGTTGTTTCGACTGATCATTAACCATCACCTTAGCGTCTGATGACAAATTATTGCATTTCGTTTCAAAAAACGGACACATTGCCTGTTCCAGCAAATTTTCATTATGTTTGTAGTCATCATATTTCGATTGAAGTATGGTTAGCTTCTCTCTGCATGACTCAAAACTGCAATTTATTTGACCGGCAGTATCCAGTACCTTTTTGATTTCCTCAATACGGACCATTTGTTTTTGGATATCATTTGTTTCTCCTGATAGCATCTGGTTCTCATCAAAGACATTACGGGCTTTTTCTCGATACACTTGCATATCTTGTATTATCCGGTTGAATAATTCCAGGACCTCTTGTTGCTTCTTTATAACCTTTACCTGCTCTTCATGCTCGTTGAAAGCTGTTACACTGTTTTTCAACTTATTTTGGATTTCTTCACTTTTTGAGCTTTCCCTTATAATATCTTCATTAAGTTTATCGAATTTATTTTTGGATTGAGAAGTTTTCTCTTCTTTTCTTACACGTAGAATATTAATCTTTTCCTGTAAGCTGTTTATATCATTATTTAAGCGACTGAAAATCTCTTCTTGAGACTTTAGCTTATCAAGTTCTTTTCTGGCATTCACCACAGCAACGACGGATTGCTTATTCTCTTCACAGATTTTGACTGCAATCTCAGATTTGTTGAGTAATATTTCTTTTTCATAAATCGTTTTCTCTAGATGGTTAAGCTCGATATTTGCAATATTCAGCTGTGAGGTTGATTGCTCAAGCACTATTCTTAGTTGCTCAAGCAGCAGGTATTTTTCTCCGACAGCGTTCTTTTTAGAAACCAGTTCAATTCTTTGTTTTTCAAGCTCAATAATGTGTTTATTAATATCGGCTAGTTTAGATGCTTTCTCGTTATAGTACTTCAGCGAAGTTGCTGCCTTGTCAATCTCATGCATCTTATCCTTGATCTGTCCGGAAAAATAAGTTTCAAAGTTACTTGATAATTTATTAGCTTTTTTGTACTGATCGATTTGCAGCAGCCGGTTGAAATGATTTTTTTTAGCCTCTATGGTCATCAAAAAAGGCTCCGTAAACTTACCCTGGTATACCCCAATAATCTGGGAAAAAATCTCTTTGAGCGAAAGTTCAACCGTATCGCCCAGGTTCTTTTTTAACCATGACTGGACATCGTCATTTCCATGGAGATCCAGCTCTTCGCCTGTTTCTTCATCTATTATAAAATAATTCTTCGATGTCCCGATGTTGCGCTGGATACAATAGACACGTTCATCTCCAGCTTCAAACCAAAGCTTGATAACTGCTTTTTTTTCTCCGTAACGGATAAAATCGTCGATGACGTATTCAAGATTATTAAAAAGAACAAGGCCTATACATTCAAAGATTGTGGACTTACCGACGCCATTATGTCCGCAGATGAAGTTAATACCCTCATAAAAATCAAAAGCGGCACTTTCATATGCTTTGATATTTTCTATATATAGCTTAACAATCTTCATTCATATAGCCTCGGATCAATTGTAAATAAGTGCTGTAAGGGCATAGCGCGCTATGCCCCTACAAGTACAGTCAAAACAAAGTAGCTTGAAAATAATCATTATTACTACCTCCGCTCTTGTTTATCTCCGCTGAGACATTTTCGCCAGTATCGATAAGTGGAGGAGCTGTTGGTATTGTTATTTCATTAACTTCCTGTTTTTTCTCATATAGGACCTTTGCCATATCCATACAGATTAACTCTTCCAGAAAAGCTTCCGGCTCATCCAATATCTTTTGTTTAAAATACATAATAAACTCAGCGAGATTGGGCACGACATCGCTATACTTCGGATCTTTCATAAGTTCTTCAGTTATAATAGCACGCTCTATTGCTGTTATAGATCCGGCAAATTGCGAGTATTTGATAGAGGTCTGTTCGGTTCCGGTATTATCAATTATCTCTATGTACAAAGCACCGACTTTTTCGAGTACAGCATTTCTAATGGTTTCGACATCTTGAGCTTTTAAAGAAAAATGTGATTGTCCCGTAAATAATATCCGGAGGAGGGGCGCTTGAAATAGACTAGCCTTGTGAACTATTTCGGCTATGATTTGATCGAGGTTTTCATTAATATGCTGTTTACCAGCGTCAAATGTCAGGCACAATGCATCCCTTTTTTTACTTTCGATGAAATTAGCGACCTTATTCTTCCCGTCAACCTCAACAAAGTAAAATCCTTTTTTCTTACCTACCTCGCCCAAATCATAGTACTCAGGGGCACCAGGAATATACACTTTCCGGTCATACTCGTGATTGGAATGCTGATGGCCTAAAGCGAAATAATCATAAAGATGATAGAAAGGCTGCAATTGATCAAGAGAGAGCCTTCCGATTTCTATACCTCCGATGCCACCATGCGCCATGAGGATGGTAAATCTATTATCCGCAACTATTTTTTCGCTCAGAGACGCTATCTTTTCACCAAGAGTATTCCCAAAATACCCAAGTCCATATATTTTTACAAACTCATCTTCATACACCATACCATTACATAATAAAGGATCATAAGCAGTAACAGAAAAATTACCCTCGGAAAAAACCGGTTTCAACAAATTTATGTATTTATTTTTGGCTAAGTAATGCATCCAGGAGAATCTATCCTGATAGAAAGCCTTGTCATGATTACCCTCTATTGCGATAACCGTAATATTATTATTGTTAAGTCTCTTTAAATGTTTTACAACTGTCTCCAGAGTAAACGCGTTAATATTCCTTTTATTGAAAATATCTCCGCTTATTAGAAAATAATTAACTTTACGCTGACAAGCAACATCAACAATATTACTAAAACTCTTGTCAAAATCATGGAATCTTTCATCCAAACCGAATTGATTGAAACCTAAATGCAGATCAGCGCAATGTATAAATGAAAAAGCCATAATATTACTCACACCAGACGACAGTTTAAACTCTTCTTTCGATAATATCATTAATAAATAAAAACTTAAACCGGAAGACAGGTTCGAGTCAGAGCATTGAGTTGTCAATATTTTTTTGTTACTATTAGATAAGAGGTAAATAGATGGCAGATAAAAAAAAATCTATTTCCAAAAAAAACAAAATACCTAAAATCACACAAACCGAATTTACTATGCTTACGGCTGATGAGCCGCCGTCTATAAAAATTTATTCCAGAAAAAAAAGGATACCTGTAAAATTATTGATAACAAGTTTATTAACTGCTTTAGTTATAATAGCTTTCTTATCCGTACCCTATTTAAAAAGCCCCCTGGATTTAAAGTCTGACAACAAAAAAAGTTATAAAACAGGAATAATTATTGTGGATGACACAGTTGTCCGAGAAGGAAATGGGATTGAATTCCCCCCAATAGCTAAGCTCAAAAGAGCCCAAACATTTGTAGTACTCAATTCGGAAGATGCCAAATGGATAAAAGTTAAACTGGATGAGGAACACGTCGGTTGGCTTGAAAAATCAAAAATAATTTTTTGACCCATTATTCACCTCAAGCATAGCTTCCCGCTATATTTAAAATATTTTTATTACAACAATTCACAACAATATACGTGTCAAATCAAATTAAAACCTGACCGTAGGAGACAATAGTAAATCAAATCAAAACCTGACTTTCCACCTCCTTTCTTTTTTGATTTTTATTAACCATTCTGAGCAGCAACTATTGTTTTTAGCTCATATTTTTTGTTATTTAATTCACCCAACACAAACAGTATTTTATCTATTTTTCTCTTTAATTCTGCAGGATTAAGGTTATTATAAATTTTTCTCAGAATTTCTTTTTGAGGTTCAGAAATATTTCCAGATTCAAGTAATCGTTGATATGGCGTTTTTAGTTTTTTTTCATATTTCCTTTTTCTTTTTGAATGATTCCATGTTTTGCTTTCCAATTTATATGATGGCTGAAAGAAATTGTAATAAAGCCGCAATTCGTTACGATAAAGTGAATTAATCAAATCCAGTTCGCCGTTAATATCAAATCTTTTGTAGCCAAGCAACTTTCTGACATGAGTCCAATTTTTCTGTTCAACATAACAGTTGTCATTTTTCTGCCCAGGGCGTCCGCGTGTAAACTGCATTTTATTTTCACCGCAATATTGAAATAAAAATTCATTAATAAATTCACTGCCATTATCACTGTCAATTCCCATCAGTTTAAAAGGTAACCGTCGATTAATCTTATCAAGCCCGTTCTTTACTACTAAAGCACTTTTACCCATTACAGCTTCACCTTCCCACCAACCACTAGCGACATCAACAAAACTCAAACTGTTTACATATTGCCCATGGGTACTGCTTCCGCAGTGGGCTACCAAATCTATCTCCGCATATCCGATTTTGCTTTGATCCCAGTCGTTAAGTCTGATTTCAATTTGTGATTTTAATAAATATCCTGGTTTTGTTGTGCAATAAAGTTTATTGCCACTTTCTTTTTTTGCTGATGCCAGCTTACGATCAATCGTAGCGGAACTTATTGTTTCAAGCTTTTTTATTTCCTCTTCACTAACCGAAATTTCTTTGAAATTAGACAGTCTCCTTATTTCACTTTTTAAGGTTGATTCCAAACGTTGTCCACACTGGCATCCAAATATATTCCATATTTTTTCTAACACTTTTTCTATTCCTTTATACCGCCCTTCATGTTTTTTACTATTAATAGACAGCCTTGGCTTTAATAGATTAGGATTATTTAATTCTGTAATAATATATTTACGGTTGTGCCCAGTTATTTGTATATATTTATCTAAGATTTTTGTTTTTTCTACTTTATTAGCTTTGCTATATTCTTTGGCTAATTTTTTCAAAACATTCCTTCTGGTGTTCATATCTAACTCCTTTGACATGCCATGCTCCTCTTATGCTTTTTTTGTTGCCAAGAGGATTAATTTTACTACTGTGATGTTAATTTTTTGAGCTGGCCTTCAATTCTATATTTCCCCGGGTTATATTCCGTGATCGCAAAGCTTTTCCTTAACCAAAGAGCATACTTGTTTGGTTTGATTTTATTTTTTCGGTGCTCTTTTTTTAGTTCGCCTAACCTATATTCGCTTTTGCTCATATCTTGGTCAGATTTTGATTTGATAGATTACTATCGGCTTCGGTTAGATTTTAGATGATTTGATTCGTATATATATTTAATTGCAAATGCCATATAATAATATGATATAATAAATATGTTTACTTAAATTATAATAACAAATATATGAATTACTAATTGATTTTTGTAATTCCTGCAGCTTGAGGAGGTGTTTTCACCAATTACAGCTTTGACTCATAATACAGTTACGAATGGCGCAATATGCAAACGTTAGGCCATTCTCGTGAATTACTAATGATTAATAATTATAATAGCTCACAAAACCAAGATACATTTCCATCCCAAACATTTAATATTTTGCTGTAACTGTTTTTATTTTATACCTCTTTATAATCTTTTTTAGTTAAAACAATTCAAAAAGGAGTAAATAATGGCAAAAAAGGGTTCTCTTACACAAAAAATCACCGTATTCTCGTCTCTTCTCGTTTTGATTACAGCGGTATTAATCCTCGGTATCAATATTGTTTGGGACAACTACGCGTTACAGCAAGAACTTAAAGAATATCGTAAAACAACAGAAGCCGAAACACAAAAACACCTCAAAGATGTTGTCGAAATTGCATATGTTACCGTTGAAAAAATCTATAAAGATTTTTACGATAAAGATATGGCAAAAGGTGTCATAAGCAGTTTACGATTTGGTCCGGAAAAAAAGGACTATTTATGGATTCATACTAATACTGAAAAACCGATGATGGTTATGCACCCGATTATATCGGAACTCGATGACACTGATATTTCCGATTTTTATGATGTAAAAAAATTCGATAAAGTATTCTATAGAGGCGCAACCTATTCAAAAAACGATACACTCATTAAAGATAACATAAAACCAGTCAACCTGTTTATAGACATGAATACTGAAGTTAAAACACATAAGGGAAGCGGTTTTGTCAAATACTACTGGCCGAAACCTGGAAAAGAGAAAAATACCGGTTATGAAAAACTGTCCTATGTAAAGTTATTTGAACCTTGGGGTTGGGTTATTGGAACAGGCGTTTATATTGATATCATCGATGAACAAGCGGCTCTAAAAGTAAAAGAATTAAAGAAAAATATTACTAATAAAATAATAGTCGTCATTCTATTAACATTAATTATCATTATAATCGCAGTATATGCCGCGTACATTACTACAAAAAAAATCATAAAACCAATTGAAAAAATTAACAGCGTACTTCAACAACTATCCGAGGGTAATTTTGCAACATCTCTTGATGTAACAAGCACGGATGAGGTCGGAGAAATAGCTGACTCGGTTAGAGCGATGATAGAAAAATTAAGGGAACTCATTAAACTTGTCTCTGAATCTTCTTCCCGAGTCTTATCTGAGTTCAATTCTCTTCTCAGCACATCAAAGGAAACGAAGCAATCTGTCAACCAAATCGCATGTGCAATCAACGGGATCGCGGAAGGATCAGGAAAACAAGTAGAATCAGTTAAAAGCATTATCGTTGATATGGGTCTTATTATGAATGAAATTACTAATGTTGCAGAAGGTGCAAATCAACAGGTAAAAACAACTAAAAACACTGGAAATATTGTTAACCAAAATGATAGCGAGATGACCAATATTGCAAAAGCTGCCAAAAAGCAAACCGCTGATGTAGAAAATACAAAAAGAATAATAAATCAAATGTCACAAGCGATTGACCAGGTTACACACGAGACAACAAGCGTGTCACAAAATTCACTTCGCACGGCTGATATTGCTCAAGACGGAGAAGTAATTGTTTCAAATACATTGGTTGCGATGGAGAAAATCAAAGAAACCGTATTAGATACTGCAAAAAAAATTACGGAACTCGGAGAAAGCTCATCTCAAATAGAGGAAATAATAGAAGTTATTGACAATATTGCTGAGCAAACCAACCTGCTAGCGCTGAACGCGGCTATCGAAGCGGCGCGGGCAGGAGAACACGGACGGGGATTTGCAGTTGTTGCAGACGAAGTAAGAAAGCTCGCTGAACGCTCTGGAACAGCAACAAAGGAAATTGCAACACTCATTAAAAAAATCCAGGAAGGAACTAATACTGCAGTTAAATCGATGAGAAGCGGGACTCAAGAAGTTCAAAAAGGATCGGAACTCGCTCAACAAGCAAAAGTGGCACTTAAAAATATTATCGATGCAGTGAAAAATACCGTAGATCAAATACAAAACATCTCTGCTGCTGCCGAAGAAATGTCCGCCTCTAGTGAAGAAGTGGTCAAAACAATGGATAATATTACGACAATTATCGAAACCAATACGAATGCAATACAGCAGTTAACTACGAGTTCGAAAGATGTTGTCTCTGCCATTGGGAATATACAGGTGATTTCTGAGCAGAATCAAAATGCTTCTGATAATATGAAAAACAAATATCAACAAGTTACAACCAAAATAACCGACATTTCAGGCATTTCGGAAGACAATTCTGCGTCGATAGAACAGGTTTCCGCATCTACTGAAGAAGTAACGGCTACTATGGAAACATTCACAGATAAAATACAGAGCCTCGAGTCAATGGCAAGAGATCTCGAAGATAATGTAAAAGTGTTCAATATTTAACTCTTTAGGTTTGAGACTCCATACAAAGGGGGTGCTTGTACACATCAAGACAGAAATACTATTTTTTATAAAAGGAGTCGTTAATGAGAAATAAAAATTTATTATTTGTTTTTCTTATGTTGTTATCAACATTAATATTACCAGCGTTTGCCGATACGGTAAAATTAGGAATAAACTACCCGAAAACAGGACCATATTCAGCAGAAGGACTTGACCAGATAAGGGCTGCAGAGATGGCAGTTGAGGAGATCAACAATGCCGGAGGCATCTTAGGGAATAAAGTCTCATTGGTAGTTCGTGATTCACAGTCCAAAGTTGATATCACAAATAAAAATGTTACTGACCTGATCGATAATGAAAAAGTCAAAATGGTATTCGGCGGTTCTGCCAGTAGTGTCGCCGTAGCTTCCGCCAAAATCTGCCAGGAAAAAGGAGTGCCTTTTTTTGGAACTCTCACCTATTCCAATGCTACGACCGTAGAGGACGGACACCGGCACACATTCAGGGAATGCTACAATGCCTAGATGGGCGCTAAAGTATTGGCATCCTACCTGAAACAGAATTTTGCCGGTAAAAAATATTTTTATATAACGGCTGATTATACATGGGGCTGGTCCACTGAGGATTCTGTAAGAAAATTCAGCGGTACCGAAGATAAAAAGAAACACCCGGGGGTTCTTACACCTTTTCCGACTGCAGAAGGGAAAGACTTCAAAATAGCCCTGGAAAAAGCTGTAGCGGCTAATCCCGATGTGCTTGTCCTTGTAGAATTCGGTAAAGACATGACAAAGGCGGTCAGGCTGGCCAACCAGATGGGGCTCAAGAAAAAAATGAAAATTGTGGTACCTAATCTTACCCTGAGTATGGCTGAAGGTGGTGGACCGCAAAACATGGATGGCGTAATAGGAGCTATCCCATGGACATGGCAAGTCCCGACAAAATACAATTATCCAAAAGGAATTGCCTTTGTTGATAAATTTACAAAAAGGTATAATAGATATCCAGACACTTCAGGTGCATCTGCATATACTATCGTGTATGAATACAAAGCAGCCGTTGAAAGGGCAAAATCTTTTGATAATGATGCTGTGATCAAAGCTCTGGAAGGTCACACATACCAGCTACTAAAAGACAAACAGACCTGGAGGGCTTTTGATCATCAATCGATTCAGACAGTGTATGCAGTCAAATGCAAACCAATGTCAGCTGTACTGAAAGATGAGTATCAACTTGATTATTTTGAAATCATTGGGTCTATGACAGGTGACCAAGCTGCCCAGTCGAAAAAAGAATGGGACGCAGCACGAACTGCTGCTGGAAAGCCAACAAAACTCGAACCTCTTGCAGGCGAATAAGAATAGTACCAATTAATTTAAAAAGGCCTGTATTTTTACAGGTCTTTTTTCTTTAGTGCTCTATTCGTTTATTTCGAATTACTTGATTCAAATAAGGTCGTCTCTGCCTTTAGCGGTTAACGCATCAAGTACTTCTTTCACTTTTTGAGCGCTATCTTTATGACATAACAGAATGACATCATCCGTCTCAACAAGAACAACGTCCTTAACACCGACTGCTGCAATAAGCTTATTTGAGAAGCCGATTACATTAGTAGAATCGACAGCTACTGAATCTGCCATTTGGAAGTTATTCCCATATTCATCAATCTCCATGATCTCATACAAAGATGACCACGACCCAACATCGTTCCAACCGACATCAAGAGCTATAAGCATAATTTTATCCGCATGCTCCATAATCCCATAATCTATTGATATTGAATTCGTCTGAGGGTAAATATTGTTGATACTCAAGATTTCACGTTCCGTACCAATAGCATTTTGTATTGTACACATCTGATCAAACAATAATGGAATTCTATTCTTTAACTCAGCAAAAAATACTGCAGTTGAAAAAACAAACATACCACCATTCCAATAATAATCCCCGGAAGAAAGATATTGCTGCGCAGTTTCTTTCTGCGGCTTTTCAACAAAAGCAATTACTTCTTGAATTTCTAGACTGCTCCTTCGGGTCTTAATATAGCCATAACCGGTATGGGGGCTGGTAGGCTTAATACCAAATACAACAATAGACATGTGCAAACGAGCATATTCAAATGCCTTCCGCGCTTTATCCACAAAGGTTAGCTCATCTTTAATAAGTTGATCGGACGGAACCACCATCACAACAGAATTACTATTTTTTTTCTGAATATAGGCCATTCCCAAGGATATTGCCGGACAGGTATTGCGGCCAATTGGCTCTATAATAATTTGATGTGAAGAAATCTTCGGAAGCTGCTCTTTTATTAAGTTAACTTGTGATTCAGTTGTAACTATATATATGTTATCTTCAGGCAACACTTTCGCTATACGATTATAAGTAATCTGTAAAAAAGACTCTTTATTATCCAGAGATAAAAATTGTTTTGGAAAACCCTTCTTACTTTTGGGCCAAAACCGAGTACCTCGACCACCGGCTAAAATAAGTGCATAATTATTGTGCATTTCCGTGATATCCTTTCGGATGAGTTTTACACCAGTTCCAAGCATGACTGATTATTGTATGCAGATCATTATACTTTGGATGCCAGTTTAATTCCGACTTAATTTTTTCTGAACTTGCTACTAGTCTTGCCGGATCACCAGGCCTTCTGCTCCCTGTTTTATAAACGATTTCACAGCCTGTCACCTCTCGCGTAGCCTTGATAACCTCTAAGACTGAGTGTCCATTGCCATTCCCAAGATTATAATAACCACTGCTTTTACCTGACTGCAATGCTTCCAGTGCCAGAATATGAGCAGAGGCCAAATCGTTGACATGAATATAATCGCGTACGCAGGTACCATCATCAGTATCATAATCTGTCCCAAAAATAAAAATAGCATCCCGTTGCCCTTGTGCAACCTGAAGGATTAACGGAATAAGATGCGATTCAGGTGAATGATCTTCCCCTATCCTGCCCTCAGGATCGGCTCCGGCGGCATTAAAATAACGAAGGCACATGTGGCGGACCCCATAAGCTTTTTCGTAATCTTGAAGAATTTTTTCGAATATTAACTTTGTTTTCCCATAGGGGTTCGTAGGATTGGTAGCTTCATCTTCCGTAATAGGAATACTAGAGGGTTCTCCATATACAGCTGCCGAAGATGAGAATACAATTTTCTTAACATCCATCTCGACCATGACATCGAGGAGATTAATGCTATTAACAATATTATTATGATAATATTTTTGAGGATTGGAGACAGATTCACCGACTTCAGAAAACGCTGCAAAATGGATAACGGCGTCAATTTTGTACCGGTGAAAAACTTTTAGGAGTTCTTCTCTGTTCCCAATATCAGCATGTATGATTTCCCCGCCCAAAACCGCTTCTTTATGGCCTTTGATAAGACTATCTATGACAACGGGATAATAACCCAGTTTTTGAAGTTCCAACACAGTATGAGAACCGATATATCCTGCACCACCAGTTACTAATATATGCTTCATTCATTATACTCCTAACCTTCGATTGCTTAATCTTAAAATGTCCATGTATTACACAAAAAATATAACACAATTTCCAAACAGTAGCAACTTACGCAATATTATTGTAATGAAAATAAAACCTGTAATTCCAGTTATTATTCTCGTACCTGACCATTTCCTTCAACGATATACTTTATTGTTGTTAGCTCGACTAATCCCATTGGACCACGGGCATGAAGTTTTTGAGTAGAAATACCTATTTCAGCGCCGAAACCGAATTCCCCGCCATCGGTGAACCTCGTTGATGCGTTAATGATCACAGCTGCAGCATCCGTATTATCGACGAATTTATTAGCTGTAGTAATATTCTCTGTTACAATTGCTTCTGTATGCTTAGTTCCATATTCGTAAATGTGATCAATCGCTTCGTCAACAGTATCAACTATTTTGACTGATATTATGTAATCAGAAAATTCAGTCCTGTAATCCTGCTCGGTTGCGGGTTCAACACTGTTATCGATTATTCTCGTTTTTTCACATCCTTTAATAAGGACACCGGCAGCTTTGTACATCTCCAAAATTCCGGGAAGAAATAACTCTGCTACATCTGCATGTACAAGAAGCGATTCTGCTGCATTACAAACAGATGGCCGCTGGACTTTTGCATTATACGCAATTGCTTGTGCTTTAACCAAATCAGCATCGGCATCAACATAAACGTGGCAGTTGCCGACTCCTGTTTCTATCACAGGAATAGTAGCGTTTTTAACGACATTCTGTATCAGTCCTGCCCCACCTCGCGGAATAAGTAAATCTACATACCCATTAAGTGTCATCAGCTCATTGACCGACGCCCTGTCAGTATCTTCAATAAGTTGAACTATCTCGGCTGGCAACCCATTTGCCAGAGCTGCTTCCTGAAGACACTCGATAATTACTTTGTTAGAGTTAAGAGCGCTACTGCTCCCGCGGAGCAATACTACATTGCCGGACTTCAGACATAATCCAGCTGCATCTACCGTCACATTCGGACGCGCTTCATAAATTATTCCTATTACTCCGATGGGAACCCTTTGCTTCCTTATCTTAAGCCCATTTGGCCTTACCCATCCATTAATCAACTCGCCAATAGGATCAGGCAAATTCTTCACGATCATAAGACCGTCTACCATGCCATAAACCCGAGCTTCATCAAGTCGCAGTCGATCCTGAAGGGCTATCGTCATGTTATTGCTGCGAGCGTTATCCATATCGGTAGCATTAGCTGCGACAATATCGCCTTTACGCTTTATGAGCATATCAGCCATTGACTGCAAAACATTATTCTTAACATTTGTTGAAGCTACCGCCATAACTCTTGAAGCCTCGCGTGCACGCATAGCTTTATCTTTTACTTCGCTCACTGAAAATCACTCCTTATACCAAAAACTTTGTGCCTACTTTTTCACCGCTAAAAATATCGAAGATAACGTTCTTTCGCCGTCCATTCGCGATAATAACATTGACACCTAAATCTACTGCTTTTTTTGCTGCGCAGACTTTTGAATACATACCTCCGGTGCCTTTGCCGGATGTGCTTGTACCGCAGCCATCCAACAATTGTGCAGAAATCTCAGATACCTCTGCAATCAACTCTGCATTATCAAACTTCCGAGGATCCATGGAGTATAGTCCATCGATATCTGTAAGAATAATAAGAGCATTTGCATTCACAAGCTCAGTTACATAAACAGACAAACTGTCATTATCACCGAATTTGATTTCGTCAACGACAACAGAATCATTCTCATTAATAATCGGGACTACCTTCCCATTAATTAATGTTAAGAGAGTATTCTGAGCGTTAATATAGCGTTCATTATGACTCAAACCATCATGTGTCAACAGTAGCTGCCCTATAGTAATACCTTTTACAGAAAAAAACCGGTTATATTCATTCATTAAAAGGCTCTGACCAATTGCTGCAACTGCTTGTTTTTCAGGAATTGATTTCGGTAGTATCCCTAACTTTTCGGAACCGCACACTTGAGCTCCGGAGGTTACGACACAAACTTCGATCCCTTTCAAGTGAATTGCTGCGATTTGTTCGACTAAATGCCGTAAATTATTCAGATCCAGCTTTCCATTTTCTTCTGTTAATATATTAGAGCCTATTTTAATAACAACCCGTTTATATTCCTTATACCTCATAAACTTATTCCTTTATGTATTTTGATAGAAGCCCTGGCAATAATCAGATCGATTGCCCTTCATCATCGGCTGACATCTGATTAAGCTTTTCTGCCATAGAGGCAACAAGGGATTCAAGACCTTCAGTTGTTGCTGCAGATATGAGCTTTACTTCCAATCCTTTTTCCTCAAAATAATTTACTATTTCTTTAAGTTTTTGTCTATCATCATCGGACAACAGATCAATTTTGTTAAGAGCTATAATCTGGGGCAAATTAGTGAGATCGTAAACATATAATTTCAATTCTTCGTTAATAGTATTAAAATCTCGAATTGGGTCACGGCCTTCTTCCTGATTGGCAATATCAAGAACATGAACGAGAAGTTTTGTTCGCTCAATATGCCGCAAAAACTGAACTCCCAGCCCTATGCCGGTATGAGCACCCTTAATCAGGCCCGGAACATCTGCAACCACAAAGCTTTTTTCCCGTTTATACGATACTACTCCTAAATTAGGAATCAGTGTTGTAAACGGATAATCTGCTATTTTGGGTTTACTTGCAGATATTCTCGAAAGAATAGAAGATTTGCCGACATTAGGAAACCCCAGGAGCCCTACATCAGCTAGCAGCTTCAATTCTACGTCGACCTCCACTCCTTCGCCCGTCAAACCTTTCTGTGCATATCTGGGTGTTTGATTAACGGAGGTGGAAAAATGAGTATTCCCCATCCCCCCCTTACCGCCACGACATACAAGGAATTTTTGCCGGTCTTCTGTTAAATCTACGAGTTTTTCTTTGGTCCCTGCTTTATAGATAATAGTTCCACAGGGAACTTTGATTTTTATATCTTTGCCATTTTTACCATGCATCTGCTTCCCTTCTCCCGGCCGGCCATTGTCTGCAAGATACTTCTTCTTGTACCGCAAATCCATTAACGTAGAAATGTTTGCCCTGGCCTCGAAATAGACATTTCCGCCACGACCGCCATCCCCCCCATCAGGTCCACCTTTAGGAATATACTTCTCTCTTCTGAAGCTAACACATCCAGGGCCACCGTTCCCTGCCTTTAAAAACAGCTTTACGTAATCTACGAATATTGACATTTAAAACTCCTTTAAAAGCATAAGTCCCATGAATTATCATGGGACTTAGCAATAGAAAATAATTAATTTAATTACAGCTATTCAGCAAGTACGCTTACAGCCTGCTTTACCTTAGATATCTTTTTAAACTCAACTTTACCATCGATTAAAGCATATATTGTATAATCTCTGCCAAGTCCTACATTCACGCCCGGTTTTACCTTAGTACCTCGTTGACGTAGAATAATGTTTCCGGCTTTTACCGCTTGTCCTCCGAATTTTTTAACTCCTAGATATTTCGGATTACTATCTCTTCCGTTTGATGAGCTTCCTTTTCCTTTTTTATGAGCCATTCTAAACTCACTCTCTTTCCATTATTAATATTATAACAGTCAAAAATACCGTTGTTGATTAGCTTAATTAATTTATTTTGCTGCTACTTCTGCTGGTATGCCTATCTTTGAGGTTTCTTTCACTTCACTAATTGAACCAGCTTCGATTGTCTCTATCTTTACTTGTGATAATAGCTGTCTGTGTCCATTTTTTCTTCGATAGCCTGTTTTTCTCTTGAATTTATAGATAATTACTTTATCATCTTTTGCTGTTTCGATAAGTGTGCCCACTACTTTTGCATTTTCAACATATGGCATTCCAATAATTGGATCACCCTCGCCAGCTAGTAATAATACTTTATTAAATTCTACTTTTGAAGAGTTCTCAGCTTCTAATTTTTCTATAAAGATCGTAGATCCTATTTTAACTTTATATTGTTTACTTCCAGTTTCAATTACAGCATACATCTTCTTGACTTGCCTCCTAGGGTTATTTATGTTCGCCAGCTAAGGCTAACACCTCTAATATTATTTGTCAATACTTACTTCTTTTAGAATCTCGGCAATCACGTCTACCGCGCCCATTGTCATGAAATGCACACCCGCGCATTCTGGTTGAATCGCTTCGATTGTTTCTACTGCAATTTCAATACCTTCTTTATAAGGATCTTTAGTATTTTCCATACGTCGAAGAATTGTCTCAGGAATAGAAACCCCCGGAACATTATCATTGAGAAAATGAGCAATCTTAGCTGATTTAAGAGGAAAAATCCCGCCAAGTACCGGAACAGCAGGAGGAACTTCTTCTAAGAACTCAAGAAACTGATCAATATCATAGATAGTCTGTGTCTGGATAAACTCAGCACCTTCGTTTATTTTTTTTTGAAGTTTGATTAATTGTGGTTCCTGAGGCTGGGCTCCATGATTAGCGACCACCCCAACGATAAAATCAGGAGATCCTTTTAATTCTTTTCCGGCAAAATCTTTGCCACCGGGCATAACTTGTTTCAGTAAATGGACTAGCTGAACAGAATCTATATCAAACACAGGCTTAGCAAACGGATGATCGCCACTTAACGGATAATCACCGGTTATCGCTAATATATTTTTTATACCAAGCGCACTCGCACCTAATATATCTGATTGAAGAGCTAGAATATTCCTATCCCTGCAGGTTATCTGAAATATAGTCTCGAATCCCTGAGACTCTAATAAATGGCAAATAGCCAGAGCAGACATCCTCATGGTAGATCTTTGATTATCAGTAATATTAAAAGCAGAAACATATGTGCTTAACGCTTCTGCCTGATCAAGCAAATAATTATACTCAACACCTTTGGGTGGAGATAATTCAGCGGTTACAACAAACTTTTTTGTTAGCAGGTCCTTATGCAGTCTACTTTTATACAGCATACTTATAGCTTTCCTTATTGCTTTTGTCAGCTCTTACGTTCGGTATTAAATCTGGTGCGAATATTATTTTTGGAGTTATCCTTCGGAGGTTGATAGCTATTCAGAAAACTCAGTTTGTCCAGTTTCTTCAAGCGCTCATAAATCAGAAACCAGGCACAGTCATTATTTCTGTTTACTTCACATTTCCCTTCGGACGATCCTCCGCAGGGCCCATTTAAAAGATGTTTCGGACATCTCGTTACAGGACAGATATTGCCGGTTTTTGCCAATACACACTCTCCGCACATCGAACAGACTTTATCAAAAGTAGAAAGGTTTTTAATTTTTCCCAGAAATAGGCTGTTCAACCCCGGAACTACATAATTATCAATAACGCTATTAACTGCCTGTACCCCGGAACCACAGGCAAGTACAAGAACTGCGTCTTCCGGAGTTAGAGAAGACTTCTTTAAATCTCTCTTAACTAAACGTTCATCACATCCGGTTGCAATAACAGCTGTTCCAGTTATTGTTTTCCCTGATGCGGCTAATTTTTCAGCCAGTTGAGCAACTTCTTTTTCTCCACCCGTTGCGCAGGAGGTCGCACAATCTCCGCAACCAACAACGAATATGGAGTCACTGGCTTTTAGGGAATGTGCTATTTCTTCAAAAGGCTTTTGATCAGAAATTATCATATGAGTACTATTTAATAATTATTCTGTATCTACTTCTATATCGTAGTCATAATCAAAATCAAAGTCGACCTCAGCTGGTTCTTCAGACCCTGAGACAGCAAACTCTTTTTCTCTCCAATTAAATATTCTAGAGTTTCTCTCAACTTCTTCTTGAATTTTTTCCAATGGTTTATTGTAGCAATCGGAACATGTGTCATATTCCAATCCATGGATGCATATTGTAATTTCTTCTGCCATTATTTCTCACCTCAAATTAATTTTTTACCTAGGTAATTATTTACTCTCACCATTGTGGGTAAGTTTTTTTCTTGTGCCTATCGCATTTTCAAAATAATCCAGCAACTCTTTTTCTTTATTTAATTTTATCAGGCTTTCCATATAATTCAAATTATCTTTAAACGCGTTGATCATCAAAAGTATCTGATCTTTATTTGTGACACAAACATCTTTTCCCCATAAAGACGGGGACGAAGAAACTCTTGTCGTGTCTTTAAAACCGGAAGCCGCAACCCTGAGAAAAATCGCAGAATTCTCGTGGGTCCCAATAGTATTGACAAGTGTGGCTGCCATTAAATATGGCAAATGACTAATAGCTGCAACGGCAAGATCGTGCTCATCAGGAGACAAATATTCAATCTTCATCCCTAGCTTTTCTATAAAATAATTCAATTTTATGATCTTCTGGTTATCAGGAGTCTTATAGGGCGTCAAAATAAATTTTGCCCCGTCAAACAAGTTTTTGTCCGCTGCATCGATACCGGATTTTTCAGAACCAGCCATAGGATGCCCGCCTATAAAAGTAACTCCTTCAGGAAGTGAATTACTAAGTTCATACACGATCTTCTTTTTGGTACTGCCAACATCGACGACAATGGCATCCGACCTTAAGTAAACAGAAATCTCTTTAACAATATCTGTTACCGAATCGATAGAAGTACAAACCATAATCAGATTCGAATTTTTTATACTATTAATCAGGTCGGTAGTGCCTTCATCGATAATTCCTTTATCAAGCGCTTCTTTTATCGTTTCTTCCCTACGAGCATACCCAACTACCCTGGCTAATTTTTTGTCTTTTATTTTCCAAGCCAGAGAACCGCCGATTAAGCCTAGCCCAATAACAGTAACTTGATCTATCCTCATATTATACCCCCTACCATTAATCTAAATTAATCAGTCTTTTCAAGGTCAGGACGAAGTGCCTTTGCTTTTCTTAGATATATATGCCGTATTTCAGTCTGTTTTTTATCTGTGTTAATGTGCATAAGTATGCGGATACAACTTTTCAAACTTGGCTGAATCGGAACTTCCCGACTGCACAATAAAGGAACATCCCGCATTCCTATTTCTCTCGCAGCTACAGCAGGAAACTGCGCATCAAGGTCATCAGTCAGTGTGAAAAAGATACTTGCAATCTCTTCCAGATCTACTTCATTGGCAGAAATTACTTCCAGCAATAACTCTTTGGTCGCAGCAACAATTGACTTTGCCAGGTTCTCTTCTACAGTTATTGCTCCTCGAATTCCGCGTACTCTCATATAACTCCACTATTTTAATATAGTATTATTGGATACAAATATGGCAGATATTATATGCTTTTCGTCACCATTTTACCATAGAAAACTTCACAATTCTCAACTAGCTTACTAAAGCATACATCAACATTAATTTTTTTTCCATACTCTATCTCAAGGGAGGTCGCTGTCGTGCTAATGTTGCCAGGCAAATCCAAAGTGTTACAGTTAAGACCGATTCCAGCAACTAAACCCTTAAGCACATTACCTTGTGTTATCGCCTCTACCAGCACCCCTGCAATTTTTTTGTCCTTAATATAGATATCGTTAGGCATTTGTATCCGCGCATCCAAGCCATAAGAATCTTTAATTACTTTTTGCACGGCTTTTGCAGAAAACAAAATTATTTTTTCAATATATGCTTTCTCAATTTTGCCTCTATACTCCGGTTTAAGGATTATCGTCATGAAGATATTTTCTCCATCACAAGATATCCATTGCTTACCGCGCTGGCCTCTCCCGGCTGTCTGATGCGCGGTCCTTATTATTGAACCATGTTCAAAAATATTAATATTTTCTTTAGCATAGTCATTTGTCGAGTTAATTGAGTCAAAAAAAATATACGTATGACCAAACATTATATAACCAACCACTCCGACAAAAAGAACTAATAGCGATAATGATCCGATTTGTAAGGGCCTTCAGCCGGCACTCCAATATAATCGGCTTGATCTTGAGTCAGCTTCGTTAATTTAACACCGATCTTCGCAAGGTGCAATCGAGCAACTTCCTCGTCAAGCTGCTTTGGAAGCATATACACTCCAGGTTTGTATTCATTTCTATTTTTCCATAGGTCTATTTGAGCTAATACCTGATTTGAGAAGGAATTTGACATGACAAAAGAAGGATGTCCGGTTGCACAGCCTAGGTTGACCAGCCTCCCTTCAGCTAAAAGGAAAATCTCATGCCCATCAGGGAAAATATATTTATCTACCTGCGGTTTTATGTTCACCAGCTTTATGCCTGGATATGAATTAAGTTTTGATACCTGTATCTCGTTATCGAAATGCCCGATATTACAGACAATAGCCTGATCTTTCATTTTTTCCATATGCGTTATCGTAATGATATCTTTATTACCTGTAGTCGTAACATAAATATCACCCCACCCAAGAGTGTCTTCAACTGTTGTTACCTCATACCCTTCCATTGAAGCCTGAAGCGCACAAATCGGATCAATCTCAGTTACGATTACTCTTGCTCCGAGACCACGCAGGGACTTAGCACTTCCTTTACCTACATCGCCATAGCCGCACACAACGGCTACTTTACCCGCGACCATGACATCGGTAGCACGTTTAATGCCATCAACGAGCGACTCCCTACAGCCATAAAGATTATCAAATTTTGATTTTGTAACAGAATCATTGACGTTAATAGCCGGAACCAGCAACTCGTTTTTTTCCATCATTTGATAGAGTCGATGAACTCCGGTTGTTGTCTCCTCTGAAACGCCCTTCCAATCTTGCGCAACAACATGCCATTTTTGAGGGGTTTCTTTCAAGACTCTCTTAAGAAGGTTAAGAATAATACCTTCCTCTTCGCTAGAAGCTTCTTTGTCGAGGACTTTCGAATCATTTTCGGCCTTGTAACCAAGATGGATAAGTAAGGTTGCATCTCCGCCATCGTCAACGATAAGTTGAGGCCCTTTCCCTTCCGGAAACGCCAAAGCTTTCTCGGTACACCACCAGTAATCTTCTAAGGTTTCGCCCTTCCAGGCAAACACAGGTACGCCTGCTTTTGCAATTGCGGCAGCAGCATGGTCCTGAGTTGAAAAAATATTACAGCTGCACCATCTTACGTCAGCACCAATTGCGACGAGTGTTTCAATCAAAACGGCAGTCTGAATTGTCATATGAAGGGAACCGCTTACACGAACCCCTGCGAGAGGTTTCGAAGTGCTGAACTTCTCTCTGATCGCCATTAATCCCGGCATCTCTTTTTCGGCAATTTCAATCTCCTTACGTCCCCAATCGGCAAGAGATATATCTTTAATTTTGTAATCCATAATATCCTCCTCATTGAAATCCTGTGCTCTTACTCGCCATTCCGGCAAAATGAGCTAATGTACTTATTATTTGTAATGTCCCGTCACTTCCTGGCAGGCTAAGCAGATCTAATTATTCAAAAACATGATCAGTGAATGAAGTAAATGCCCGTAAGCTGTTATAGCGATGAGCGACTTCTTCAATGGTTAACGTTTTGAGGCGGTTTAAACTAAAGGCCTCAACATTAAAAGATGACATTATCGTTCCTACGACTAATGCTTTCTTCAAATTCTCTTCAGTCATATCTTTCGTTTTAGCGACATACCCCATAAAACCACCGGCAAAGGTATCTCCGGCACCTGTAGGATCAGCCAGCTTATCCTACAGGAATGCAGGGCAGGCAAAAAACAGGTTGTCCCCAATAATCATTGAGCCATGTTCACCTTTTTTTACAATTACGTATTTCAAACCCTGGTTCAAAACGGTCCTGGCTGCATTAATAAGATTGGACTCATTCGTATATTGCCTTAATTCCGCATCATTAATGAAAAGAATATCTACATTTTTGACAACTTCAGATAAAGCTTCCTTCTGGCTGTCAATCCAAAAGTTCATGGTATCCATAGCAACTAACTCCGGCCTGGATAATTTATTTAATACATCGAGTTGTAAGACAGGGTGAATATTACCTAGAAAAAGATATTTACTCTCCTGGTATTTAACGGGTATCTTAGGCACAAAGTCAGCAAAAACATTAAGCTGGGTGTCGAGGGTATGGGCTTGATTCATGTCGTTCTCATAATATCCGGCCCAACGAAATGTCTTCCCTTCAACTATCTCAAGACCTGAGACATCGATACCTCGAAGGGACAGGAAATCAACATGCTCCTGAGGAAAATCATCACCTACTACGCCAACAAGGTTAACCGGACTATGAAAACTTGCAGACATACTCGCATGAACTGCACTTCCGCCAAGAATATCAGAATGCCCGCCATAGGGAGTCTTGATCGAATCAAGGGCTACCGAACCAACAATTAATAACGACATCGCTTCCTCCTTTAACTTAGGCCCAATCACACAGAGCACCGAAATATCAAAACTAAATAGAATTATCCATTAACTACACTATAACATCGGGGACACAGCCCTTCTTTCAGGGTATCCCATTTCCAGCATCGTTCGCATTTCTCGCCTTGTGCATGGCGTACTTCGATACTCTCATTTATTGATGAACTAATCAAGACGCTGCTTACAATAAAAAACTGAGCTAAATGCTTCCCGTACGGTAACGTTGCAGGAGTATTGATTATAATATGCGCTTCAAGAGAACTGCCGATTTCCTTAGCAACCCTTGCCTTTTCAAGCTCGGCGTTCACTCTGCCCCGCAGCTCAAATAATTTCTCCCACCGGCTGATTAACTCTACATTTTTCCACTCATCTGCAGCAACCGCAAAATCCTGAAGGTGTACGCTCTTGCCATCATTTCCAGGTAAGTATGCCCAAATCTCTTCAGAAGTATACGCCAGAACCGGAGCTACAATTGAAGTAAGGCTTTTCAGGATATGACTCATTACTGTCTGTGCACTTCGTCGAATAACCGAGTCTTTACCTCCACAATATAAAATATCTTTTTTGATGTCTAAATATGAGGCAGAAAGCGTAACCACACAGAAATTATAGATCGAATGATATACCTGATGGAACTCGAAAGTTTCATAACCCGATTCTACCCGATCAATCAGTTCGGCTAATTTAGCGAGCACCCATTTATCCAGTTCATCCAGTTCTTTATAATCTATAGTATCAGTAACCGGATTAAAGTCATAAAGATTGCTGAGTAGAAATCGCTGTGTATTCCTAATCTTCATATACGAATCTTGAACTTGTTTAAGTATATTCGGGGAAATTGAGAGATCATTTCTAAAATCAGTCGATGAGACCCATAATCTGATAATATCGGCGCCACTCTGGTCAATTACCTTGATAGGATCAACAACGTTACCTGATGATTTACTCATTTTTTTACCTTGTTCATCGACAGTAAAACCATGAGTAAGAACTGCTTTATAAGGTGCCCGGTCACGTTCTCCAACCGACATCAATAATGAAGAGTGAAACCAGCCTCTATGCTGGTCACTGCCTTCAAGATACAGGTCAGCCGGCCAACTAAGATCATAATTGGACGATTCAAGCACTGCCCGATGGCTGCCGCCTGACTCCATCCATACATCCATAATATCCTTCTCTTTGGTAAAAGCTGAGCTTCCGCATTTCGGACATTGAAGATCTTTCGGGACCACATCAGCCGGAGAAGAGGTCAGCCACGCTCCGGTACCATTCTTTCTCACAAAGTCGACAATTATTTTGTTAAATCGGCCTGTCATAAGTATTTCGCCGCACTCACAATACAAAACCGGGAGCGGAATACCCCACGAACGCTGACGGGAAATACACCAGTCAGGGCGGTTCTCTATCATGCTCGTAATACGTTGCTCTCCCCATGAAGGAATCCAGTCCGTTTTCTTTATCTCTTCCAAAGCTTTAAAGCGAATCGTTTTGTCTTTTTCTGCGTTTTTCCCGAATTGCTGGTCCATGGATACAAACCATTGTTCAGTTGCCCGGAATATCACCGGGTTCTTACATCTCCAGCAATGAGGATAAGAGTGTTTCATCATCTCTAATTTTAATAATGTTCCATTCTGTTCCATCTTTTCTACTATCGGCTTATTTGCATCCCATACTCTCATACCGGCAAACTCAGGAACTTCCCCGGTGAACTTCCCTTGAGCATCAACCGGCATGATCATCGGCAATTTTTTCTGAAGGCCTACGAGATAATCGTCATAACCGTGTCCCGGAGCAATATGGACGGTCCCGGTACCATCTTCATTCGAGACGTACTCGGCGGTTACAACAGGTGACGTCCTGTCAATAAAGGGATGCTTATAGATAATACCTTCCAACTGCCCGCCTTTGACGGTTTCAATTATCTCATATGAACTCATCCCTATCTTTTCGGCTACACGGACTGTAAGATCTACCGCGACAATATATTTTTCCTGGGTTTCTTTGTTCAGGATAATATTGTATTCATGCACGGGATGTACTGCTGCGGCAACATTAGCGGGCAATGTCCACGGAGTAGTTGTCCAAACCAGGATAGAAGACGTTCCGTCTGTAGTTAACCCTTTGAGTCCGGCAGGTACGCTTACAACAACGAATTTAACATAAACGGACGGCGATTTCTCATCTGCATATTCGATCTCTGCTTCGGCAAGCGCTGTTTCGCAATGCATGCACCAATGGATCGGTTTCCTTCCGCGGTAAATATACCCATTTTCTGCAAGCTCGCCAAACTGTTCAATTATACTTGCTTCGTATTCCGGGTTAAGCGTTAAGTATGGAGTATCCCAATAACCGAATATACCTAACCGTTTAAACTGCGTTCGTTGGATATCAACGTAACCAAGAGCATATTCCTTACATTTATCACGAAACCAGCCGATATCAGACTTCTTGTGTTCCAAACCCTGTTTCTTAAGGTCCTTCAACAGCTGTGTCTCAATAGGCAGTCCATGGCAATCCCATCCTGGAATGTAAGGGGAATGATACCCTTTCATCGTTTTGTATTTGACAACGATATCTTTAAGAATTTTGTTTAAAGCGTGACCCAAATGAATGTTTCCATTCGGATAGGGAGGCCCGTCGTGCAAAATATACTTAGGTTTACCTTCATTCTTCTTAATAATTTTCTCGTATAAATTATCTTCCTGCCACTGATTAAGAATTATTGGTTCTTTCGCTGCCAAACCAGCTCTCATAGGCATATCTGTACGGGGCAGATTAAGGGTTTCTTTATAGTTATTTTCCATAAAGCCTTCTTCCTTTAACATTTTTGTGATTAATTATATATTTCAGCTACATTACTTCCAGATCAGAAAAACTCTCGCGACGGTAGATATCTTTATATCATAAAGTATCCATTCTTTGTCATTCCAAGAATTATTGGAAGTAATTCGCACAGAATTATAACATACTCGCAATCTAACGCCAAGTTGATTGACGAGTGGACCGCAGGGCAATCGCATACTAACCGATCGTCATCCCTGAATGTCCTTATCAGGGATCCATAACTATAGCCTATTATAAATGTCACTCCAATATATAAAGTACCATTTTTCTTGCTAGCCAATATATAAACGTAAAAATATTTCTCCATAATAAAACTTATTATACTTGATTGTAGAGTAGACTACCGACTAATCCATTTTCAGGCTTCGTCGGCAGCCCCTCGTCAAACCGTACGTGCGGTTTTCCCGCATACGGCTTACATAATCGATCATCTGGTACTTGACACATCTCCTTACCTCCATGCACCCCAGAATCACTTCCAACCCGAATGACAAATTGGTCTCATGACCCTTTCATCCATTAGGTTCCATACGCTTGCTTTTCATACCCTGTCAGGTGCAAAAACAAAGAAATAAACAAACGATTAACTATCAAATAATGATAGTAACTATATAGTAAAATGGGAAAAGAATCAGAAATCTTGTCATTTATTAAATTAGCCTTTCAAGTTACAATATCTATTATAGAGGTAAAAGTATGATCCCAGAGCAAAAAAAGTTACCTATCAAATCCAAGCCAATTCTTAAATGGGCTGGCGGCAAACAACAACTAATTAATTCTTTAGAAAAATATATCCCTAAAGAATATGGAACATATATTGAACCATTTATTGGAGGCGGCGCACTTTTTTTCCACCTAAATCCTGAAAAATCAATAATAGCAGATTCAAATCCTGAATTAATAAATCTATATAGTATTATTAAAAACCAACTAAGTAGTCTTATTGTCGAACTTAAAAACTTTTATCCAGATAAAGACTTCTACTCTGCGGTTAGAGCCTGGAAATTTGAAGATCTTTCAAGCGTTAAAGCCGCAGCGAGAACACTATATTTGAATAAAACTTGCTTTAATGGTCTCTACAGAGTTAATAAAAATGGCCAATTCAATGTACCTTATGGTAATTATAAGAATCCAAATTTCATTGATGAAAAAAATTTAGCCGCTACGTCACAGGCGATGCAAAACACAAAAATAATATTAGGTGATTATAAAGAAATCTTATTAAAGAATGCAAAAGAAAATGATCTCATTTTTTTAGACCCTCCTTATTTACCTATATCTGACTTCTCTGATTTTAAAAGATATACTAAAGAGCAATTTTATGAAGAAGATCATGTTGAACTATTCTATGAAATCACACGACTGCATGAATTAGGTTGCCACATAATTTTAACAAACTCCAACCATCCATTAGTGTACGATTATTTAAGTGGTTTTGATATAGAAGTCGTAAAAACTAAACGATACATTAATTGTAAAGGCAATAAAAGAACAGGGGAAGATATTATTGTTAATATCCCTCCTAAAAAGAAAATCTTTTTTCAACTCGTCCCGGATCCTTTGCCAAAGCAAATTGAAAAATTCCCAGCCACAAGATATATGGGAGGAAAAACAGCAATACTTCCGCATATATGGAACATTGCATCCAACTTCAAATTCAACACAGTTTTGGATTTATTCAGTGGTAGCGGAATAGTTTCATATATGTTCAAGGCTCAGGGAAAAAGCGTTATTACTAATGATTACATGACGATGAATCACTGCATAGCCAAGGCTCTCATTGAAAACAACGATGTTACATTAACCGAAGAAGACATTTATTTTTTAATAAGTTCAAGTAGTGATAATGACCATTTTGTATCAGAAACTTTTAAAGATTTATATTTCCCAGATGAAGATAATTTATTAATCGACAACATAAGGGCTAATATTCAAAAAATCACTAATGAAAAAAAGAAAGCAATAGCCACTACAGCATTAATCAGAGCATGCGTAAAAAAAAGACCTAGAGGCATCTTCACTTATGTTGGATATAAGTATGATGATGGCAGAAAAGATTTAAAGACATCATTCCAAGACCAATTTATAAATGCAATTAAAATCATTAATAAAGCGGTTTTTGATAATGGATTGAATAACTCAGCAAAAAACTTTGATGCACTACAACTATCAGTAAAACCAGATTTAGTATATATGGATCCACCCTACTATAGCCCATTATCTGATAATGAATACGTAAGAAGATATCATTTCGTTGAAGGTATTGCCAGGGATTGGAAAAACGTGGAAATGCAATGGCATACTAAAACAAAAAAATTCAAAAGCTATCCTACTCCTTTTAGTTCCAGAACTGGCGCATTTGAAGCATTTGATAAACTATTTAAAAAATACAAAGACTCAATACTCCTAGTATCATATTCATCAAATTCATTTCCCACACAAACTGAAATCGTAGAGTTACTAGCAAAATACAAAAAACAAGTACACGTTGAAGCAATTGATCATAAATACTGCTTTGGAACACATGGTCATAAAGCAGGAGAAAATCGAAACAACGTTAAAGAATACATCTTCGTGGGGTATTAATGTGAAAATATACAGTAAAAACATTCCGC